>ERZ761594.134-NODE-134-length-36442-cov-594.149339_pt1 | contig 36442 bp, 49 predicted proteins | sample MGYA00511036_ERZ761594 | MGnify/ENA primary metagenome ERZ761594 (study PRJEB28899, sample SAMN03785561) | bioreactor sludge metagenome | biome: EBPR Sludge; feature: EBPR Bioreactor; material: 0.22µm filtered reactor supernatant | place: Saint Lucia: Queensland... | reverse complement strand
AGTTCTATCCATCTATGTTCTTAAAAAGCCTATGAGTTAATCCCCATGCTAAGGCTATCTGAAAGACAGCATTAGAGATTGAAGCTAGGTTAGGGTTAGAGATAGCTTCTTTAAGGGCTTCTACAGCCAAGAATTGGCCTTCTGTTAGGTTTATTCCTAAGTAGGCTAGTATTGACTTATATCCGTTAAAGATTCCTCCTAGAGAGAAGAAATTCTTTAGTTTTTGTATCAGGCTTTTCATAATCCTCCTAAAATATTTTTATACTCCTGTGCCCCCTTCACTCCTACTAGAGTAAGGGTAATCACAATCAAAAGCCAATAAATTATTTTTAAATGAAAACCTAAGACTTCTGTTAGCTTTAAGCTAAAAGTGTCCATCGAGGATTTAAACTCCCTCAGAGCTATTAGGAGCTGAGTCTCCAAGTTCACTATCCTCGATTCTAGCTGTAGAGCTCTCAAGTCCTGCTTCTGCTCTATCTCCCTCAATCTGTCTTCCAAAGTAAATTTTCTCAACCTCCGTTAGGCCTAAACTTAGATTAGCAAATCCTTGACCTAAGTGCATTAGAAAAGCTGCTACCTTAGAAATTTCTTCTTTAGTTATTTCCATTATAGTCCTTTATAAGCTTATTTATAAACTCGTTAATAGAAAGCTTCTTTTTTACTTTAAGAAGCTTCTTCTTACTTGAACCTGTTAGTCTTAAGGTAAGTCTATGTATCTCCTCGCCTTTTAAGTATTCTGGTATCTTTCCCATATCTTGTAGTAATACCATTAAACTTGTTTTATGTAAATAGTTATTTTAGTCTTGTATTTTCTTCTTTCTCTTAGTAAGATTATTCTATACACGACACCTATAACGTTCTTGTCGTTAGGTAAGTAGACTCCTTACCTGTAAAAAAGGCTCTGGGTCTTATGACTTGTGGCTTATTGAGACTAGGATTGAGCAGTTCCTTATAAAGCTAAGTGCGTAGGCTCTGCGTCGACAGCAACCTACACTAGGAAGAGTAGCTAGTAACTTGGTCTCTTCCTTGCGGAGTCCCAAATCTTTTTGGCGAGGGCTTTGATTAAACGGGAGTATCGGATTTCCTGCCTGGCCTTTTGTAAGGTTCAAAGAAGTTACTGCGAAGCGACCGACCGACGGGAGTTGTTTCTAAGAAGGCTTTGCTAAACTACTAGATATATTTTTTTATTTCTAGTGGTAAGGCTTGGTCTTGCTCTCTCCCTCTCTCAAAGAGTTAGTTCCGTGTTTACTATATAATAGCTATATAAATATAATTAATACGAATACTGGATAATTCACTAATTAATTCTATAAGATATATAATTAATTCAATAACTAATCTTATAAGATATCTAACAACTTCCTACTAGGGCAACAAACGATGTTCTATCACGTAAAACTATAATAGAAAAAAATAGCAAAATTGTGTGTATGGGTGTCCCAAACTCTTTACCCCCTCCGGGGCTGACCCCAAGTAGATATAAGCTTTCCTTAATTCTACTTCCTCACTAATAACTAGGAGATAGCTTAGAGAGAATAAAAAGCTAGGGGGGTAACAAACAAACACCTCTCGATGCTTGGTACGCTTCTTGCATTAGCAAATATAGTGCTAGAGTTAAAGCTTCCTAACCAACTAGTCCCTTATTAATTACATAATTCAATCAATAATAATGATAATACGGATACCCTGTTAGACAATTGACCGATAACATTCCATAAAGTTTAGTGTTATCAGCTAACTATAAACCCTCTTACTGAACTAGTACCAGAAAACTAGTGCAGTTGTTGCAAGAATCATGCCAACTCTTAGTACTTGAATAAATTACTCACCTATTAGGAGCTAAAAATTAGAGCTTGTGCTTGTGGGGGTAAACAATTACCAAACTAACCACCAAAATCACCTCAAACAATACTTGAATACTTTATTCAACTACTCCTCAATCTCCGTGTAATCTATTTCGTAAAAGAAAGGACTTTTTTCATCTTTCTCACGGTTTATTGAATAATCATCTTGACACCATGATGGAGTTTGTGTCATCATGCGTCTATCAGCACTAATGCTGATTTTAAGGAGACTAAAAACAATGAACGAACAAGAACTTTTAGAGAAGCTATTACCAAAAATCAAACGATTTTTACTAAAACAAAATTCAGGATTTAAAATACATGTATACGACCTCTGTCGCAAGTATAATTTACATTCTGGTTATGCAACCCCACTAGCAAGTAGGTTATCAAACACAAGTTTCATAACAGTGTATAATCTCGATACGCCCTCGCCATTCCATCACGAAATAATTAAAACTTAAGGAGACTAAAATATGAATTACTTAGCACACACTAAAAAGAAAAACGGCCACTATAAATGCAAGTTTGTAAACGCTCTAAATGGCAAATATTGTTACGGGTTGCCGTTAACTCAGATTGAATCGTTATTTATAACTCAATTAAAAGTCGAAAAGCGGTTAGCTCAAAGAGCTCCAAACCTACCCGAACAGCTAAAACACTTAACAAACCTAAACAAAATCAGAGAGAGGTATGAGCCCCTCGTTTCCGCTCAAGTTTTTGAGGCATCGTTAGATAGTCAAAGTTTTTGATGTTAATTGATTGATTAGATGACCTTAACGGTCATCCCTTGAATCAATTTAGATTCAATTTTGAGGAGACAGCGTTTATGAAAAACTTTTATACGGACGAGAACACGCTAGGGCAATTGGCGGAGCTTATAGGTCAACCGTTAGCAAAATTGGAGTGTCGAGATATCGGCTCGTTTTATCCAGTAGTTCGAAACAATAAAATAATCGGGTTCTCGTGCGCCGAATTTGGTTCCTGCGATATCGGCGAGTTTAACGAAGCCGCCCAAGCTTACGAAGTTGACTAACCTACGAACCCCTTAGCTCGTCCATACTGCCATTGCTAGCCTATGGCTATGGGTGGGTATAGGCTTAGCTTAGATAACCCTTTCTAGGGCTATTTCCTGCCCTTTAAACGGGTAATCTCTACCCCCCTACTACCCTAATCTATGCAGGGAGTTCGGACAAAACTAAAGATTAGTCTAACTTTTTTACCAATTCTAATTTCAAGTGAAAAATTCGGAAAACATTTTTGATTTCTGATTTTCAAATTCCCACTTTTTGAGTAACTACCTATTTACTTCTTGTTAGTGTCATGGTATTGTTACTTTTGATTTAGGTAGGGGGGAAGAACTTTTCCTATGAATTTTACTTACCTAGTTTTTAGAAAAAGGAAAATAACTAAATGAAAGTACTAAGACAACCAAAAAGAACTAATAAAGCCTATACTGGCTCCTACCCTGAAAGACCTCTCTTAGATATCGGTAAATACACTATGGTACTTCAAAAGATTACTTTCGATGAAAAGGAAGTCTTTTATCAAGGCACAAGTAAAGGAATTAAACCTCACATTAAATTCCACTTCCTTTCTGCCGACAAAAGAATCGATGGCTCTTATAAATATAATAAAGAGCTTGTCTCATCCCTAGCTGACCGCTCTAACTTTAGACAAGTAATGAAAGACATTCTTCTTTTCGCTAACGGTGGAGACTGGGGGGACTTAGAAGAAGATGATGCCCTCTTAGCTAACTTTTTAAAAGCTCTTTATGGTAATCTCTTCGTAGTATCCATAAAACAATGGAAGAAAGAAGATAAAACCTACAACTCAGTCGACACCTTCTACCCTGCCCCTAATCAGACTTGGCCTAACCTTGAATCCCTAAAAGGATTGCCTATGCCTAACTTCGATGAGAGACAAGACAAAGTAGATAAAATAGATGAGGTAGTAAAAATAGCAGTAGGGGATTCAGATGAAATCCCATTCTAATAAAATTCCACCAGAACCTATGGGGGAAACTCACTCCACCATTAGTAACGCCCATCTTAAGGATATCTACGATAGACTAAAGAGCATGGAGAAAATCTTAGAAGGAGCTGACCTTCAGTCTCTCCCTATAAGATTTAAAGATGAGATTTCCCTTCTAAAAGAATTAGACGTAAAGCAAAAAGAAATAGGGCAACTAAGGGAAGAAGTTACCTATTTAAAGAAACAATATATACACCTCCAAGACCTACTAAAAGCTTCCTTAAATAATATTTAAAGCAGTACCTCTAGAAGATAAATCTTCTAGAGGTACAATTTTAACCTTGTTGAATCTTTGTTTTTAAAAGAGAATCTTTTAGAAATACAGATTCAGCGAAACTGAATCTTTTCTCTAAAGTTATTCATCCTAATTGCCGTTAACTTGGTGTCACGATGAAGTGACATATAAAAGGGGAATAACTAATATGAAAACATTAAAACTATCTGGCTTAATTGCCACAGCACTCTTGATTCAAGGATGTTCTGCATCTCTTGATCAAGACTTCCATCTCTCAGGTAACGCTGAAGGGATTAAAAGATTTAACGATGGCTTAATCGCTGTCATTAATTCAACTAAAGCCTCACCTGATACACCATCAGAGTATTTTGCTCATCGTGGTAAAGAAGAAAGAGAAGCAACTGAGAGACTAAAAACTACTAGCTTTTGGAATAAAATATCAGGGGGTGCAAAATGAACACCTTCTTAAATTGGTATAAAACAACCTCTCTCATAGTAGGAATACCAGCAACCTTCTTCTTACTAGCTTACTTTATTCAAAAGCTTATCTTCACCGCCCTTTGTAACGGAGCAGGTAGAGCTTGCGAATATTCATTAGTAATCTTCTAGTTGACAGATTCCTAATGTTATGATACCTTGATGGGGACACTTAGGCTTTATGCCTATTCTGTCTCCTTAAAATAATTCGCGGGGGGTAGGGTTAGTCAGTTTTTCCTTACCTCCCTTTTTTAACAATTTTAAAGAATAGCCTAATGTCTTTTGAGCATCACTTAGTCAGACTCTTTGAGAAGCCAGAACTAAAAACTAAACAAGATGGCACTCCTTACTTCACAGCCCTAGTCAGCCTAGCTTCAACTAAGAAAATCCTAGAGATTGCCTGTATAGGCGACAAGACAGAAAGCTACTACTACGACCTATTAAACATCAAAGATGACTTTGAGGTCTTTGGAAATAATAGAGCTGGAACTTTGTGGCTTAGAGGACTAAAAACAAAAAACACACCTCAGCAAATTGAACAACAAAAAAGAGAAATCTTAGTTTTTAAAGATACCCACGTTGAAGTAACCTATGGTCTTGCAACTTGGAATGAACCACTAGAGAGATTTACTAATGACAAAACTAGAATTACTGACCTCTTCGCCGACATCTTCAAAGAAGAAACCTTCCTCGCTTCAAAAGAAGCCCTTAAAGACTCGAAAAGAAATAGAACATCATATACAGATGCGCTATGGAAAAAGATTCAGGAAAAGAAAAGTTCCGATTCAGTTCCTCCCCCTACTTGGTGATTTCTACTTCATTAAAGCCTTCTATGAGGACTACCGCCTTATAGCCCTAAAATTGCCCAATACAGAGACTTACAGGATTACCCATACCCTCCTATACCCTACTTCAAGATATCTTAACCTAGAGGCTCCTAGAGCCCTCTTAAGGGAACTAGGCATAGCCTCTGGACTAGGAGAGGACTTAAACCTCCTCCTTATTAAAGAAGGTAAGTGGGCAGAGGTAGAAAAAATAGCTTTACTTCCCGATACCGTAGACCTAAACTCTCTCATGTGGCGAAAATTAACTCAAAAAGAAAAGGAGCAGCTGGAGAGCTCGAACTTGCCTCCCTCTTTCGTAAGCTAGGGTTTGAAGGGGCAAGGCGTACTGAGCAGTATTGTGGAAAGGGGGGAACCTCTGATGTCCTTATCCCTAACCTTCCCCATGTTCATATAGAGTGCAAAAGAACTAAGGTCTTTAAAGGTTATGAATGGTTAGAGCAAGCCGAAAAGGACTCTGGGGGGTTAGCTGTTCCTTTGGTGTTTTGGAAGAAAGATAGAAAAGACTGGGTAGTCTTAATGGACGCTGAAAAGTTCATTAACCTACTTCTTATTCCTCTTGCCGAAGATTCTTAACCCTCTTTCTTAGCCTGATAGGACAAAGCTCTAAAGCACTTGAGCAAAGATTAAAAGAAATAGCACCACTATCCCCCTCAACTATCCAAGCTAATGCTTGCCTTGCAAAGACATTCTGCTCTTTCTCTACTGCATCCTTAGGATGCACAGAGTAAAGATTAATATCTAAGATAGCTCTCACTATCATTTGAGCAAAAAAATTCTTTTCTGGAAAAAAATCTTCATCAGTTTCAATAAACATCTTGACACCATCAAGTTCTTTCAGTAACATCCTCATACTTAGACGAGACTAATCATAGTTTCTCTTCTAAGAATTTGGAAAAGGATTCTTATGTTTCGAATAGTCATTCTAGTTTTAGCTCTAAGCTTCGCAGAGGCAAGGGAAAGGCCAAGACTAAATGTTTATCATTTTAAAATTCAAGAGTGGTTAACTGGTGACTACCAAGAGAAAAGAGCTGAGATAAGAAGGGCTAAAAGATTATTTAAAAGATTAACTAAAACTAAAATCCTAGTTAGAACCTATGAGAAAGGAGGAATGGTACTAGACTCCTATTTTGGTTGTCTCTTTTGGAGTAGCGCCCCTAAAGATTGCCTTTGGGGTTCTTACCAAGAATTAAAAGTAAAAAGTCATTACAAAATTAATAATACCTCTCACTACTTTCTCTACCCACCAATTAAATATCAGGGAAGTTACTGGATTGGAGGAGCAGCTATCACTGGTTGTTATAAAGACCATAAATGGAAAAGAGAAATGAATTATCTCTCTGGGGTTGCTTACGGCAATTACCTTAAGACTCAAGTTGATGGTACTACTAGGATTCCTCATTCAATAGCTATTATGATGCACGAATGGGGGCATCTAGTTTATGGATTAACTCACGATGGTGAGGAAGAGAATTATTTAATGAATAGTTTATTTAATGTGAAAGGGTTTAGTTCTCAGTCAGCACCGGAGTTGTGGAGGTTGTCAGAGAAAAGTAAAAAAGAAATTAGGAGATGTAGGGGGTCATGAAGCGAACAAAGGGGCGAGGGAATGAGTGAGTTAGCTAATCTTATAATAGAAAAAATAGAAGCCTTGGAGTTCAAGGATCCCACTAACCAGAATCGAGTCTATAAAATTAAGAACATTTCTCTAGAGATAGGGGATGAGTGAGAAATATTTAAATTTTACTATTAATGATTTTGTGAAAATCGTTAGGTGGGGAGAACGGTTTTGGGTGTTGGTCGAGTCGTTAACAGACGAGGGAGGCGTAGGCATAGTAGACAACGAGCCACTTATTGCACCTTTTAAGCTCGGAGATAAAATATCGTTCACGCGAAGTGAGGTTATTGATGTGATGCCGAAGAGAGTTTTGAGCAATAATCAAGGAGACAGGGGATGAGTGAGGAAATTAGTGTTAAGACGTTAATAGATTTTTATTTTTATTGCAGGTTACAACTAGAGCAATTTGAAAGAGAAGCATCTATTTCGGTTTTGGCAGAGGAATACATGGGCTTAATGAAGCATAAGGAGACAGGGGATGAGTGAGTTTGACTTGGGCTATGAGCATGGATATCGAGACGCGAGCCTAGTGCAGCCAGTGACAAGAAATGCGGGACTTTGGTTCCCGTTGGGGTGTTATACGGGGTTTGTATTCACAGAAATCTGGAGGATCTTTATATGAAGTATGCGCTAGATTATTTACTAGGGTCTAAGTACCCAAAAGTCATCTTAGGGAGCCACCCCAAGGGTTGGGGCGCAGGATTTTTCTCGTTTATTCCAGAAACGGGTTCTTCGTTACCGGTAGCAAGACAACTTGCTAAAACTGGCAGATGCCCATTTATTCGATTTCAATTGTGGTGGCAGGATAACCATAATTTCAACGGCCAAGAAGATAAAATTTATGAGCAAGCACGAAAGGTTCGTAAGCTCATCAAAGACTTTCCTGAGATTAGGTTTGAAGTTAGTCCAGCTTGCGAGCACAAATGGAAGAGAGCAAAGGCTGATCAGGTCTGCGATGAGGTAGCAAAAATCCTGCAAGGCTTGCCCAATGTTGAAGTGATAAATTCGCCTTGGCTTGGAGGTGGCGGAGAGCTATCGAACAAATATAAAAACGAGGTTCATCGTGCTGATAATTCAGTGCCTACTCGTGGCCGTTTTAATTTCTCTTACGACGGAAAAGCTGCTGTTGATATGCCAGTTAGCAAAGATAAAAGAAGATGGCGCAGGGCTGAATGGTTTTTTATGTGGACTCATCAGCTAAATTTAAGGCGTAATGAAAAAGACAAAACCCCAAGAGCTGAAAGAAAAGCTAGGCCAACAAAAGAGCTAATTGAAAGCTTAGTTTTTCTTGCAACAAAGAAAGGTAAAACCAATATCCAGAAAGGATGGCTTGCAAAAAGTCACGCAGAAGAGATTGTCGACAAACACGGCAATGTTTTGCATCGCTCCAATAAGCTAATGGTTTTATCAGATATTAAGGCTGCGTCATGCGAGCTTATTGATAGCATGGGTCGTATTGTAGCTAGTGCGCCTTACGGCGGAGTGATTAACGGCAATGAGCACAGATACTACTTTGAGAAGTGGGGTTATCAGCTTGCACAAAAATATGGGCTATTAAAAGTAGTCATTAACGGCAAAAGCTATGGAACGATAAATGCAGGGTTTAGGGAAGGATATTTTAGATAAGGAGGATTATGTTTAGACATGGAGATGTAATATTAAAACCAGCAAGCGGAGTTGCGTTTGCCGAGTACAAAAAAGAGATGACTATAGCTTTAGGAGAAGCCACAGGACATCACCATACGTTGTATCCAAACAATGACAGCTCAAAGATTTCTTTAACAGAAATTGATGGGCGAAGGTTTATTCATGTGGATGGGGATTACTTCCTAAGACATCAAGAGCATTTTGAAATCCAAGTCCCCACGGGGATTTACGAGATTATAATGGAAGAAGAGTATGATCCGTTTTTACGCACTTTAAGGAGGGTAGTAGATTGATTACAGAATTAACAAAAGAGCAAAAAGCGAAGTTCCCTGAGTATGTTCAAACTTGGATAGATAAAGGGCTATCTACCTATAATCCTCCACGGCATGAGGCTGAGGAAGCTGTCAAACTTGCGTATCGATGTGCAAGGCTAGATGAGCCTAAGAAGTTTATTTGGTGCGAAAGTCCCTTGCATTCTGCTGTTTGCTTTGCAGCACTACGGGATAATGAGGATTCTGTCGGGGCTTCTGTCTGGGCTTCTGTCGGGGCTTCTGTCAGGGATTCTGTCTGGGATTCTGTCAGGGATTCTGTCGGGGCTTCTGTCTGGGCTTCTGTCTGGGCTTCTGTCAGGGCTTCTGTCAGGGCTTCTGTCAGGGCTTCTGTCTGGGCTTCTGTCTGGGCTTCTGTCAGGGATTCTGTCTGGGATTCTGTCTGGGATTCTGTCGGGGCTTCTGTCTGGGGGTCGCATGAGGCTTCATGGTTGTCTTTTTACTCCTTTATGCACAATGAGCTAGGAATTGATTGCTCAAAACTGCAAGGGCTGTGGGAATGCACTGATAAGTGTGGATGGTTTATACCGTTTAAAGATACAGTAATAATTTCGCCAAAGCCAAGTATCTGTAATACCACTTATCTTCGAGATAGATACGTGCTCCATTCCGAAGATGAGCCATCGATATATTATTGTGAGGATTTCCAGATATTCGCTTTATGGGGGGTTAGATTAGATAAAGAGTTACATCAGAAGATAACAACAAGAACCATTACAGCTACAGAAGTATTAGCTTTAGAAAACATAGAGCAAAGAATGGTGGCTTTAAAGTATCTAGGAGATAACACAATCTTAGAAACACTAGGCTCTACCCTGCTTAACAAGCAAGAGGGTTATGAGCTTTTCCGAGTTAATGGGTTTGAGCAAAAAGAATACGCTCTTAGATACTCATGTCCATCTACTAAGAGGGTTTATGTTTCTTTTGTTGAGCCACAGATCGGCGAGAAAGGAGACCCAATACTAGCTGTAGCTAGCAAGTGGAAGATGACTAAAGATGAATGGCTTAGCATTAAGGCTCATGCATGAAGAAGAAGGCTAGAGCTATTCAATTCTGGGCAGAGCCGGGAGGGACGTATGTAAATGGCGTTCTGCTTGTTTATACGTATGCTCTTTTTGATGATGGGAAAGTCAGAGTTTGGCATAAGGATTTAAGGGCATGGTCAGATGTTCATATCCCGACGGAGGTAGAGGTAGATGAAGAAGGTTAAAAAGAAAAACCCTAGCGGTTTAATTCCTAGGAATCTAAGAGTAGTGAGGAAAAAGATAGAGAAGCTGGAAGTTGATGTCGCCTACCTACTAAAAGCTACGGCTATTTTGATTGTAGAGTTATACAAGCTAGAGGAGCAATGTCGGAAGGAACGAGGAGGTTAGAGACTAGGCTTGATGTTTTAGAGGACTGGGTACAAAAGCTCAGCAAGAAGAAGTATTGGTGGTAAGAAAGCTATGTCAGAAGAAATGGAGGAGGTTAATATGAAAAAACTCAACTTTGAAAAAGCTTTAGAATGGATGACTAAACATCCAGGCTGGCCGGTATGGAACAATGAAGGAACTTGGCTTTTTCAAATGCTATTTGATGGGGTTAGGTTTAAAATCTCCAAAAACCAACGCCCCTTTAGAGTTGTTAAATGTTGGCCTGCTCTCTTTGAGCAAAAACCCTCTTTTAGAACTGGTTCCGTTAAGTACAATTACTATACTGGGGGAAAATCTGAATGCCCGTAGAAGAAATAGCGACTGTAGTTCATGTAGTTAAAATTAAGGGCACCGATACTCTTTCCTTTAAAGAGTTTCCAGAAGTTTTAGTAACTAAGGGGGAACTCTTTAAACATGCTTCTAATGGAATTTCTCCCAAAAAAGCCATGATACTAAGGGCAAGGCAGTTGGAAAGAGACCTAGGTATAAAAATCTCCGAAGTAATTATGCCAGACGAGGGGGTTACTTATTCGGCTGAAGTGGAAATGTTTTTAGACTTAGAATCTAGCACGCTAAGTCCTAGCTCCGTTTGTAATACCCACCTTCGCTTTCTTAATCTAAAGGGGGCTCTAAGAATAATCGTAGATGGAAAAGAAAAGAGAACTAAGATTAAAATCAAGGAGATAATCTATGAGAGTATCGAGAGCTAAAGACACAACAGAGGATATGGTAAATGACCTTCAAGCTTTTTCTGATAAGTATCAGATGAAGATTGAGGTAGAGTTAACTGGATTAAGTCCTTCGGACTTAAAACAGCCTGTGAAAATTCCCGAAGGGAATTTGTCTCAGAAGGGCTTTAAGTTTACTTTTGAGCCTAAAGAAAAAGATTCAAAAAACGACCTATCTCAGTTAGTATTCCCTTACGATGACTAGCGGTGAGCTGATAACCTATTTTATCCCTGGGACGTTAATTATCTTCATTACCTGGGAGCTGATTCAGCTTGAAAGAAAAAGAGGTGGAAATAAATCAGCAAGAACCAATTCTCAGTGGGTAATTTGGAAGGCTAAAGGCGGAAGTGTTTTTTGGAGAAGATATCTTATTATCTTCCCTATCTTTATAACTCTTGTAGGGTTGTGGCTTTTATTTCACTGGGAAGGTTTATGTATAAATTGGGAGGTGCTCTGTTGGATAGACATATAAAAGACGAATCTTTATTTCAAACCATTCACCTTTCAAGGCATAATAGATTTTCAAGAAAAGAACTTGAGGATATCTCAGAAGTAGTTCAAGATGAGATAGCTTTTGCTGGAGAGCTTGAAGGAGAAGAAGGTTTTCAACAACTAAGTTTTACCCCAAAGAGTTTCAATGATAATCAAATTAGAAATAAGCGTAGATAATAGTAAGGACGGTTTTCATTACGATTTTGAAGACCTAAAAAAACATCTTTTAGGTGATAAACTTTTTGGTGTAATAGCGGACGTTGAGAGACTACTTTATTCAATTAACAGAGCCGATAAGCATGAAGCCTTAAAGGAAAACACAATTCATCATTTCGAAGGAGTTAAGTTTCTAGTTAAAAAAGAAGAGAAGTTTATCTCCCTAGAGGATTTAAGAGCCTTTCTAAAAGATGCTAAAGAGGAAGCAACTTCCATTGGTGAATTTTAAAGAGTTTAAATCAGTTAATGGAAGAAATCTCCAAGTTGGAGACTATGTTCTACTTAAAGATGATATCCCCGTAAAAATCTCTAAAAAAATACACTCAAAAAATGGGTACATTTTTATTACAATTGAAGGTAAAAGATGCCTAGTTGACCCAGATGCTTTAATTCCTTGTAAAAAAGTCCTAAAAATAATAAACTTTTTACTTGACACCATGATGATTTTCACCCTAAGATGGTGTCATAAAGGAGGAAGTGGCTATGAGTTGTCACATAACTGAAGAGTTAAGAGAATTTAGAATGGAAAAAGCTGGGGAGCTTGGTTGCTATTTAGCAAGAGAATGTCTTAGGGAAAATCCTAAAATTCTTCTTTCTGAGCTTGTTGATTCAGTTCTAAAAAAACTAGACGTTGAGAGTGATTTAATCTTTAGCGATGAAGAGATGGTCACTTTTAGAAACTTAGTTCTTGATGGGGCGGAGGATGTTTTTAAATCACATAAGGAGGAGGCATGGAGAAGCAATTAGTAGAAGCTTTAAGCGATATCGGCATTCATGATCTAATTAGATTTCAATCAATCTTAAATAAGCTCTGGGACACTGGAGCCTCAGAGAAAGAAATCCTAGTTTATCTCACTGAGGCTTTAGACATAGCAACAGGAGAAGTGGATAGGAGATACGATTTATATTCTTTAACTAATGAGGCAAATCATGGATGACCGAATGGATAGTTGGTGGACAAAACTAATGGAAGAGGAGGAATATGATTGTTAGTAAAGTAACTTACGCAATAAGAAGAAATCTAGGAAACTATGAGCATGAAGATTTATCTATAGAAATTGGAAATTCAGTAGAGAAACCTTCAACAGCAGAAGAGATGTTTAATGAGGCAAGAAAGCAGGTCATCCTAGCTACCACGGCTCAAAGACTAAAACTTTCTTCTGGTAAGAAGGAATAATCTTCTTTAAAATAGGTGTAGAGTGAACACTTTTAGTAACGCTCTACAAAAAGGAGAAGAAGGGGAAAGGTTCTTGGATAACTATTTCTCCCCTCGCTATAGAATAGAATCTGTCGATTTTAAAGATAGGTTCTCTTCTGTAGACCGAATATTCGTTCACCGTAGAACTAAAGCTCAAACATCAGTTGAATATAAAACAGACTATAAAGCAGCTAAGACTAAGAAGTTCTTTTTAGAGCTAATAGCTAACTCTGAAAAAACTCCCCAGGATGGGTCTATTCTACCTTGGCTCAAGTCATAGTGTTTTACATCCCAGATACAAATTTAATCCTTTCAATCTCAACTGGAGAGCTAAGAAGGCTAGTAAAAGAATGGATAAATACCTATAAGCAAGCCTCTTGCTATAACCCTAGATATCATTCAGTAGGACTCTTAGTTCCAGTTGATGTTCTTAAATCCCGTTCTCTAATAGGGAAATTACCCTAAGAGCCCTATTAGGAGTTTGCTTAGCCCAAAGGCTGTTCCTTGCATGACTTGCTGCTCCTTTAAAATCAAGTCTATTAACTGCCTCTATGGTAGCTTTAAATTTTTTAAAACCAGCCTCTCCTAATTGAAATATCATAGAGACTAGGGCAACCTTTCTTCCCCTAGAGAATAAATAAAAAGAAGGGAAAATCTTCTCTAAAGCTGAAATGCACTGAGTTATATCTTGGTCAAGAAGATATAGAGCTTCACTTTCTGATATCCCTTTATCTTCTAAGTTTCTTCCAACTCCAATAGTAAGCTTTCCAGCCGTACATTTATAGGGCTTTAGCTTCATGCCCTCTTCTTCTATTAAATGTTTTTGAATCTCTTGGTATAAACTTTTAGCCATAGCGAACTTTTGTTGTACCATCAGGTAGGGTATCAACGCCAGTTGCTTCTGGGGCTTCAGCTATAAAAGCCTCAGGGATAAGAGGAGTTAAAAATTCAGCCTCTTTCATTCTTCTAATAGCTAACCCCTTATCTCCTCTTTTGGCATATCTTCTAGCATCTTTTAGTAGCTCATTTTTAGCTGAATCCCACTTTCCCTTAACCACATAATTAAAGAACTTAGGGAGCTTTCCTTCAATGCCATATAGATTATGCTCTAAAGAAATAAGAACACTTTGAGCCTCCTTAGGAAGCTCCTCTAAGGTTACCCCAGCAGCATCTTTAATCACACTAGATAACCTCTCCCTATGAGGAGTTAAAACTGCCTCCTTTAATTCCCTAGACTCTTCAGGGGTGATGACTAATTTTCTTCTCTTTAGAGCATTAACAGCGCTTGCCCCCTTGAGCCCCATAAATGGCCTAATTTTAGCTGAAAGAGGATAGGATAGCTTCTCCCTTAGCTCATCATAGTTCTGCTGTCCTAGGTCAATTCCAAGGCTTACAGTGACTCCTGAGTTGTTCCCTCCAGGGTGATAAGCTTCTAACTTCTCTCCACCTTCATTCTCTACATAAAGAGCGTAGATAGGGTCAGAAAAGTCTGTCTCTGCATAACCTCCCATATCGTTGATAGTAGAAGCTGGGATAGGCTCTCCCTTATGAATAGCCATTTTAGCTCTATATCTTTTGGCTGGGTCTCTTTTATATATCTCAGTAACTGCCCCTGAAGCTGCTGCTTTGTCTTCAGGGGAAACTACTTTCCCAAGCTCATCCATACCAGTAAGATAATCGGGGGGAACAATTTTAGGTGCTTCATAGGCAAAGTCTCCATCGGCACTTGTCGTGGTGTCAACACCTTTTTCTCCAAAGAAAGGGAAATCTGTCCTTAAAGCCTCATCTAAGGTTTGGGTACTACCTCTGTCTAAAGGAATCTTCCTCCCGATACCTCTAAGGTCTCCCATAACTGACTCTACAAACCCTCTAGGTTCTGCATCAAATTCTCTAGCTTGTAAGAAGTTTCCCCCTCCGATACTTGGAGGGAGCATCCCTACTCCTTGAGCCCTTGCTCTAATATTTAAAAAAGGTGCTTCTGAGGTTGCTCCTGGAGTAAGGCTTGAAAGCTGATTAGAGACACCCTTAGTAGCGAGAACTTTGGTTAAAGCATCCGTTTCTCCATAAACCTCTTTAGCCTTTAGGTAGGCAGCTAAGGCTTTCGGGTCTCCTAAGTCTCCGACTCTTTTTTCTAGGGTCTCAGTTAAATGACTTGCTAATATTTTTCTAGCGCTGCTCCTAGCAGCTTCTTGCGATGTTTGAGCATAATTTAGACCGTCTCTTAAGTTGTTTCTAACATAAGAAATTACCTGAACATCTGGAATGGCTCCTGGAGCAAATAAAGTAGGAGCTAAAGCTTCAAGCTCTCTTCTTAAAGCCTGTCTTATCATTAGGTCTTGTCTAGTCAGGTCTGGAACCTTCTCTAGGGCATTAGGGTCAATTTCATCTAAAAAATCTAATTGAGCCCCATCCTTTAATCTTCTTCTTTTTAGGAATTTAGCTAAAAGTTTGTCGGCGGCTACGGAAGGGTCTTTTGACCTAATTCCAAAATCAATCTCTAAATCAAGAACATCCTTGGGGGTTTGAATTAACCTGGTTGGTCTTTCTTGAATAACTCTATCAAGAACTAAATCTATAGTCTGAGCTGCCCTATCTTTTTCTTTATTAAGGTTCTCAATAAATACAGTTTGAGGAACCGGAGCAAGACCTCCTACTGAAGTTTGAGTAACGGCAAATGGCTCATATTTTTTTGCCACTATCAACATCTCAGGAACGCCCTTTTCAGAAACCCTTAAATCCTTAAATCCTGAAGTTCCTAAGTACTCGCTCCAAGCTGTAGCTTCAGCAGCTCCCATCTCTGGAACATTGCTTCTAGCTCCGCTCTCTAAAAGCTCAGAAAGAGCTTCGCCTTTAGTCCTGCCTAATTTAAATCTACTAAGAGCCTTCCCTCCTAATTTAAAAATTGGTCCCCCTAGTTCTGCAAAATAATCAAGAAGCCCCAAATTAGGGTCGTCAATTAGTCCTACATCTTTTTCTAACTTCTTAGTCTCAGAAAGTCCTTTTAGCCCACCTGCAACAGTAGCTAAAGCAGTAGCGGTTCTTCCTAGCGGGGTACTACTCGCTCCAAGCTTTACCGCATTTAAAAGAGCAGAGGTTCCAGTCCCAGCAACCGTAGCTCCTGCTGCTCCTCCCCCTGTTTCTAGGGCTGCTGGTAGGGCAAAATCTACTACCGCCTCAGCCCCCTCGCTAGGAATAGTTCCTTCGGGAACCCCAAAATTTGTGGCTAAGAAACTCTCCCCCATCTTTACTAAGTTTTGAACAGTTGGAGACCTCTCATTTTTTATCTCTACTTTTTCAGACGGAACGAATGAAGGCTCATGCCCCCCAATCTCCCCTATAAGTTCTGGGTCTAATAGGGCAGCCTCTTCTGCCTCCTCATATTCTCTTAAGACTTCAGGGTCTAGGTCACTCACCTTTTAATACTCCATATTCTTTAAATAAAGGATTAAGAACTCTTCTTAGTTTTGGCCTATCATAAGTCTGAGTTGCCATATAAATTTTAGCTAAATAAATCTTAGCCTCTTTCTCGCTTGGATAACTTTGAGCCTCTGCTTTAAAATGGTCTAAAACTCGGTCCTCTCTATTTCTTCCTAGAAAATAATCCGCTTTTACCATTTCTCTACTTAAATTCTCATCTGCTACATACTTTCCATTAGAAGCCTTTTTAAGTCCCAAAATCGAAGCTGATTCATCCCCATAAAGATATCCGCTCTCCCCGAGAGCTCTATCGTGAGCCTTGGTAATAAACCCTAAAAAGGAATCTGCTTTTTTTAGAGAATCCGCCCCTAAAAGATTTTGAGCGATACTCTCAGATAAGGCATCCCAACTTAAAGACTTAACTGCCGTTCCAAAACCTAAAGCTGGAAGAATAGGGGAAAGGTATTGAATTTCAGCCTTAGTTAAGGCCGCTCCTAAATTGTTCATCTCCTTTACCTCAGCCCCCAAGGCTGAAAGGTTGGCTCTTTGAGCATCCTCGTCCCCCGATTCTACTGCCTGTTTAAACGCTAAAGCCCTATCTCTAATAGATTCAAATTTATTAAATCGATTCTTTTCTTTGTCCGTTAACTTAACATTTGGTTTAATGACAACTGCTCCAGTAAATCTTGGCCTATCCTCCTCAAACCCTTTTTCTACATACGTTTGAGCACTGTCAGTTAGTTTAGTTTCTCTATCTTTTAAGAGAGCCTCCCTTGCAATCTTATTAGCTTCTTCTCTAGCTGCAAGTGACTCATCCGCTCTTTTATCATCGATATCTCGATACTTTAAATCTTCTTCCCTCTCCTTTAATCGCCTCTCTTCCTTCCTCTCTTCCTTTCTATCAGCAAAGATTTGTTTTAATTCTTCCTTAGCTGCCTCTCTTGTAAGTTTCTTTGAAGCAGTTTCTTCTTCCTGCTCCTTAGCCATATTTATAGCCCCTAAGGTGCCTCCTACTTGAGATAACTCCTTACCACCCATCAGACCACCCATAATGGCTGGAGCAATCCCCTTAATGACCTTTAAAAGAGGACTATCAGGCTTTTCTCCTTTTAACAGGGCTCTTAGTTCTTCTATTCTAGTAGAGTCATCTTCAGTTAAATTAGAAGTAGGAGAGAAGGTAGGAGTAGTTACGGTAGGAGCCATTACTTCTGGAGCCATCACTTGAGGTTCTCCAATAGCTTCAGGAGATAATTGACTATTTAAAACAATATCTCTTTCCTCTGGAGTATAACTTTCCCTTAGAATTTCTTCCTCTTCATAATCTTCTAATGGAATCATCTGGCTTTTATCCACCATATAAACTCATCTGCTTATTTAAAGCATCCTCTTGAAGAAGGTTTTGATAAAGACTCATATATCCACCAAGCTTATTCGCTTTATTCTGAGCCTTAACTCCTTGTTGACCTAAAACCCCTCCATAGTAGGCTCCTAAGCCTCCTAAAGTCGTTCCAGCTCTTCCAGCTACTTCAGCTCCTTGTTGACCTAGATTGTAAGCTTTTCTTCCGTACTCATCTCTTTCAACTCCAGAAAGAGAGTTTAAGTAGTTTTGAAGTCTAGTATCCTTTTCCCTAGCTCCTTGAACAAATAAGTCTCTTTCAACGTTGGCCTTATCCTGTATTGCTGCTCTATTTAGATTTGCAGCTTGAGCTGCTGAACTTGCTCCTCTAGTTCTTGATATCCCTTGAGCCCTTCTTTGTTCAGCTAATCCTGTTTGAAGGTTTTGATTAATCCCTTGGGACATTGCTTCTCTCATTGCTGAGTACTCAGGAGAGGTGTACCCCTCTAACCCAGAACGCATCCTACTAAGAGCCATCGCCAAGTCTTTGCTTCTACCTTCATCTAGCCTTCCTAAAGAGCCAGGAGAGTAGAACTGGTCAGCTAGTCCTTTTCCATACTCAAGACCGGCAGTAGAAAGCTTATTAAACCTATTTTGAGCCTTCTTTAAAGAGGGAGAACCCTTTAAAAGCTTTAATATCTGACTTTCAATCTGACCTCTATCCACCGTAATTACCTCCTTGCAAATATTGTGCCAACATATCAGTTACAAAAGTCATCTGGTTAGGGGTTAGGGTAGGGTTTATTGGTTTTGTAAATTGCAGCGGATTTTGACCATAAAAAACCATAGGCTGAGGTGCTGGTCCTATGGGTCTTACAAACTGTCCTTGTGACTCTATAGGCATATCATTTCTCCTCATCCCTGTACTTCTACCAGTTTGTGAATCAAACATCTCAGGGTTTTGATACCCACCAATTAAAGTTGGAGGCAAATCCCCCCTCATAGCATCAGCGTAAGTATACCCTTGTGGTATAAGACTTCCTTGTCCCCTTGCTATAGCATTAGTCCTTGACTCATCTGTCATACCTCTAGCTCTTTTAGGAGCATACATAGGAGTTTGAGCCGTAGTCCTGGCTCTCATTATGTCTGTTATATATCTTGGTAAGTCGCCTTGTTGTGCCATAGTTTTTATTATACCTCAAATCTTAAATACAGTTAAATATGAAATTCTCCTAGCAGAATATAAGGTTCCCCCATTACACCACCAACTAGTAGAAAATGTATTAGCTCCTCCTTGAAGAATCTCTTGCCTTGTTACTGTTACTTGATGCTCCCGTCCTCCAGTCCCAGCGTGAAAGGTTTCAACAAAGGTTTCTGCTCCTGTGATTAAGGAACCATTATAAGCAACGCTGACTGCGTTAATCTGATTAGCTGTTCCGTTTTGTAGATTCATGACAGTAGTATAGATTCCTATCCACTGTTCTCCAGTAGGTGGAGAAAAAGAAAGCTCAGAATCTGGGATAGTAACCGGAGAGGTTGAAGTAGTGCTAATAGAATATCCAACAGGTGTTTTTAAAACTCTTCCCTCTCCCTGGCTAGAGTTTCTAAGTTCAACAGCCCATCTTGAAAGAGTCTCTTTCCAATTACCTAAAATAGGAAGCTTCATGGTAAGAAATCCTCCTTTTCGTAATCAATATCAGCAACTATCTCATAGCCAGTGATAAAAGGTGGGTTAGTTGAATTAGCTGAAAGAGTGAAAGTAAAACTAAGAAGCTTAGAATTAGTTAAAAGATGCTTAGTTGACCAATTTCTACCATTTAAGAGCTCATCAAAAGAGAATGAATCATAAGTTGTTGTTGTGTTATAATTTCTCTTTCCAACTAAGCTTGGAGTAAAGCTAGGCCAATTTTGACTTATTGGAATACTCCAAAGTCTAATTCTTTTAAACATCTTATAAAGGCTAGGCTCTCCAAGATGTATCCAAGCTGGAGTAAATGTATAGGTTTGATTCTCCCCTTGATTAGTAAATCTACTTATCCTTAAAGGCTCTAAAGTGGTTGAATCAGTATATGGAGAATGTCTTTCCCATAGGACTCCTGCGTGGGTTCCGTCTGGGTCTGGATTAGATAAATGCCAAATCTTATTATCATAAAAAGCTATTCCCCCTTGCTGATTAATAAGACCAGCTCCAGAGCTAGGAAGGGCTAAACTTCTTTTATACCATCTAGGAGGATTCTCCCAATCAAAAGCAAAGCTTAATGATGGGGTAGTTGTAATAGTAAGACTTGAAGAGGTGTAAGGGATAGAAGAAATAAGCTCTCTCCAAAGAGGGTCAGAAAAGCTAACAGCTCTTTCTAAAACTAAATCACTCTCCCCTGTAATAGCAGGGTCAATGTTGCTAGAAAGCTCTAATGCCCTTTTCCCATCTACTAAAAATACAAATCCTAAAGTTCCTACTCCTACAACAAAATCTAACATCTTAACTAAAGAATGGTGACTAGAGATTCCGTAATCCCCTTCGGCGATGGTAATACTCTGAGAACCCCCAGGGGTTGTTAAGTCCCCTATCACTTCATAATGACCATTCTTTTTAAAGACCAACAATCTATTTGCTGAATCAGACCTTGTAGCTCTTATTTCTCCCGATAAACTACTTTCAATATCAATTAAATTAGTAGCTAAAGGAAAGTATTCATGCTCTCCTGGTAGGCTCCACCTAATACTATTGGGCTCTTCTCCAGCAACTGTTAAACAACTTTGATGAGTAGAGAGAAGATGTCCTCTAGGAGGTAAATCAAACTCTTGCCCAAAGGGTTGGTCAATAAACAAGGCTCCTAAAGCAGAATCAGCCTTAGTAGAGGTATGAGCATTCGTAGAGAGATGGCTAAATGCTGTAATCGTTTCTAGGTAAAAATCAGCCCCATTAGCATTTGTTCTATAAATTTCAACTAACATCCCTTCAGTAATAGAAGTTGTTGAAAGGGTTCCAACATCTCCCCAAACATCAGCGTTCCAAACTAGGTGAGTCTCATCTAAACTTAAAGATGAGGTAATTGCTAATCTGTCCTCTCTTGATAATAGTTGAACTCTATAAGGAGAGACCTGTTCATAAGAAAGTCCTTGTTCTTTAGCCTTAGGGTCATCTTCTATTGGGATTAAAGTAGAGCTACTTAATGTTATAAAATCTTCATCGGTAAACCCATGACCCCTTTTAACCTCAAGCTTAGCTATTCTTACCGATTCTCCATTAATAGTTTCCGTTGAAACAGAAGGAGCAGTAGTAGCTGTTGCTACAGCGAATCTAGGGCAATAAGGAAGGTTGCTCACCCTTAAAAGAGAACTTCCACTTGGGATAATGGAACTTGGAGCCGGATTAACTACAACTTGAGTATTGAATATCTGCTGAACCGTATAAACTCTAGCTATATCATTGGTTCTTAGGGCTAAGATATCCCCTATTCTTAAACTCCCAGCAGCCAAGGCTGCTGTGTTGATAGGAATAATGCTCCCCCTAGAATCTGCTGTTGTAGTAACCGACAATTCACTTTGTAAAAAAGGAGAATAAGTAACCGTTGCTGAATCATTAGAAACACAGGTTATTGAATCAGTGTCTAAATAGGTAGAATAATAAGTATTACCTTGAGCATCATCTAACCTAAATCTAACCCTCCACCTATAAGCCCCAGCAGATAAGCTCCCCCCACTCCCTACAGCAACAGCAGAAACGCTTCTTGGTGGAGGAGTCCCTGCGGCTCTCACTACTTGACCATCATACTTTAAAAGCCTTCCTCTCATTAAATCAGGTTTTCCTTGGTCGTAATAAACTACCCCACCAGAAAGTAGGGGAGTTCCTGGAACGTATTGATGCCCCACATAGCAAACGTCTCTTAAATTAGACATTGAAGGCATTTGAACATTGGAGTTCTCATAGGCGTAGAACCAACTATCCATTACTGGATAATTATAAATAGCAGCATTTCTTGTTGCATCAACGCCTCCAGAATTTCCCATTTGAGGCAATCCTTGGGGAATAGGGTCCCAAGAGTAGAAATAGCAAGTAATAACATCACCACTTCTCTCTACTCTAGTGATAGCTGAAGCCTGAACGCTTCCCGGTCCAAAAAGCCTACTCCTTCCTCCAGATGTATTAAAGATAACCCCTGCTCCATTTTGCTCATCGTAGTAAGTAGAAATTTGATAGGTATTAGCTGCTGTTAATCTTTGGACGTAAAAGGGGGTAATAGCACAAGGTTGCACCGCACTTCTGTAATAAAAAGAAGAGTCGTAGATAGCTAAAGTATGTCCTGAGTCGAAAACGACAGGGGTTAAGGACTCTATATTAGTAACAGCATTATTTATCTTCCCAGATTTAATAGGATAAGTTACCGTATAGCTTCCAGCTAAACTATTACAAAGCTCCCATATAGTAAGTCCAGCTATATTTGAAGATGTAAAGTTTGTTCCTTCTTCAACGTCTAAAGTAAAATCATTAACACTATCGATATCGACTTTAAAGTTAAAACTGCTATCGATATAAACATCTACTGTCGCTCCAGAGAAAGAAGCGTCAGTAAAAGAAAAGCTAAACTCTTTTAGTCTCCAAAGATAATTATTACACGCTACTAGTTCTTCTTCTGTGGCTCCAGTTTGTCTATTTAATTTAATATAATTATGAAGTCCCCCAATGGGACCATAATTAGCTCTAACCGAATATCCTTCAGCTCCTTGGATACTTCCTCCTTCAGAAGAGCGATAATTTGTTAGCTCTAAAGCTGAATTAGGGTCAATAGTTAATGGACTAGAACGTAAGTCTAAGCCCTTAAAATCTTCAAAGTTCTTAGTCCAAATAACCTTTTTAGCCAATTATCCTCCTATCTAAGATAGGAATAGAATAAACGTCCTCACTTGGTTGAGCAAAGCTTTCTAGTATCTGACTTTCCATTCTTAAAAGCTCACCATCCTCAATACCTGCTTGATTAGAAGAATCTTTAGCTAAAGCACGTTTAGCCATATAGGTAACTAGATATCTTTGGCAAATCCTTGGAAGCTTAGAATGAGTGGTTGTGTATTTCCCCTCCGTGAGATATTGACCAGCTAAATCAGCTAGAACATATCCATCAACTAAATAATCACTCACATTCCCTACTACTGTAATAGTGGTAGTAACAACTGTTGATACTTTTGCATTTCTTAAAAGAACTTCTCCAAATCTATCAGAGATACAAACATACTCTGGAGTAGTGCCTATTGCCACATTTGTAGTAATAGTGCTCCCTGACGGGGTTCCTGAAATAGTAGCAGTTGATAGTTTTAAAGCGTCAAGCTGTCTATAGTAAGTAACCCTAATCTTTCCAGTATTAGGAATAGGGCAGAGATAAAGAGTCCTTCCAATTCGGATATAAAACTCTGGATATCCCGCTATAGAAGAGATTCTCTCTTTTACAGTCCTTGGTGGGAGTGGCCTATAATACTGAGAATCTCCGCTTTGAGAGTACTCAACAGCAATAATTCTATTATTACTAAAAATATCATCAGGAACAGAAATGGATTCCGTTTGGGTTGAAATAGTGACTTCATAAAATTCTACAAACTCCTCTGGGTAGTTATTAATAATGAGTGTTTGAAGGTTTTCTTGAGCCTCATTAGCATAGACCTCAAATAAACTCTGAGGATTCCCCTGGGTAGAGGAATAGTCGGTGTTATTTGATTGAAGTCTACTCTGAGTAATCAGAGTCGCTAACCCTTCACAGTAATTCATATTATTTACCTAATTTTTTCTTTAAATTAATTAAAAGTATCTTCTTTTTTGGGGACACTTCTTCCATAGGACTTTCTTCTCCCATAGAATCCTCTTCTTCCATCTCTTCTTCCATGTCATTTTCCCCTCCCATAGAAGCCAGTGCAGTTTTAATTGCTGCCATAGCCTCTTCAAGACAAGACTTAAGGTTTTTATCATCCATTTTTTCCTCCTATAAAATTGCTATACGGATTTTCTACTGCGTAAGGATTATTCCCTACATATTTCTCTAGTAGATTGACATAATTAGGCATCATAAGCTGAGGGACGGCTTTTGGAGCCTCAAAACTAAAACCTCCCCCAGAAGCTCCTGGAGAAAGTTCCCTCATCTTCGATTCTAATATTTTTCTTCTTTCAGCTGGAAAGGCTTCAGGGTTTATTTCTCCTACCTTAGAATAAAAAGCTTTTAAGTTTTCTTTTGCTTTATTAATATCTCCACCTGAATTTGAAACAGCAGCATTAACTATGTAGCCAGTCAAATCCGTTGACTCTTTATCCTTATTTGGTCCAACTATTCCATAGGAAAGAGGAAGAGCGTAAGGGATAAGGTCTTGGACTAATTTGTTCTTCATGTCCATATTATAGCCAGCCTTACTACCATCAAGGCCAATATTGAACTTAGTTCCATCAGCTAAGGTTAGGTAGTGAGTCCCTCCTTCTTTAGAAGCTAATCCTAACCTTTCTAAGGTGTTTCTTATTTCATCTCTTTTATATTGGTCTTTTGATTTATGTCCACCAAAGGCACTCTTTAATGCTCCAACAACACTACCTACCCCAGCTCCAATTCCAGCTCCTAGTGGGCCAAAATAAGAACCAACCAAGGCTCCTGATTTTGCTCCCCCTAGAGTATTTTTCTTCCAGTCTTTTTGCTTTCCACCATCCTTTAAAAGCTTATACCCCTCTAAAGCTCCAAAGACTGGCCCAATAATGTTCCCTGCTCCATATCCCCCAGTTCCAAACCCAGCACCACTAGACCAATTTCCGAACAAAGAGGGGGTCTGACCTAGAATGGTAAAAGGTTCTGTAGCTGGAACTATCCCAGCACTAGTACTAGAAGCTGGCCCTTGATAGCTCATATTTAAGCTAGGGATTTCTCCAGCAAAAGACATATTAGGACTTGCCCCAGGGAACTTAGGTAAGTAAGAAATGCCGTATTGAGATAGTAAATCTAAATATGGGTTAGGTTGTTTTTCTTCATTACCCGCCATAGCCCCTAATGCTCCTTAAGGCAGGTTCAGAGGCTCTAAGAGCTAGTGATTGAGCTGGAGTAGTGAAACTTTCAGCTCCTTTAAAATAAGCATTCGGTGTCTGAGCGTAAACAGTTAAAGCATTTTTTTGGCTTTCAGCTACTTGGTTAGCATAGTTTTGTAGTGCCTCTCCAATAGCTTTCTTTTTAGCTAACTCTATTTGAGCTGCCCCCGTATCTTGAGCTAGTTTTTGAAGGGCTAACTGATATTGCATTAAAGCTAAGGTATTTTCAAATCCTCTTTGGGTCTTAGCATCCGCTCTTTGTTCTTTAGCTAAATCAAGCTGACCTTTTTGTCCCCATAAAGACAAAGCTCCACTTGCTAAGGATGGAAGCAAAGAAGAACCTCCAGAAGTACCACTGCCAGAGTTTAAAAATCTTCCTAGCTGAGTAGTTCCTTCTCCTAGTCCTACAAAGGTTGAGAGTCCATCAGCTATAGAACTTAACCAACTCATTAACCTTCCTCGGATTCTCCTCCTCCAGGAGCTCCTTCTTCTATAATTACAAGATATTTATAGGCACTAAATACCACCAACACCTCTTGTTACATAAAGGGTGGCTGTCTCTGTTGCTGCACAAATATGGGCTATTCTAGTAGCATCTCCACAAGAAATTAATAAAGCCCCCCCTGCTAATATTGGCATATCTGCTGTAGCGCTTGCTGTAGCTGCTGAATCACTAGTTATCTTAATAAAGCACTTATTAGTCCCTAAGTTAGTAAGAAGAAGACTCCCCCCTCCAGAAGTAGGAAGTGCTGTATTCCCCGATGTTGAGGTTACACTTATTGTTACTGTTCCAGCTTGATTAGGTGTAAATAATTTACTCATACTATGCTGCTCCTGCCTCCGATGCTATCCAAGTGTTTGCTGCTGTAACCATCACGACTCTGGCCCCGACAACGTAGCATAATGCGCCACCACCCTCACTGCCCCTCCAGTAAAACTACCTCCGTTTGCCGTAAGCACTACGTTTCTAGCCGCTGCGCTCCATGTTCCAGTAGGGTTAGCCGTGTAGTTCGCGCTAGTAGTTATAGTGTTTAAAGCTACTGCTATTGAAGCGCCCCATAAGTCCACGCCTGAGCCATCACCGATAGAAAAACTCGTAGCTCCCGTTATCGCCGTAGTAACTCGAACCGTCACGCCAAGTAGCTGCGCCCCTGCTGGAATTATACCCGTAGCTGTTGCCGTAGCCCCTGACAAGCCACTAAGCAGCACCTCATTTGTAAAAATTCTATATTCGGCACTATTTCGAGAAGCATAACTTCCATGAGATGAGTTATTGTTAGGTAGATATACTCGGAACTCTGAGCTCGCAACATCGCCAAGAGACACTCTTACCGAACCATTTAAACCAACTGTCCCATACTCATTACCGTACACCGATAAATTCCCGCCGCGAGAATCTGCGGAGCCACCACCGCCGCTTATAAATATTCTCTTGGTGTCCGATCCATCTGATGTATCTGCTCCAATTTCAAAAGTTGTGGGAGTAAATCTTAAGGCACTCCCATCCGCTGCTAGGGTAAGGCGGGTTGTGTTGTTGGTCCGTAAGTTAAAGACATGGTTTGTTGTAGTGCCAACTACACCTGCCGATTCACCAGCCGAAGCTGAGAGGCTAGTATTAATAGTTCCAGTGCCAGCAAGAACGGTAGTAAAGGGTACGGCTGCTGTACCTAACGCCCAAGAACCAACGGTGTTTGGTCTTAAGGATGAGTTAGCGTGGTCTAGCACGACCCTACTCACGCCATTCGTAGAAAAGTTTACGTTATGCGCGGAAAGAGCCCCAAGAAGAATCCCCACGGAGGACGAGTCAGCATAAGCTGCTAAAATTTGAGTGCCGTTGGTCCAAACTTGATTTATTCCTGTTGCTACAACGTTTATGTCGGAATAAATGGAAGCACTAAGACCGTTTGTAAATCTAATTGGTTGCCCCGAAGCTGCATTTAAAACAGTCCTATTAGACGTATCAGCCTTAAGTAAATCTAAATCAGCGGTTCCTGCTGCGTTACGTGCTTGAAGGAAGACATCATTAGCTAAGTCGAACTGAGCTATAATACCAGCAGAGGTTACTCTAAAAACTACTGCATTGTTTCTAACAAATTCTATATCTTGGTCACCTTCAGTACCAAGGACTAATTTGTTTCCACTTCTTGCTATAAAGGATGGGGTGCCGACTAGGTTGATATCTGCGTTTTGGGTCATAAGAATCCTAAAAAAAAGGAGCCTTTTTAGGGGCTCCCTTTTTATTAATTAAGCAGAAGGGCTAGGAAGGGTGAAGTAATAAACATTCACTCTAACTGTTCCATCTGTTGATGTTCCTCCTACTGGAGTTATTACAATATTAGCTGCTGATGTATAAACAACACCTGCTGTAGCACTTGTTCTAGCTGCTGAACTAATTGCAGTTCCCTTGGTTATTGCACCAAGAACTCCCCAATAATCAGCATCAGAACCATCGCCTATATTGGCTCCCGTGACACCAGAACCAGCTAAAGCCTCAGTAATAACAGCAGTAACGCCGATTACAAAAGCTCCATCTGGGATAATTCCAGTTAGAGTAGCTGTGCCAGAAGCCATATCAGCCGCTGCTGTTGCTACTCTCAGTTCACAAACCGCTTGAGTATTTTCGTTGTTACAAAAAAACCTAACAGGTTGGTCTTTTGCGGTACCTAGTACGACGGCTTTCTCTTCAGCAGAGATAAACACACCATTTTGTAGGTCAATATTTCCTGTACTTGACATATTTATCTCCTTATTATGTAGCCGTTACGCCAGTTGCAACGCCCTGGAATGGAGGAGCTATAAATAGCTGTCCATAAGTAGCGTGTCTTAGCTCAAATTGGTCTTCATCCACAAGTCTTAACATTCCATAAGGGTTTCTAACGTCCTCATTTACCCATCCAGAATTTGGTCTTCTGTAATAAGCAATGTAATCAGGGTTAAGAGCATAAACTGTTCCAGCTTGACAGAATCTGTCAGGTAGAAGTTCTGCTGGCCCTGATGAGGTCATAATTTCAATTCCCTTGAAGTTATAGTTAGCAGTATTTGAGCTAGGTTGAGCATAACGCTTTTGGTTTTCAAAAGTGTTAAGAGCTGCTTCAAAAAGCTCATAAGTAGTAATGAAAAGCTTAGGAGCCTTTCCTACTTGCTTTGATACTCCTTGAGATAGCTTATTGAAAATCTTATGGTCAATAGCTGCTCCATAAGATAGAACTTGGAAGGATTTCCAACGTCTTTGAACAGGCACTCCGTAAAGAGTTCCAGTAGTAGCAGTTGTTACTCCAGAAAGTCCAAGAATATCTCCATCTTCTGAGTTTTGAACAAATACTTCGTCTGTAGCAGCAGGAACTTGAGTACCTCCAGCTTGTCTTTGAACAACTACAGTTCTTGTAGAAACTGTTACTGATTCAATAACAAAAAGGTCAGTATTTCCTGTCTCAATGTTAACTAGTACGTTTTCTTCCCAGTTAGCTTCGTTCCAGCTAGCAGTAGTGATTACTAAAGAGTAATTACCTCCACCGTTATCAGTAACAGAATCGATAACTCCTAGTGAACCATCTCCGTTACCAAAAGAGGCACGCCTATGGTTCCACATATCAGCTTCAGCAGTTTTCTTAACAAGCTCTTTAAGAGCGTTAACGAAAGCTCCTTTATTTGAAGCAGATTCTCCAAGGGCTTCTCTATCTACTAAGCCTGTGGCGTACATCTTCTTAGAAGAAATTTCCACATCACCATAGTTAGGAACTCTGGCTTCTGGTAGTCTCTTAGAACCTACACCCCCTGAGATTCCTAAAGGAGCTGGGAATTTAAGAAATTTACCTTCAAATGATTTTGGTTTTTTGATTCTCTCAAACATTGGAGAAGCTATGTTGTAGCAGTTCTCGTAATACTCAAGAAAATCGGTTTTAAATAACGCCGACGCATCTACATCGTTTAGGGCGTTTTGTAAGTCGGTTGAACCGAATGACATTTAGACCTCCGAAAAGTTACCTTCCAGGAGGACTAGCTATCTTCTTAGGTGAAGGGTAGCGTAGAAAAGCTTATCTTTTCTCTCCTCTCTGGAACCTTAGTTTCTTCCTTTCGGGGTCCCGGTTTAGGTGTCGAAGGTGTGGCTTCTACCTTTCGGTCCTTACTTCCTAGTAGCTCCTTAAAAAAATAATCGGCTTCACTAGGTGATAACCCTTCCTTCCTTATGGTTTCAAAGACGCTAAAGAGAACCTCCTTAGGTGCATTGTAACCTTCAGCTATCTGGGCTACTTGTATAAATATGTCAGAGTCGTCTATAAAAGACAACACTTTTTTTATCTGCTCCTCTGGAGGGAGATTAGGGTCAATTTTAAACTCTGGATTAGTTTCTGAGAACTCAGCCATTTTAGCTAGGGCTAGCTCAAAATCAGAGACTGTTTTCCCTCTTTTTACTAGCTCAGACTGAGCCCAAGTCTCAACCTGTATTTGGGTCTTTTGAGACTCAACCTTCTTCTTTTGACCTTCAAATCCTTTCTTTTCCACCTCATAAAGCTTTCTATCGATATACTCTTCTTGAGCCTTATCATCCATTTGAACGAACTTAGCTGCTTCTTTAACTATATCGGTATAAACTTGTTTTAGAGCTGCTTTTGGAGAAAGTCCTGACGCTTCATACCCTAAGCTCATAGCTATAAGGGGTTCTTTAGCAGAAAGCTCATAGAGTCCTTTTAGGGTCTCTTCTATTTGTCCTTTTTCTCTTTCTACTCTTTGTCTTTGAAGGTCAACTTCTGATAGCTTTTTAGCGTAATATTGTTTTCCAGCAAAATCTCTTTTTAAATCAGCTAAGGGTATTTCATGAACTTCTCCAGCTATCTTAACTGGTATTTTAGCATCTTTAGGGACCTCGTAAATCTCGTCTCCAAGAATAAAGGTTTCTAGTTCTGGGAGAGGTTTAGAGATGTCTTCTTTTTCAGGTTCCTTAGAAGGAGTAACGGCTTCAAGATGAGTTTCTGTAGGTTCCGCAGGAGCCTTACTTTCCATAAAGGGAAGTGGGGAGTTAAATTGCTCTAGGATATTAGAGACTGTTTCTTGCTTTCCTTCTGTTGAAGTCTCTTCGGTTATTGTGGGGGTTTCGGAGCTTGTGTTTTCAGTGTTTGGGGTTTCTGTCATATAGCAATTAGTATGCCATGTTTAAGAGAAGGTGTCACTATATTATTGGGCCCCATTTAATAGAGGAGGAGACTCTTCTAAAGGGGAACCTTCCATTGGGGCTCCTTCTTCGGTAGGCATTAAAAGTGGTGGAGGCTCTTCAACATAAAAGAGTGGGAAATACATAAATTTCTGCATTACAATTTGAGCTAAGGCAGGGTTTTTAGCCATAGCTTCTGTTAACATCATTTCAGTCATCCCTATATGAGTATTAAATTCTTCTTTTCTTACATCAGAAGCTTCTTTATAGGTAGGAGTTTGTATCATTAAATAGTGTTGTTCTAGGTGTACTATATAGTCTTCCCCTTCTTCTGGAGGACTAATGATAGAGCCATCAGCAAATTGTTCATTCTCTGTTTGAGCCATCTTAAGAGCTGCTGTAGCAATATCATAAAGCTTTTCAGGGATTTTGTACTGAAGAATATTAAAGGCTTGTTGAGGGGAGATGGCACCTGGGAACATTTGAAGAAGTTTATCTATTTCTTCAATTCTACCTTGAATTGAGTCAGAGAATCCATTTGAGTTTTGAACTATAATTTCATATTCAGAGGAGAATCTAAAATCCTTAACTTTTCTTAAGTCCCACATAGAATCAGAGCCTATGATTCTAATCATTCTCTCTGGGGTCAGTGGATAATAACTACCAATAACAGAGGCTACTTGCTGAAATACTTGTCTAATACATTCGTTATGCTTAATTAGCTGAGTTGAGTTTCTTTGACGCTCTTCTTCGGCATAAAAGTCAAGCATATTCTTACTTCTAGCTCCAGGAGGAGGTTGCCCTAAAGAAACTCCATGAATACCAAAAATCATATCTAATTGGCGTTCATATCTTTCAAGAAGCATCATTGAGTCTTGAGTGACTGAGTTAAAAGTTACCAGTTGAGGATACTGCATTCCAGGTTTTACTTGAACGATTGTAGCTGCATTACCTAGTGACTTAATATCAGCAGCTCCTTTATGCATCATCCACTTTGGATGACCACCAAGCATTACGTTTCTTCCATTTAACCAATAATGTTTATTTAATTGGTGTTGAACTGGAACTGCCCAGCGATAAACCGATTCTGCCCAGCAGCTCCCTGGAACATCAATATCTGTTCTTCTAACGAATGGAAGCTCTTTATGGTCATAAGGGTATTTCTCTATGTTAAACTCTACTACTTGGTCACCTATAATGGTTGCTACTACCCCATCTGGGATATCAACTGTTGGTCTATGAAAGAATTTATAAACAACTAGCTCGTCATAACCTTTAGTTTCCCCAGTCTCAAAAGAAAATACCTGATTAGACTTATCTGTCTCTATTTTAGTTTTATATTTCTTCTCTGCTTCGTCTTTATTGATAATATCCCAAAGGACTATTACATAATCGACCTCTTTCCATTCTCTTTTAGTAGGGTAGAGAACAAAGTAAGGTTCTATAGGAGAGATTTTAACATCTCCTATGATTTTATTACCAGAATCATCAAAGGTATTTAAATCTTTATCCCAACCAACGTAAATAAAGTTCTCTCCAAAAACTTTAGTTCGCCTAGAGTTCTCTTGAAAGAGAAGTTCAGCATCATTTTTTCTTCCAGCAGCATCGAGAAGGGGTTTCATGCTCCTAGAAGACAACCTATCCCCAGATTCTTCTGCGTTACTGGGTAAAACCTCAAAAGTAGGCTTTTGGAGAGATTCCTTGGATACGGATTGTTCCGTTAGAAAGTAAAGACGATTTACCATGGTAGGAACTCCATAGTCTAAACGTCTTAAATTTGAGTACCTAGCTGGTCTAATTAGACGATATTCCATGTTATAGTCATACTGGCCTAGGTACCAGATAAGATAGTTTTGTTGAGTAACGATTCTTACTTCGTGAATTTCTTCTAGCTCAGAGAGGGTTTTATAAAACCACTTTTTAAAGTTCTTTTCTTGTTTCCAGCCTAACTCGCAGCAAAGAGGTTTTAAGGCTCGTCTTCCATCTGCTTTCCATTGGTCTAATTGGGCGTTAGTACTATCCATCTGCTAGCTTTGAATAATACTCCTTTCTCCCATTTAGGGGAATGGGATTCTCAGGCTCTAAAAGCCTCTCAGTTGAATTTTTATAAGCAAGCTCAGCTATCCCCTCAACTGATTCAAGTTTTTGGCTTATAGAGGCAATTTGAGCCTTTAATGAGGCATTCTCAGCTTTAAGCTCCCCTATTTCTTGAATCCAGACAGTTAGCATCTTGGCTAGCTCTGCTGAGATAGTATCTACGTAAAAAATGGCTCGGTCATCGCTCATGGTTTATCCATAAAGTAAAAAGGGTCTTCTTGTACAATTAAGTCTTTCATAAAATCTTCAAAAGTTAAAGAAGATTCTTCTTCCTTAAATTCATCTCCGTCTTCTTTTGGGATATCTTCCTTGCTTACTTCTGGCCTAACAGAGAAACTAGTTATTTCTAGGGCGTAGAAGGCGCAATCGCAGTTATGTGAGATTACCCCGTTAGAGAGAACGAAAGAACTCGTTTCTGGAACTGTCATGCAATAAACGTCTCTTAGTCCTGCGTCTTCTGCCTTGACGATGGCTTTATGCAGTTCCACTTTACTAAACCTCTTCTTGCTCCTTTGTGATTGCAGTTTGGAGAGCAAAACTTCCCAGGCTTCCTTTCCGAAGTTAAAAACTCTTTTGAACAAATCAAGCACTCTCTCAAGACCTTTGGAGGGCGAATCCCCCTTTTCCTTTTCCCCCACTCTTTGAATTTCGCTTTCGCTTCTTCTGTTTTCTGCCAAGCGGTAGCCGCTGGAATAACTACCTCTAGCATCCTCTTTCTTGAAGCTTCCCTTCTCTCTTCTGTCATATGCGCTCGTATATGCTCCCCAGGGGTAACTAGAGTTAGATTTTCTAGAGTATTGTTCTCCCGATTTCCATCTATATGATGAACATGGAATCCTTTTGGGATACTCCCATTGAAGTGCTCCCAAACAACTCGATGTAATCTTTTCCCAGCTCTTTGATAATACTTTCCACAAAGATAATATCTCTTCCCTAAAAACTCTTGAATCTTCTCTGAGACTTGAATAATCATAAATAGCCATTACTACATCTCGCTTTAGTTCGCAAGCCCTACTCCATCCAGTAGGAGTTAAGAATTTATGGTCAGGGGTGGAGATGATAAAAGAACCATCAGAGAAGGTAAGCTTTATAGTAGGAACTTGTTTTTTTATTAAGCCACAAGAATGATATTTTTTAACCCCCTTCTCCGTTAAAACTTCCCCTTCTTCGGGCATGTCTTTTATCTTGTAGATTCCTGAAGGGGTGACTACCTTTGTCTCTCCATCTAGGCATAAATGGTCGAATTTATCAGGTAGGGAGCCATCTTCCTTGTAGCACCAATTGCTCCACTCGCTATCTAGGTTTTTACATCTATCAGAGATGAAAAGAGTGTTAGGGGTGGTAATAACGTCCTTTAAAAGAGAGACCCTTTCTGGAGACTTGGCACCTCTTTTTTTAACAGAGAAGAGAGATACGTCAAAGAGGTCATAAACAGAAGTTTGAAACCAACTTTCTGCTGGGTCATAGTAGTGACTCCAATGTTGAGCATGAAGGCTTTCAGCTTTTTTAGCTATAACCGGCCAGATACGAGAAGTATGAGTTTTAATTCTTTCTTGCTCATAAATCTCATCTAAGAAAAGTAATTGAGAGGTATAAGGGTTGTGAGCCATGAAAAGAACAGCAAAACAAGATTGAGCTGGGTCAGAGATAGAATAAAAATCCCATTTCTTTCTATTCCCGTCTAACATTTTCATTATTAATGAATGAGGTTTGATTATTTTTTGTTTATAATCATTCCACATAGGAAGAACGGCTGCTGCTCCTCCTGGAATATATTTACCCATATATTCTCTTTCATATTCAGCTAGCCTTCCTGTTTTTTCTAGGCGCTCTCTCTCTTCCCTCAAAAACTCTCTATCAATAATTGGGTTATCTTCTGTAGGGGCTTCCATGTAGAAATATTTCTCGTTTTGTTTATCTACTTGATAAAGCCAGTAATCCCTCATTCTTGTGTAATGACATTCTTTATCGGGAGGAGTGGAGAAAGAGAGGAAGGATGCGTTTTTAGCTCCCAAGTTTGGACGCATAGCGTTATCGAACTCTTCGTCTATGTCCCTAGTCTCATCATATATCATTAAGTCTGGAGTAGTTCCTCTTTTTGTTTGCTTATCAGCACCAACAAGAGCTATTTGAGAGCCGTTTTTAAAATAGATAGTGAATTCTGACTTAAGAGAATCATCTAAGAAGTCAGAAGGGCCAAATTCTTGTAATCTTCTTGGTTGCCAGTAAATGTCTCCAGCTTGGACTCTTGTAGGAGCTACTATGTAAACAAGAGACTTAGGATTCTCTAGGGCAAATCTCCAAGCTACGTAAAGAGCACAAAAGGAATTGTGAGTTGGAATCATAGATTTTCCAGCTAAATATAAATTCCCTGGAGAATCTACGGAAATACACCTTCCTGGCCTAGATTCTATAGGCTCTACCTTGGTTATGAATCTATGATTAGGTTTTTTTCTTGGTTTAAAAAGATTAGCCTTCCTTGATATATGAAAACAAGAAAAGGGAGGCCTAAACGAAACGATAAAACACTCCCGATAAGAAGTTCCTTTTATTTTACCTATTTTAGAACCTCTCTTAACCTGCCCCCCTAAAGAACAAACTAATCTATCAACTCCGTCTGCTAAGTTTTTATTTGTGTTATAAAAATAACAATCTCCCTTCTTAGAAATGTACCCATCAGTGTCCATTAATCCTTTTAATAGCTCCAGTCTCTGAGAAGGGGATGCCCAGAAGTATTCCTCTGGAATGTGTTTATTCTTTAAAAGAGATTGTTCTCTAAGGACTGGGGAAAAATCCCTAATATAAATCCTTTGGAACTCCGGGCTTCGAGTTATGGTATAACCATCCGCCTCTATCTTAAGAAAAACTTCTTCATCCACCCCCGAAACTAAAGGAGAAGCTTGACAACCATCTCCCAACCAAGCTCCTAATGTGTAGGGAGCTATTGGTAGAGGTTTTTCTGGCAGGGAGATTGGAGCGGCTATTTCTATCGAATGATTATACTCCTTTCCTGCCATTAGGGTATTTTTTATCTCTTCAGTCGTAATTACCTCGGAAGTTAGCTTTTTATATCTTGAGCGAGGAGAGAGATTTCTCACATTAGACTTCCTAACTCTTTTAGTTTTGGTCAACCATTGATGGTCTTTACAGGCATCTAACGTAGTCCCATCACTAAAGGTTATCCTATATAGAATGGGATTCTCTTCTATCTCAAAAAGATGAGTAATAGGATAAGGATTACCATCAACCCCAAAAACCTTATCCCCCTCCTTAAGTTCCCCCATAGAAACGAAACCCCTATCTGGGGTAGGAATCTCCACATCTAAGGGTAGGAGCTTCCCAAATTTTCTCCCGCATTGTATGAAGAGCCTATTTTTTTTATCTTTTAAGAGAGCTAGGATGACTTTCCATTGACCGGGATGAGGATATTTAGTTTGTTCTCTTAAGTATTGATGGAACTTACCTATAGTTTCTCTATGTCTAAGGAGTTTTTCTATTTCATCAGGAGAGAACTGGGTCATCTTCTTTGATTTCTATTATTAGCTTGTCTATATCTTCTCTTGTTAGATGGCGATGCTCTTGAATCTCTGTAGGCTTTCCTTCTTCTAGTCTAGCCATAGCATCTAATTCTTTACTTTGAGTTACTAGATTCTTTAGGTCAGAAACAGAGAGCGAGGAAAGAGTTGCATCGTCTGATAAAATTTCTTGAAGCTTTCTATGAGTGATGACGAGGGAAAGAGCTTTGGCTTCAAGAATTAATGGGAGATTGTTCTCTATGAATTCTTTTGTACAAAGCTCTAAGGTTTCTTTAACTTTAACATTAACTGCTACTCGTTTAACTAACCATTGAAGGAATCTTGGAGATACTTCATCTTTATACTTTACGATTATTTCATGGTCAGCCATCCCGTCCATCTTGTCTTTAAAGACCTTAGAGGTGTATAGGGCGATGTCACCGCTAGATAGCCTTGGTAGGTCTGATGGATTGGGATTCCCCGGCATTTAACAACCTTTTTTCTTTTTTCCCTTCTTGTCTTTCTTTTTCATTTTTTAACTCCTTTTGTTCTAACGAAGAGGACTCAGAACGAATCAACTCAGTTAGTTCGTTATAATCTAAACCCTTTAAACATCTAGTTACTGTGTCTTCTAACTTTTCTTGTCGAAGCCTTGAAGCAACCTCTTTGATTAAAGACTTTGGAACCTCTACAGAACAGTTATGGTCTTCTAAGAGCCTTCTTTTTATTCCCTCTAGGGATAAGGTTATTCTAGTTCTATCCATCTATGTTCTTAAAAAGCCTATGAGTTAATCCCCATGCTAAGGC
>ERZ761594.132-NODE-132-length-36626-cov-12.799076_pt1 | contig 36626 bp, 54 predicted proteins | sample MGYA00511036_ERZ761594 | MGnify/ENA primary metagenome ERZ761594 (study PRJEB28899, sample SAMN03785561) | bioreactor sludge metagenome | biome: EBPR Sludge; feature: EBPR Bioreactor; material: 0.22µm filtered reactor supernatant | place: Saint Lucia: Queensland... | reverse complement strand
ATTCTGAACTGTGGAGGGACTCACGATGCCGGTACGCGGACGGCCAGCCAAGGACCCGGACCAGCGGGTGAACCGCATGCCGCTGCAACACGAGTTTCAGCGGGTGCTGAACGTGCCGTACGTGCCGACCAAGGAGCAAGCGCGATGCCCGGTGGCGGGGGCTAAGACAGCCACGCGGCGATGGTGGGCGATGGTGAGCACGATGCCGCACTGCATCAACTGGACGGAGGGCGAATGGGAGTTCGCCAGGGCCACGGCGTTTATCCATGACCGCTTCATGAACGACCGGCCAACGTTGGGCAAGGAGCTGCGCGACCGTGAGCGGGTCATGGGCACGACGGAGGATGCCCGGCGCGCCTTGAAGATTCGGTACGTGAGTGCGGTGGAGGATGAGCCCGTGGGGCGCGTAGAGGAGCCGCCGAAGCCTATCGCCATTGATGCGAAGCGACGCGCGCGGCTGCTGGAGGAAGAGTGAGTCATGCCGCATGAACGGGTGACGGCGCCGGGGCACGTTCGCTCGCGGGGGCTTGGCTTGCTGGCGGTGGCGTGGATCGAGCATTTCTCCATTCACGGCCCGGGGGACATCCGCGGGGTGCCGCTCAACCCGGCGAAGGGCGGGACGGGGCTGTCGATCGAGCTCGCCCGCATGACTATGGATTGCTACGCACTGGACGAACGCGGCCGTCGACTCTATGACTCTACCTTTCTGTCGCGGCCAAAGGGCGCGGCGAAGTCGGAATGGCAATCGTTCATCGTGAAGTTCGAGGCGGTCGGGCCGTGCCGGTTTGCGGGGTGGGCAAAGGGCGGCGAGGTGTTCGAGCAGCTCGATTTCCGGTACGTCTATGCCCCCGGAGAGGCTATGGGGAAGCCGATCGTGTCGCCGATCATCCGAGTTCTCGCTACGGAAGAAGGCCAGACAGGCCACATTTATGACGCCATCTATCTCAACTTCACGGAAGGCCCGGCCGCAGAGTTCCTGAGGTGGGCCGACGATGCGGGCCTGGGGCGAATCAATCTGCCGAACGGCGGCACGATTACCCCGTCGACGTCATCCGGCAACGCGAAGGACGGCGGCCGAGAGACGTTCTTGTGCTTCGACGAAACGCACCTCTACACCACCGGCGAGCTGCGCAACATGTACAACACCCTACGGCGCAACCTCGCGAAACGCGCGGCTGCTGAACCGTGGTCATGCGAAACGTCCACCATGTACGAACCCGGGCGCGGGAGCGTGGCTGAGGCGACCCACGACCTCGCACGGGCCATTCGCGAGGGAAAGATTCGTAACCCGCGCCTGCTCTTTGACCATCGCGAGGCCCCCAAGGATGCCGATTTCGATGCCGATGACGACAAGGTGAAGGCCGCGCTCGCGGAGGCGTACGGTGATGCCGCCTCGTACATGGACTTCGAGCGCATCATCAGCGAGGCCCGCGACCCCCGGAACCCGAAAGAGGACTCGCGGCGGAACTTTTTCAACCAGGCGGTGGCGGGTAGATCGCTTGCGTTCGACGCAGAGGCGTGGAAGCGGTACACGGACCCGGATTACGTGCCGAAGAAGGGCGCGTTCATCACGCTCGGCTTCGATGGAGCGCGCACGCAGGACGCAACCGCGCTGATCGCGACGGAGATCGCGACGGGATACCAGTGGCCCATCGCGATATGGGAGAAGCCCGAGAACGTGAAGGACTGGTACCTCGATGATGCGCCGGTGAATGCGGCGGTTCGGGATGCGTTCGAGTATTACGAGGTGTGGCGGATGTACGGCGACCCGTCGAAGTGGGAAACGCCTATGGCGGGGTGGTCCGGTACATACGGCGCCGACCGGGTGATTGCGCTTCCGCCGGCGATGTCACGGCGCACAGGCCTGGCGATGGCCAGCTACGCGGCAGCTATTCGAGCGGGCGACACGACGCACTCTGATGACCGCGTGTTTGCCGCCCACATCGCGAACGCACACAAGTTCACCCTCCCTGCCAAGGACGACCAGACCCCTCCGCAGCCGCTCTGGATTATTCAGAAGGACGGGCCAACCTCCCCGCGGAAGGTGGACGCGGCGTGGGCGGGGGCGGCGTCGTGGATGGCCCGCCTGGACGCGGTCGCGGCGGGCGCGAAGGCGAACAAGAGGAAGTCGATGGTCTACATCCCGGCGTAGCCCGACGCTCGCGGCAACGCACACTCACGGCGTGGCGCGCACACTCGAAATCATCGGAATCGTCCTCGTCCTGGCGGCGCTGACCGCCACTATCGGCCTGCTTGCGGGGCTCGTGTGGGCGGTGATTGGCCTCGCGGGAGTGGGCGGAGCGGTGCTCTTCGTGGCCGCGCAGTTCATCGATAGGGCGCGTGCAGTGAGTGAGGCGGCGGAATGACCACGATTTTCAACGCCATCACGCAATCGATTCGCAAGAGTGGCCCGAACCCGGCAAAAGACCCGCCCAAGATGAGCGGCTATCTCGGGACGTACACCGGCGCGAAGGTGAACGAGGACGGCGCGCTGACCCTCTCCGCGTTCATGGCGGGCGTGCGGCTCATCTCCACGACAGTCGCGGGCTTCCCCCTTCACGTCTATCAGAGCGGCGGCACGGACGGCGTGGATGAGCGGTACTACGGCAACGATGTGGCCTTCGTAACCGACCCGAACCCGGAACAGACGCGCCAGGAGTTCCTTGAGCGCGTCGTGGGAGACGAGGTGCTCGGCGACGGCTTCATCTACGTCGAGAAGTGGGAAGATACCGGCCTGCCCCGTCACCTCTGGCACGTCGAGCGGCGGCGCATGCAGGTCGGTCGCACGAAGGCGGGCCTCAAGGCGTACCTCATGGACGGCAAGGTCGCCATGATCGACTACGCGCAGGGCGGCGAGATCGTCCACGTCCCCAACTGGGGGCGCGGTATCCGGGGCTTCGACCTTGTGAAGGGCGCGGCAAACGCGATCGCTCTCGGTCTGACCGCCGAGGAATACGCGTCGCAGGCCACGAGTGACGGCGCAATCCCGCCGGGCATGCTCAATACGCAAGACGTGCTCGACGAAGCCGAAGCGGAAAAGGTCGCGGCATCATTCACGAAGAGCGTGCGCACCGCCGGCAAGACGAAGGCGCTCGTGGCGGTCCTGTCCGGGGCGACGTTCCAGCCGCTGTCCGTGGACCCGGAAAAGATGCAGCTTGAGAGCCTGCGGAAGTTCCAGGCGAACGATATGGCGACGATTCACGGCGCTCCGCCTCACATGATTGGGCTCGTGGAAAAGGTGTCTTCGTGGGGCACAGGCGTGGCTGAACAGACGCGCGGCTTCGTCACCTTCACGGCGGACTCGCATATGAAGCGGTTTGAGCAGGCGTACACGAAGCATCTACTCGTGAAGGAACTCACCGGAAGGTATTGCAAATTCGACCCGGATGGCCTCATGCGGGGCACGACGCTCCAGCGGTACCAGGCGCATGCGCTCGGATATAGCCGCTGGCTGACCGCGAACGAGATCCGGCGTGACGAGAATCTGCCGCCGGTCGATGGTGGCGACACGCTGTTCGTGCAGAGCGGGCAGGTACCCGTGGACGAAATCAACCGGATGGTGGCGGCGGAGCAAGCCGCACAGCAGGCCGCGCAGCGTCAGTAAGCCCCATCGCGTCGTCTTGGCACCGTTCGTGGCATGGAAGCCTTTCGACTCGCAATGGGCCAACCGTGGGCGATCACGGAAGAGGCGCTCGACGCGCTGGTTTCGATGTCGCTTTCGGCGGCTTCGTACGGGTCGCGGCCGGCCGCCAAGGACGCTTTCGAGCGGTACGGCGATGTAGCGGTGCTCCCCATCCGGGGCGTCATCACGCATCACGGCGACATGTGGTCCTGGCTGTTCGGCGAATCGACCGTCGACAACCTCGGCAACCAGTTCCGCGCGGCCATGGCGGATGACTCCGTGAAGGCCATCATCCTGGACATCGACTCTCCCGGCGGCACGGTCGCGGGTACTGGCGAGTTCGCGGATGAGGTGCTCAAGGCCCGCGGTAAGAAGCCCGTCGTCAGTGTCGCCAACGCAAGCGCGAACAGCGCCGCTTATTGGATCGGCGCTGCCTCTGACGCGTTCTATGCCACCCCGTCGGCGCTCGTTGGGAGCGTCGGCGTCTACATGCTCCACGTCGACTACTCGCAGGCCATGGACGAAGCGGGCATCAAGCCCTCTTACGTCGCGGCGGGCAAGTACAAGGTCGAGGGCAACCCATACGAGCCGCTGGGTGACGAGGCTCGCGACCATCTCCAGTCCATCGTCGATGACTCGTACGGGCGCTTCGTTCATGGCGTGGCGCGCGGGCGGCGCGTGTCTGAGGCGAAGGTGCGCAACGGCTTCGGCCAGGGGCGCGCACTCCCGGCGAAGGCCGCACTGGCCGCCGGGATGGTGGATGGAATCAAGACGCTGGAGTGGGTCATTGACCACGCCAGCTCGGTTAAGGCCTCGGGTGCGCCTGAGGAGCCGGTTGCGGAGGGGGTGGCGCAGACCCCGGTCGCTGACGACGAAGGCCAGAAGCGGCTCGGAATGCTGCGGCTGGCGGGGCTGCGGGCCCTCGAGGCCATCTAAGGGGAGCACATGGCAACTCAGATTGAGACGCTGCGCCAGAAGGCGAGCGACGCGAAGGGCGCGTACTCCGCCGAGATGGCGAAGTACAGCGAGGACAACCTGCCCACGGCAGAACAGGCGGCCCACGTTGACGAGCTGCGCGGCGAGATGACCGCCGCGATCAAGGCCGTCGGCGACGCTGAGCGATTCCTCAAGGGCCAGAGCGATTTCAACGACCAGGAGCGCGAGATGCGCGCCAACGACCGCCAGCGTGGCGTGCCGAAGGCGGGCACCGACGTGAGCCAGCGCAAGACGGTGGGCCAGCGGTTCGTCGAGAGCGATGGCTACCGCGAGATGAAGGCAAAGGTTGCCCCGGCGGGCCGCGTGCTCGACGGCGTGCAGATCCAGTCCTTCCCCATGGACTTCGGCGGCCTGACCGAACTCGATCAGCAGGCCCTCGTCACGGGCACGTCGAATACGAGCGCGGGCGCGTTCATTCGCGCGGACCGCTACGCCGACCTGACCGAATACGGCTGGCGCGAGCGCACGGTGCGCAGCCTCATCACCAACCTCACCACCACCTCGGACCTCGTGGAGTACGTGCGCGAGACTGCGCCGACGAACAACGCGGCCGTGGTTGCGGAGGCGACCGCTTCGTCCGGCAGCTCCGGCAGCAAGCCGGAGTCCGATGTCGGTTACGAGCTGGCCACCACCCCGGTTGTCACCATCGCCCACTTTGTCGCCGCTACCAAGCAGGCGCTCAACGATGAGGCGCAGATGTCCGCGCTCATCGACCGCTTCCTTCGCGAGGCGCTCGAAGAGAAGGCCGAAGACTACATCATGAACGCCGCGACCTACGGCATGCTCAACACGAGCGGCACGCAGTCGCAGGCGTGGGATACCGACGTGCTCCGCACCACTCGCGTGGCGAAGCGGAAGGTCCGCACCGTCGGCCGCCGCACCCCGACGGCTTTCATCCTCAACCCCGAGGACTGGGAGACCATCGAACTCAAGCGCGACAACCAGAACCGTTTCTACGGCAACGGCCCGTTCGGCACGCAGGCCCCGACCCTCTGGGGGCTGCCGGTAGTCGAATCCGAAGCCATCGCCGTTGGCACTGGCCTCGTGGGTGACTTCCGGGCGTGCGCCGCCTGGGACCGCGAGCAGTCCTCTGTCTCCGTCTCCAACTCGCACCTCGACTTCTTCACCCGCAACCTCGTCGCGATTCTCGCGGAGCTTCGGATGGCCTTCGCCGTCCTCAAGCCCACCGCGCTCGTCGAGATCGACCTCACCGCCTAAGTCCGAAAGGGAGCCCTCATGACCGACTACCTTGACCCGGATCGCGGCGGAATCAACCCCTTCGCGATCACCGGCACGACCGACATTGACGACTCGGCGCAGACCGAGACGACCGCCTTCAACATCCTCGAAATCGCGCCTGCCACGGACAATCCGCTCCAGGATTGCGTCATCCTCTTCGACCTCGCGAAGGCCACCACGGGCTTCGCCGCCGTCGAGTCCACCGTGACCGTGCAGTTCGCTCTCGCTCGCAAGATCGACGGCACCAACTGGCGGCGTGAAGCGTACGTCGAGGCGGCGCTCTCGGGCACCAACGCGGCGAACCGGGCCATGCGCCTGAATGCCGGCCTCGTCGGCGTCACCGAGGGCCTGCGCGTCTATGCGCTGTTCTCGGGCGACGTGACCGCCGACATGGAACTCCCGTACGTGGTCTATGGCCGCGCCGACACCGAACCCACTGTCACGCCGATTGCGGCGGCCTAGGAGGAAGAGATGCCCGCACTCAACGGAATGGGCCTTCGCACGACGGAGGCCAAGACCGCCGACTACACGGTGGTTGCCCTTTCGGACGTTGGAAAGACGTTCACCAACGAGGGCGCGTCCGGCGCTGTCGTGTTCTCGCTCCCGGCCGCGACGGTTGGTCAGTGGTACCGCTTCACCGTGAAGGTGGCGCAGGAACTCCGCATCGACCCGAACGGCACAGAAACCATGTCCCTGCCTTCGTCCGGCGCCAAGCAGTCCGCAGGCGCGTATCTCACGGCGAACGCCGACGGCGAGTCGCTGGAGATCGAATGCGTCAAGGCGGGCGAGTGGGAATCCCGCTACTACACCGGCACCTGGACGGCCGTCTAATGGCCGGGCTGGTACGGGTCGACATCGGCCGGGGTTACCTGTTCAAGGTGGCCGAAGCCGACGTCGAGAAGTTCATCGCGGCGCACCCGGGCGCGAAGGTGTGGGAGCGTGGCAACACGAGCACCGACGCCAGGGGAGAGGCGCGGTCGGACAAGTTCTTCCCGCCGGAGCCGGACGACACCGAAGTCGAAGGCATCGAGGACGGCGAGGGGGAGGGCGTCGAAGTTCCTCTCGATACCGAAGTCGAAGCGGACCTCACGGCACGCAAACCCAAGAAGTAAGGCGTAGCCCCATCCCCTCCGGGCCGCACAGTGAAGCCGCCAGCAATGGCGGCTTTTCTGTTGGAGGGATGCCATGGAGTGGCAGGCCATTGGCCACAGTGTTGAGTTAAAGGCGTACACCAACGAGGCGGGGGAGGTCATGGGATACTGGTTCTCGCACGCCGTGCCCGTCGACGAGATTGATGTCGAGCCGGGCCGCTGCCGGGGGCGAATCCCCGTCTCAGGGCCGAACGCGTGGGCGGTTGATCAGGCCGAGCCTCTCACGCTTTCGCCCTCCGTTCTCTGCGTGAGTCACAACTTTCATGGCTTCGTCCGAAACGGTGCGTGGGTGATGGCGTGACCGCTGAACTCGAACACGTTGGCTCGCCGCGCATCCTCGTGGGGACGCGGGCGGATGTGACGGTGCGGTGCTACCGCGATGGGCAACTCGCCACGCCCACGGGCACGCTGACGCTCTCGGCGGTCGATGCGGACGGTGACACGGTGGCGTCGGCTACCCCTACGGCGGCCAATGGCGTGCTCACGGCGGTCCTGACGGCGGCGCAACTCGCCTCGGTTGGCCCGCTCACCCTGACGTGGGGCGGGCTGGTCTTCGATGCGGAACCCGCGGTCTCGCTTACCACGACGGTCGAGGTCATCGGCGCGTGGCTGTTCACGCTTGAGCAGGCGCGGCGCATGGAGGGCCTCGGCAACACGGCGCGGCTGAACGATGAGGCGCTCATCGAGGCACGCGACCGGGTGACGGACGAGCTCGCGGAGATCCTCGGGTGGCGGCTCGGGCGCACCTACTTCCGCGAGGTATACGACGGCAACAACTCGGACACGCTCTGGCTCAAGGAACTCAACGTCGCGGCGCTGCGGAGTGTCGAGACGCGGGGCGATACGACCTGGACGGCGCTGTCGGCGGGCGACTTCGCGCGGTGCTACATCCATGGGAACGGCAAGCTCTACCGCGACAATTCGTACTGGCCGCGCGGCGTGCAGAACATTCGCGTGGGCTACGAGGCAGGCCTCGATGCGATCCCCGGCGACCTGCGGCGGGCGTCGCTTGCACTATTGGCGCACCGGCTCCTCAGCAACGGCGCACAGGAACAGGCGTCATCGGTGAACAACGAGAGTGGCACCTACACGTTGGCGAAGCCGGGCGACCCGGAATACTTCACCGGCCTGCCCTCGGTGGACCGCGTGCTCGCTCGCCATCGCAAGAAGCTCCCGGGGATTGGGTAATGGCCTTCGACGTACCCCTGAACCCGACCCCGCGCGTGGTGGCGCAGATCTTCGACCGGCTGCGGAACCGGCCCGGGCTCGACGGCGTGGTCATCGCCCGCCACCTGAGCAACCCGGACACGGTGCCGGAGTCTATGGTCTTCATCGGTGCGACGGATGAGGCGGAGTCGGAGACGGTAGGCAATCTGCGGATGCGCCACTCGCTCACTCTCCGCTGGGAGATTTTCGTGAACCGTGTTGGCGGCGACGAAGACACGGCGGTCGAGGTACAGGAGCGGTGCTACGAGATTCTGCGCGAGGTCGACCGGGAGTTCCGAGGAAGCACGGCCGGCGCCACCCTGACCGGCGCGGATAACGTTCGGTTGGCGCGGTCGGCGAAGGTGGGCAATTCGACGCTGGACGTGGGGTGGACGCCCACGGGCTCACATCAGGCGGCGCGGTTGCAGTTCGAGATCAAGGTCGAAGCGGACACGCAGCGGGGGTAGCGGCCCCACTCCGCGCGATTGGCACCGTTCCCCGTGGAGGTGCCGCATGCAGATTCGCTACAAGGGCATGTTCTCGGAGATCGAAATCCCCGCCTTCCGCCTCGTGGCGAAGAAGGGCGACACCCTCACGGTGACCGAGGAGGCGGCGCGGTCGCTCCTCGAACAGCCGGACAACTATGAGCCGGTAGACGCTGAGGCGAAGGCAGTGCTCAAGGCGCTCATCAAGGAGCGCGAGGAGCGCGACGTGCCGGACCAGCCCATCTTTGATGCCGTCGCTGGCGTTGGCGGGGTGCAGTAATGGTACTCGCGACCGCTGACCAGCTCGGCATCAAGGCGGAAGGCACGTACAAGACGCGCGAGACCGTCGACCGTTTCTACGAGTTCATTAGCTTCAACTTCAAGCCGGATCTCTCGATCGTCGATGTCCCGGCCATTCGCGCGGGCGGCCAGTGGCAGCGCACCGACCGCACGAAGCGCGCGGTCAAGGGCTACACCGGTTCGATCGAACTCCCCGTGACTTACAAGTCGATGGGCCTGTGGCTCGCTCACGCCCTCGGTGACGACACGGTGACCACTATCACCGGCTCCGCGCGGCGCCACACCATCACGCCGTCCGCCGGGCAGGTGGGCAAGTACATGACCATCCAGGGGTCGATTTCCGACGCTGGTGGCACGCAGAACGTCTTCACCTACGGCGGCTGCAAGCTGACGGAGTGGGAGCTTTCCTGCGAGGTCGATGGCTACCTCAAGCTCATTCTCGGCGTGGACGCGGCCAACGGTGTCACGAACACGTCGCTGGCGTCGGCCTCGTACATCGCGAGTAACGACTTCTGGTCGTGGGCGGAGATCTCCGCTATCAGCTTCGGCGGCAACGCCCTCCAGGCGAGTGCGTTCTCGGTGAAGGGAAACCAGAACCTCAAGGCGGACCGCATTGGCCTCGGCAACACGAAGCGCGAGCCTATCCCGAACGGCATGGGCATGGTCGAGGCCACCATCGATGTCGAGTGGGATGGCCTGACGGACTACGCCAAGCTCCTCAACGGCACCACGGGCGCACTGAGCATCGTGTTCACGTCGGCCGCGTTCATCACGGGCAGCACGCCGTTCGTGTTCTCGATCACCATCCCGGCCGCGAACCTCATGGAGTACCCGGTGGAGAAGCCCGGCGCGGAGGTGCCGACGCTGACCATGACGCTGCGCGGCGAGTACAACGGCACCGACCCGATCGTCACCATCGTTGCCGACAACGGCGACACGTCGGCGTGATCCGTCCTCAGCGCAGGGTTACGCCAATGCGGGCGCTCGCGAAGGAACTCAAAGCCGGAGACGAGCGCCTCGACCTTGCCATCAAGAAAGAGTTCAAGGCCATCGCGGCCGATGTCGTGCCGGTGGCGCGAGACAAGGCGAAGGCGGCACGCCCCAACCCAAAGACACCAAAGCATCCCGGGGAGTGGCATTGGCCGGATGTCGCCAAGGCCATCACGGCGGGCGCGGACACCGACGGCCCGTTCGTTAAGTTCGCTTCCGACAAGCTGCCCGGCGTCATGGGGTTCGTCTTCGGGAGCGACGCACGCCCGCAATTCCCGCCCCGGCGACGGACCGGGTACATCTTTTTCCCGCAAATCGACGCGGCCCGGGAAGAGGCAGGGGAGCGCATCGAGGCCGTCGTCACCGACTACCTGGAGAAACTGGCCAACGGAGGGGAATAACCATGGCTGTGAATGTCGACCTGTCGGACGCATCGATCGGCGAGATGATCGACCTTGCGCAGGCGCTCGGGTGCGCCACCTCGAAAGAGGCACAGGAGAAAATGCGGGCTATCGCCACCCGGCTCGAACAGACCGGCGATATCGACCTCGACCACATGATCCCGTTCGTCTGGATTGCCGCGCGGCAGTCGCGACCGGGCCTCACGCTGGCGCAGGCGCGCAACCTGCCACTGTCCGAGGTGAACGCGATGTTGCCCTCCCCGGAAGCCACCAAGGCCGCACAGAGGCCCACGAGGTCGCGCCGATAGCGTCGTGGCGTGGCCATCAAGGTAACGCTCACCGGAGACACGGCTGACCTCAAGTCCAAGCTCCAGTCCCTCGGCGTCGAGTTCGAGGAGCTGGACGATTCGACGATCGCCCTCGGCAAGTCCGCCCAGGGCGCTGGCGACAAGATGGCCGGCGCCTTCGACAAGGACATGGAGTCGCGCATTGCCGGGATTGAGGACGCGACCCGGCGCGCCGCCGAAGCCACCGAAACCCTCGCGCAGCACGCGGGCGGGATGAACGAGATGGCCGAGGCGCTGGGCAACACCGAGCGCGTCCTCCTCGGCGTGAACGACGTCCTCGGCGTGGCGGCGGAACAGTTCGGCGTGAACATCGGCCCGGCACAGGAGTACGCGCAGGCGGCCGCAGACGTGGCGGGCGGCCTCGAAGGCATCATCGGCGGCGGCATGGCGCTCATGGAGCAAGCCGGGCCGCTGGTCGCCAAGATCACGCCGGTCATCGCGAGCACCTGGGCGCAGACAACGGCGCTCTACGCACAGGCGGCGGCGTGGGTGGCGGCGAACGCGCCCATCCTCATCATCATCGGCTCCCTCGCGCTGCTGGCGGCTGGCGTCCTGCTGGTCATCAAGTATTGGGACCCGCTGGTCGAGAAGTTCCCCGTCCTCGGGCAGATTGCCGCGGAGGTCGAGGCGGCCCTGACGGGGTTCAAGGACTTCCTAACAGGGCCGTTCGTCGAAGGGCTACAGGCCCTTTGGGACAAGTTCGACGTGGTGTTCAAGGCGGTGGAGATCCTCATCTCCGCTTACCTGAAGGCGTGGGCCATCTACTTCGAGACCGGCTTCGGGGTCATCAAGGGCATCATCGACATTTTCGCGGGCATCTTCACGGGCGACATGGACCGCGTGAAGGAAGGCGTGCTCGCCATCTTCCGGGCGCTCTGGGATGGCGCGAAGGCGCTGTTTGAACTCGGCATCCAGACCATCTCCAACCTCGTGCCGCTGGCGCTGGAGGCGGCCAAGGGACTTGGCGGAGCCATCAAGGACGGCATCGTCACGCTGGCCACCGAGGCCATCACCTTCCTGACAGAGATGCCCGGGAAGATTGTCACGGCGTTCGGCAACGCAGGCGAGATTCTCCTCGAAGTCGGCAAGGACATCGTGCGCGGCCTCATCAAGGGCATCCAGGACATGGCCGGTGAGGCGTTGGACACGGTGGGCAACCTCGCGGGTGACCTCAAGGACAAGGCGAAGGACAAGCTCAAGATCTGGTCGCCGTCCAAGGTGTTCGAAGAGATCGGCGTGAATGTCGTGAAGGGCCTCGAAAACGGCATCTTCGAGGAAGGCCCGAAGGCACTAAGCGCCGTGGACACGCTGGCCATTGGGCTGCGGCGCTCCATGGAGAAACTGTGGGAACAGGGCGGCGGGCCGGACGCGGCCATGGAGCGGATGATCGTCGCGCTCAAGGCGTTCGGCTACACCGCCGAGGAGATCGAGCCGCACGCCAAGAAGCTCCTGGACTCCCTCATCGAAAAGACGAACGAGGCGGGCGACGGCGCTATCACCTTTGCCGATGCCATTGGCGGGCTCGTCGACCAGATCGAGGAGCTCCTCGGCGGCGACGCGGCGGAGGTGGTGAAAGATCTCGTGGCCACGCCGAAGAAGGCCCCGGCGGAGATCTCCAGCGCGAACGCTTCCGGCTCCTCGCTATTTGGCATCGGCGGTGAGGGGCAGGGCGGCATCCTCAACAAGACACCGGCGGCCAAGAGCGCATCGAAGGTCGAGGAAAAGCTCGACTACCTCAAGCTGCTTTACGAGTTCGTCACGGGGCGCGGGCAGACGCGTGAGGAGAACAACGAGGACGCCCTTGCACGGACCGCCAAGGCGGTCGAGGAAGCGGTGCGCCGCCTGTCCGCCATCGAGGACTACCTGTCGCGGGCGGGCGTCCAGTTCGGCACGGGGCGCGTGTAGGTGGCCATCAACACCCTCACCTACATCCTCGACTTCGAGTTCGTCTTTGGGTCCGGCACCTGGACGGACATGACGTCGTTCCTCGATCCCGATTCCGCGCTCCAGTTCTCTCGCGGGGTGGATGCGTCGCGGAAGATGGCGGCCTCCAGCCTGTCGTTCAACTTCGACAACGCCGGCGGCGAGTTCACCCTGAACAACCCCAGCTCGAGCTATTTCAACAAACTGCGCAAGGGCATCGGCGTGCGGTTCGGGTGGTCGTACGGCGGCACTCCCAAGTACGAGTTTCGCGGCGTGCTGGCGGACGTTCGCCCGCGGTACGGCGGCACGGCGGCGCTCAACCGGGCGGAGTTCAAGTGCGTGGGCCTCACGTCGCTCCTCAGGGAATACAAGAACTACGGCATGGCGCTCCAGGTGGGCCTCGACGTGGATGACGTGATTGCCGCGATCATGACGGCGGTGGGCTCGTCTCACTACTCGCTCGCGGACTCGGCGCTCACCATTCCCTACGCCTTCCCCCGGAGTGACGCACTCACGGACATCGTGGCGGCGGCGGCGAGCGACCCGGGCATGCTGCTGTTCGAGGACGGGCAGGGGCGCATCCGGCTCGTGTCCATGGTGGGCGGCAACCACGCCAGCCCAACGCACACATGGGGCACGACGATTGTCCCCGAGGGCGATGTCTCCCCGGACTATCGAAACGATAGTCAGTACGCGCGGGTGGCGGTGGACGTGTCCAGCTACACGCCGTCGAGCGAGAACGTGGAGCTGTACCGGCACGCGCTCAACTGGGAAAGCGGGTTCTGTGACGCCATCCCGCCCTACACCTGGAAGACCATCGCGGGCGAGTTCGAGGCCACACCGCAGACGGTGGTGACGAAGTTCACGCAGACCATCGTTCCCTTCACGGACTCCGGCGACTACCTCAACGTCTCGATGAACGCGTCCACGACCACGCTCAAGACCATCTCCGGGTCGCAGGTGTTCACCCCCCAGACCTTCCGAGTGGGCGATGAGGTGCGGGTCGAGCAAGAGATCATGAAGGTCACGGCGCTCATCTCCTCGACGAACTACATGCAGCAACTCACGGTCGAGCGGGCGCAGCGGGGCACGCTGGCCGTGTCGCACGCGAACATCGTCAACGGCGCGGGCGTGAAGCTGTACCGGCGCACCGACCTCGAAGTCCTCACCCCTGTCGACTCCAACGGCCCCGTAACCCTCACGCAGGCCATCTCGCAGAACAGCAGCTCATTCCTCGCACGGGCTTCGACGCTCGCCGTCAACGACTTTGTGAAAATCGACGCCGAGGTCATGAAGATCACGGCCATCGATACGGGCATCTGGCGCTACTCCGTCTCCCGGGCGCAGGCGGGCACCACCGCGGCATCGCACGCGCTCGGAGCGACGGTGTGGCGCCGCACCACGCAGTCCCCAACGGCACAGCTCGGTGCGAGCTACATCCGGGCCAGCGAGTTCGCCAACGGCATCCCGGCGGAGAGTCCCTCGATTGTCGGCTCGGCGGCGTTTGCCAACGGCCAGGACATCTACTGGGTGGGCAACAAGTTCAAGGCGCAGGTCTTCAACGACTCGCAGTATTGGCGCTACATCGCGGAGCTGGTCATCGGCGGCTCCGCGCTCAAGCCCAACGGCCGCACCGCTACGGTCGCCTTCGAGAAGGCCATCCCCGGCATCCTCGGTGTCCCGAACGGCCCATCGTTCGCCATGCCCTACGGCGCGCAGAGCATCTACGTCGCGAAGTCCTTCGCCCATGGGTTGCTCCGCTCCGGCCGCGTGCCGACGCCGTGGCTCAAGGGGCTGACGTTCACCGCCAACCAGAGCGAGAACACCGTGAGCATGAGGAGCGCGGAGATCGGCGACCTCGTGCGCTACACGGGCACAGGGACGGCCCGGGAAGCGGTGGACGAGTTCTACCGCATCATGGGCGTGAGCGGTCGCCTCGGCATCGACGGGCAAGACATCCTCACGCTGAGCTTCGAGCTGGCGCCCTCGCACCTCTGGCGAAACCCGTTGCAGGCGTACGCCACGGACTTCCAGGCCGCGTCACCGTACGGCGTGCTCAACGGCGGGTTCACCGTCTCGCCTGAACCCCCGGCGCTGGTCGGGGATTGGTCACTGCGCAAGGACTGGGAGAACACCGGGGATTGGGAATCGTTCACCTACACCGAGGGCGGCATCCAGCGGACCGGCCTCGCCATGAAGGTGGCCGCGCCGGTCCCTGCCACGGTGAATGTCGGCGGGGCGAGCATGGCGGTGGGCACGCACTTCCGCGTGGTCTCGACGCTTGGTACCCCGACCTGCCCGGCGAACACTGGCGGCTTCGGCGTGATGTTCCGGGGCAACTCCGCGACGCCGACGGCGTACTGGGAAGCGCGGTTCAACCCGACCACCTCGAAGATCATCCTTTGGAACACGACGGACGGCATGGTGAGCGACGTGGCGTGGACGGCGACCACGGACCCGGAGATCGAAGTGAAGGCGCAGGGGAACCGGATTCGCGTGTTCGTGGACTGCGCGGCGGAGCCGGTGCTCGACGTGACCTCGACGCGGTTCAACACGAACACCTACGCAGGCCCAGCGGCGGAGATCTCCACACTCACGGGCAGGCTCGCTTGGATTTGGAGGGACTTCACAGCCCATGGCCTATGAGACCACCGACAAGCTCTGGAGGCATGAATTGGGACCGACGCCAGTTACCAGGGTGAGGAACAACGAAGACCTACAGGTCGTAAGTTCGACCACGGAGACCGCTCTGCTGGAGTACACCATTCCGGCAGGAGAACTCGACGGCGACCACGGCTTTCGCGTGTCGCTGAGCGGCTTCACCAAAAACAACGCAGGGCTGGGCAGCAAGGACTACAACTTCGCGGTCATCCTAGGAGCCACGACTTTGTGGGAAGGGCAGATCACGAACGCGAACGGGTCGACCATTCACCCCTTTACGCTGCGCTTTGAGATCATGGCCAAGAACGCCGAGGATGCACAGGAGTGTTTCGGGCAGTTCTTTTCGGGTGCCAGCACCTACACACTCGTGTCGGGCGAAGGCAACCTCTACGAGCTGTACGGGGAAGCTGCCGAAGACGGCACAACGGAACTCCTTCTCCAGGTCACCGTCACCATGGCCACTTCGAACGCGAACATCGAGACGACCCGCCGCCGCTACCACATCGAGTACCTCTAGCCCCACGCGACAGCAGCGACAACATCCGGGGCGGAGGTATTCATGAATGCAGCGGACCTGATTGGCGTTACGAGCGCGGTGGGCTCCCTTGGCGGTATCACGGCCATCGGCCTCATCCTTCGCTCTGCCTTCCGAGGCGTCACCGACCAGTGGGCGCGCATCTTCGAGACGCAGGAACGGCAGATCTCGGAGCTACAGAAAGACCTGACCGCCAGCCGCGAGCAACAGGCAGCGGACCGCGCGCGCTTCGAGGAACAGATCAAGTCGCTCACCCAACGGTTCGAGACCGAACTCAGCGCCGCCAAGCTGGAGGCCAAGCAGTACCGGGCGGACTACGAGCGCATCAGCGAGGAGCTGCGGGCCATCCACCGGCAGATGAGCACCGCCACGCCCACCACCATCAACGTCGGCACGACGGGCGCAGGAGCGACGGCATGAGGTACGAGGGTGCGACGTGGGCTCCGTGGAAGTACATGAGCGAAGCCGGCCCGACGTTCTACCGGGGCATGTGCAAGCCCGACGCCGTGGTCATCCACGTCATGGAGGGCTACGCCGGTACCGCGGTCGAATGGGCAAAGGCCGGTCACTACGGCGCGTCCTGGCACTTCACGGTGGCGCGGGACGGGCGAGTCTGGCAACACCTCGAGCTGGACGACGGCGGGTATCACGCGGGCATCGGTGCGGGAGCGCCAACGCCGACGTGGAAGCTCTGGCGCGGCCACCAGTTCAACGTGAACTCCTACACCATCGGCATCGAACACGAGGGGTTCTCGGGCCAGCCGTATCCGCTCGTGCAGCAGCAGGCGAGCGCGAAGCTCACGGCGTGGCTCTGCGAGACGCTCGGATGGCCGGCTGACCGCGACCACATCATCGGCCACTTCGAGATCGACCTCGTGAACCGCAAGAACGACCCCGGCCCGACGTGGGGGTGGGCGCAGTATCTGGACCTCGTGGAGGGAGAGATGGGCATCTCGGAAGAACGGCTGAAAGCCATCCTGGACGCGCGTGACGCGGAGCGGGAAGCCAAGGAAATCGCGACGCTCGGTAGCTCGCAGATCGACGCCACAGACGCGCTGGTCCGGCGGCAGCGAGCGATGGGCAAGGCCACCACGCTTGAGGAAGTCATCAAGGCGAACGACCCGAAGGTGATCCCGTGACGCGCCAGCAACTCATCCGCACCCTCGTGGTGTCTGGCATGGCAGCCGGGGGCGCGTTCTTCGCGGCCTCGTGGGACAACGGCTTCATGGAGGCCACGCGCACGGCCGGGGCGGCGTTCTTCACCACGGGCACATCGATGCTCGGCTACCTTGGTTGGGACGCACGAAAACAGTGATCTTCGCGACCGAATACGTCGTGTGGGATTGGACCAACTCGCAAGTAATCCTTACGAGTTCGATTCTCCGCCCTTGGGGTGGCCCGGCGAGAACCGTGGTCCGTACGTGTGCCGGTGTGCCCGGCGCACCATGAAACATTGCGACCTTTAGGTCGACCGGCGGACGCCCTCGGAAACGGGGGCGTTTCGCTATCACGGCCCCACTCCGTCCCGGCGGCACGCTTCCCCTCGGCGGCACCGGGCCAAACCTCCTGCGCTGGTTCCCGGTCGCCGCCTCTCATAGGAGGCAACGATGGCACAGCTTGCGGACATCGACCGCGAATGGAAGACCGGCGACCGGGGCCGCGCCCGCGAACTCGCCACCGAATACGTCAACGCGAACCCGGACCGCTTCGCCGCGTACGAGTCGCTCACCATCCCGGAACTCGTGGGCTTCGTCTCCACCTTCCGCGCCAATGGCAACGAGGAAGGCCGCCAGCTGGTCGACGCCTTCCTGCTTGCGCGCCATGAGCCGCAGAAAATCGGCGGCGAGATGCGGGTGGGCCGCTAATGGCGAACAACCTCAAGATCTCGAACTCCCTCGCGCAGTCGATGCTCAGCGCCGCGAAGACGGCGATCGATGCCGGTACCGCTGCCATCATCCGCATCTATGACGGCACGCAGCCCACGGACGCTGACACCGCCGTCGGCGCACAGGTACTCCTGGCAACCCTCACCATGGACGCCACCGCCTTCGGTTCCGTCTCCGACGCCAACCCCGGCGCGATCATGACGGCCGCCGCCATCACATCGGATTCGAGCGCTGACGCCACGGGCACGGCGGCATGGTTCCGCATGCTCACGCAGTCGGGCGGCACGACGATGATGGACGGCTCGGTGGGCACGTCTGGGTGCGACCTCAACTTCAACACCGTCGCGTTCACGGCGGGGTCAACCATCTCGATCTCTTCGTTCACGGTGACGATGCCGGAAGCGTAGGCGACGCCGGGAGAGGCAACACCGCGAGGGGCGAGCGATCGCCCCTCGTTTGCTAGGAGTGGGATATGGCCGTCGCGTTCGACGCATCGAGCGAGTCGCACACCGGGTCAACCGGCGCAACCTCGGACTTCAACTGGACGCACACCCCATCCGGCACTCCCGCCGGCGCGCTTGTGTTCGTGTTCCAGAACGCGAACGCGGACGAGCTCAATGGCGTCACCTACGGCGGGGTGTCGATGTCGGCTGTCGGCACGCATGCCGCCGACACCGCTGGCGAGCCTGGGCGGTGCTACGCCTTTTTTCTCGGTTCGGGCATCCCGACCGGCGCACAGACTGTGTCCGTCGACCGCAGTGGCTCCAACGTGTGGTACGCGGTCGCCATCACGGTCACCGCCTCAGGGGACACCGAGTGCCCGTCGGGCTCCGTGGTCAAGCTGGAGGGCGATGGCTCGCTGGCCGAGCAGAGCGTGAGCGGCACCGGCACGGCGATGCGGTTCGCGGGCATCCACTCCGGCCTTCCGACCGCACCGTCGGCGGGCGCAAACTCCACATCGCTCCAGCTCATCCAGTACGGCGCACGCTCAAATGCCGTCGTGCGTGAGACTTCGGCTGGCAGCGGCTCACGGTCTGTTGGCTTCTCTTCGGGCACGAGCGATGACCGCGCGGCCCTCCACGTCGTTATCCAGGAACTCCCGCCAAGCGGCTCAGGCGCGGCCACCCTCCCGAACCTTGAGGCAAGCGGCACCGGGGCGCAGACGCTCACTGGTAGCGGCGCGGCGACGTTGCCCAACCTCGAAGCGGCCGGGAGCGGCGCCCAGACCCTCAGTGGCACCGGCTCCGCGACCCTGCCATCGCTGAATGCGTCGGGCACCGGGGCGGCTCCGATGACCGCGACCGGCGCAGCCACTCTCCCGTCGCTCGAAGCATCGGGCAGCGGTGCGCAGACAGCGGACGGGTCCGGCGCCGCGACACTCCCGGGCCTCGACGCCAGCGGCACGGGCACCATGCAGCCCACCGGAGCGGGTGCCGCGGAACTCCCATCCCTGGCGGCCAGCGGGAGCGGTGCGCAGTCTCTCAGCGGATCAGGCGCGGCCACACTCCCATCCCTTGAAGCCGACGGCGATGGCGTGATGCAGCCGAGCGGCACGGGAGCGGCGACCCTCCCGTCACTCGACGCGTCGGGAACGGGCGCTCAAACCCTCGACGGCAGCGGCGAGGCGGAGCTCCCCTCCGTCACGGCGTCGGGCGCCGGGGCAATGCAGCCGAGCGGCAGCGGCGACGTCACGCTCCCCGCGCTCCAGGCGGACGGTAGCGGCTCCCACGTGAGCGAACGCATCGGCGACGGTGCTGCGACCCTTCCGTCCCTTGAGGCGTCCGGAAGCGGCGTCATGCAGCCGTCTGGCACCGGATCCGCAACGCTCCCCTCGATGACGGCCAGCGGGTCGGGCACGCAGACCATGACGTCGGCGGGTGCGGCACTTCTCCCGGGCCTGACGATGAGCGGCAGCGGCGTCATGCACCCTTCCGGGTCCGGCGCGGCAACCCTGCCGGCAGTCACGGCAGCGGGTTCCGGGTCGCAGGTCTACAGCTCGAGCGGGGCGGCGACGCTCCCTTCGTTGGAGGCCAGCGGGACCGGCGCCATGTTCCCCACCGGGACAGGAGCGGCGACCCTCCCGGCGCTCACGGTCACGGGCAGCGGGTTCGCGATCGAGGGCGAGCCCTACTACATCTCCGCACCGGCGCGGTGGATGCCCACGATCACCGCCTCCGCAGGGTGGGGGCCGCTCACGGTCACGGCGCGCCACTTCCCCCGCGAGGCCGATGCCCGCTGGCAGCCCGAGCGCACCGCGACGGCACGATGGTTCGAGCACGAGGTATAGCAATGGCGATTGTCACCCGGCGGTTCAACTTCGAGAAGCACCACGAGATCTTCGCGCGCAAGAAGTTCGTGGCCGAGTTCACCACCCTCGACGAAGCGGGTGACGCCGTGGATATCTCCGGGTGGGCGCTCAAGTTCGTGGTCAGGCGGCGCGGCGGTGCAGCGAATGACGCGGAAGCGGCATCGGTGACCACGGCGGGAGGGGGCATCACCATCACGAACGGCGCGGGCGGCGTGTGCCAGGTGGTTGTCGCAGCGTCGGCGATGACCATGGACCCGTCGAAGGATTGGGATTACGAACTCTCGCGCACCGACTCGGGCGAAGAGGGCGTGCTCGCGTATGGCTTCTTCCCGGTGCTCCAGTCCCTCACGTAGACGTTAACTTTGCCGGCGGCGGCAAGGTTAAAGCTCCCAGCTAACCCATCCGTAGTTCCTACTCTTGCCCCCGGGCGCGTGTTCGCCACCTGCCGCAAGCCATGCCGTCCGGCGATCGTTTGCAATCTTGATGGCGTGCTCCTCGTTGGCGGCGTAGAGGTCCGTTATAAACCGACCCCCGTCATAGCCGCGTGCAAAGCTGATAATGTTGGGATTGGTCTCCTCGCCGCCGCTGCAATTGCGAGCTTGAGCCTGCTGCCCGGATGCCGTCATGGACACTGTAAAGAAGCTCTCGTTGCGTAGAGCGGCGCGCTGCTCTCGTGTCAGCGGCTCGTCGAGCGTGTGCTCGTAGACAATAGCGTCGCTCGTGCGGGCGACCGCTTCGGCCTCAAAACGGTCCGACCAAACGCCGACGATCCAACGGTCCGAATAGGCCCCGGCCTCAACAACGTAAACGGTAGTCATGACGCGATCCTATCACTTCCCCAACCGCTCCAGTGGGCTCGCCCGGCGATGGGCGGCGATGGCGTTGGCCGCGAGCGCGGTCCGGGTGTAGTGCCGGGCCATAGCGGGATCGCGCCACCCCATGATGGTTTGGAGTTCGTCGCTCCCGATCTCCGCGCTCATGTGCGAGGCCGCCGTGTGGCGCAGGTCGTGGGGCGAAATCACCTTCCCGGTGAACTCGAACGCCGGGCGGACGATATCGTAGATGCCGTCCGGGTTGAGCTGGCCATATCGTCCCGCGAACAGGTAGGGCGACTCGCTGCGCCGCCGCCGAAGGTAGCGGTCGATGTTGCGAACAGCGGCCGGCGAGATCGGCACCGTGCGGATGCGCCTGCCCTTGGTGTCGGTTCCCCGGAGCCGGACAAGGCCCGCGTTGAAGTCCACGTCCTCCCTGAGGATGGCGCACAGCTCCCCGGCGCGAAGGCCGGAATCGTAGAGCAGAGAGACGATGGCCAGCGCCCGCCAGTTCTTTGCCTTTTCTAGCTTCGCGAGCGCCGTCCGCATCTCTTCCGGCGTGACCACATCCTTCTCGGTCTCATCGATCGCGGGCAGCTTGATCCCGTCCATCGGGTTCGAGGGGATCTCGGCTTCCTCTTCGAGCCATCGAAAGAAGAGGCGCAGCACGACGGCGTACTGGTGCTGCGTGTGGCTGGACCGCTGGTCGAGCGCCGCGAGCCATCCCTCGACGTCCCGGCGGCGCATCTGGGCCAACGGCGGCAGGGAGTTAGCGTCCGCCCAGGCGAGGAACTGGCGCACGGGGCGCGTGTAGTTTCCGATGGTGCGCGGTCGCTTGCGGCGGGCCATGAGGTGGCGTTCGTAGCTCGCAAGGAGTTCGACGGGCGAAGCCGCAATAAGCGGGGGTTTCTGTGGGCGAGCGGCGGTCATTCGTTGCTCCTGTTGGAATAAGCAGGGGATATTCGAGTTCAGAACCGCGCCACCTGTTGTCCAGCATTCGCGTCACGCATTGGCGTCTTACACGGCGTAACGGGGGCTGTCAGTGGGCGAGCGCGGGCGGTTCTGAACTCGGAGCGAAGTGCGGGCGAGCGCCGGATAAGCGGGGGTTTAGTGTGTTTGCTGCTGGGCCGCGAGGAGTTCTTTGTGTCGCTTTTCGGCCTTCGCCTGGTTGACGACCCAGAAAGCATGCACGACACCGGGGAGCCACAGACATGCGGTCAGAAGGAGGTTGAGAAGGGCCTGAAATGGCTTGCCTGCGATGAGGACGGCGACCGGGGGGAGGAAGATGCAGAGGATAGCGAGCATTGGGAGCGTCTCCGTGAAGAATTCGCCTACACGCGTCCAAGTGTTGACGCGATTGACGCAAGCATATGGCGGTTATGGAACCGCACGGGCAGAGTACCGGGCACGATGATACAGACGTTAGTGGTAGTCGATGCATCCCCGGAGGAAGTCCGGGCCGCCCTTGGTGCGTTCATGATGATGATTCCGCCTCGCCCCGTGACTCGCGAAGTAGCTGCTCTGCTAGGCGAAGTGCTGGAAGCGCGAACCGACGCTGCTCTTCCTCGGACATCTCGTCCAGGATTGCGCGAACGGCTGGGATAGCGGCCGGGGCTTCCATAGCGTCGGCCGCGCGAAGGTGCCCGGCATGGCGCATGACGATAGCCGGGTCGATGTGGAGCACTTCGGCGATCCGTGCGCAGGTGGCCGGGTTCGGGATAACGCCCTTCGAGACCCATCGGTTCACCGCCGACGGGTGAATACCGAGGTAAGCGGCAAGCTGAGACTGGTTGACCTTTCGGTCGGCCATCTCTCGTGAAAGCCACTCCGCGAATGCAGCCACATCGGTCATGAAAACAACCATCGCCCCGGCATCGTAGCCAATTCAACCACACTTGTGACAAACCTTGTTGACAAGTGCGCCACAATGCATAGACTGTGACGCATGAGCACAGCGCATGTGAGCGAAAGGCAATCGCCCGGTCTCCGAGAGTTCTTCGATGAGAGGGGCACCCGTTACCAGTGGGTCGCTCAGAGGCTCGGCATCTCCCCGTCATACCTGACCAAGCTGATGAACGGCCGCGACCCGCTGCCCCGGAAGCACGCCGAGCGCCTCGCCGAACTGTTCAGCGTGCCTGTCTCGACCTTCCTCCCGGAGACAACGGAATGACGCAGAACGTGGGCGGACGCCCCCAGACCTACATCGGCGGTCTCGAAGACCGCATCGTCGAAGTCGCGGCGGTCGCGGATGAGTTCGTGCCCCACGACGCCAGCGAGTGGCAGAGGCTCAACGAGATGGACGCGTGCGATGCGGGCCTTCTCGCGGCCCTCGACGCCGATGACGACCTTCTCGCCCGGCACTACGCCCTCCAGCTTCGCCGCCTCCACAAGGACGCGCGGGTCGCTGACATCCACGAGAACAAGCGGCACCGCCTCGTGCGTGACACGGCAAGGGGAGCGGCGTGAGCGAGCACGACTACGCCAGCATCTACACAGCCTTTGAGGGCGGCCCGCTCGCCGGCTTCCTGTCTCCGAAGACTTCCGCGTATGCCGACGGGTTCTCTTCCCACAACGCGTCTTTGAAGCCCTCCAGCGTGAACAGCACGCCGAAGAGCGCCTCCTTGTACGACAGGTATGCCAGCTCGGCCATCTGTAGGAGTTGCGCATCTGTCGCCGCGGGGAACGCGTGTTGCCAGAGGATCTCGCGCCTCCGCCACGACGCCGTGAAGGCCTGGGTGAGCATGGTTGTTGCCGGGCCAATCGGCTCGGTCTCTTCGTTCAAGGCTTTCCTCCGGAGGGTTGTTGGTCGCTCCGGGAATCCTACCGGAGGAAGCAACTCGTGACCGCCCGCAAAGCCAACCCGATGTCGCCCCGTGACGCGGGCCGTCTCGGTGGGCTGGTGACCGCGCAGGACCGCGAGCACATGTCGCGCATCGGGTACGCCGGCGCCATGGCCAACATTGAGAAGAACGGGATCGACCAGGTGTATCGCGCGCAGGCCGCGTCCCGGGGCATCCGGGTGGCGAGCATCGCGCCGTCGCGCCGCAAGAAGTAGGGCCGGTTCGCCGGTAACGCAAGAGCCCCGCCAGTGCGTTGGCGGGGCTCCCACTGCCCGAGGAGGCAATTCCAATGACTGACGTGAGGATAGCACATCCGCCCGTCGCCCCGCTTCTACCGGCGGGCGTGTGCCCGGCGGGGCCGGGTTCTGAAGGCCCGGTCCCGCTACTCCGTTCGGCGAACGGCGAGACGGTCATCGTGCTCATGGAGCGCAACCACATCGTGTGCTCGAAGCGGGGCGCGCCGGGATGCGTGGAGCGGTCGTGGTACGAGGAGCGCGAGGGCGACGTGGTGATGGGCTGGTGGTGCATCGACCACGCCATCGAACGCATCGAGCAGGTGAACGCGGAAGAGGCGGCGAGTGTCGCGGCCGCGTACGCGTGGGCCGGTGGCCCGATGAGGCGGGCGTCGTGACACAGCCAGCAGTGACCGAGTGGGACAACAAGCAGGGCATCATCGTGGACTTCGGCCGCCGCTACGGCTACACGCTGGTCAGCTACGTCGACATGCGTGCCCTCCGCGCCATCCTCGACGAGAAGATACGCGAGCAGGACCAGCGGCGAAGGATGGTTGAGCCAGACGATCTCAACCGTGCCAATCCAAGTGCTTGGCATGTGAGCGCCTACGCAGACCGCAAGAACGCCGAGGAGGGCCTGTCGTGAGCCTTCTCCTCGCCATCTCGCCGCAGGCCGCCTGCCTCGCCCTCACCATCCTCGCCCTCGTGCGATACCAGGAGGCCAAGTGATGCAGTACGCCTACCTCACCCTCGGGGAAGCCGCCAGCGAGTCGACATGGGTTCGCGTCGGGCGGGCCAAGCGCAATCACCGCGCCGGGGAGGTCTACCTCCACATGCGCCGCCAGTTCAACACCGAGGCCATCGAGCGCCGTCACCGCGCCGCCAACCGTCATCGCGCCGCCATCGCGGCATTCTTCGCGCGCTACGAGGAGGCAAGCTAATGGCCGGAGTGAGCCACTCCATAACAGGGCTGGTCCAGCCCATCGTGGTCCCTGAGCGGGTCGCCGAGCGCCGCGCTCCCCACACCTCCACCTGCCCGTCCGGGTTCCCGCACTGGTTCCGCATCGAGACGCCGAACGGGCCGACCAGCGAGGGCGTGTGCAAGCGCTGCGGGGAGATGCGGGTGTTCCCCAACTTCACGTCGGACCTGGGCTTCGATGTCCAGCTCGACGGCACGCGGTTCGGGGGCCGGTCATGAAGCGTCTCGGAGAGAACGGAGCACCCTTCGCCCCCGGTGCCAGTGACGAAATCATCATCCTCACGGGGCTGACCACTCAGGACGGCCCGTCTAGCTGCATTCGTATCGATGCCCGCGAGATCGCAGGCGTCGAGGAGTTCTTTCGCAATGGGCGCTACATAGGCACTCGTTATCAGGTCCGTCTCAAGGGCGGCGAAGAGTGGGACATGTTTCTCTCTCAGACGGACGCGGCCCGGCTGTACGACGGCTGGTATCGAGCGAAGGGCGCCCGCGAGCTGACCGAACACGAGATGGCGGAGTGGGAAGCCGAGTTGGCGCGCGTGGAGCGGGAGGAAGAGGAAGCGCGTTGGAGGGCGGCTCAGCCATGACCAGCCCAACGCTCACCTTCGACCCGGACACGCACCGCTACTACCTCGGCGGGCAACTCATCCCCGGCGTGTCCTCCGTCCTCAAGCTGGCGCAGCTCGACGCCAGGTACCGCGACCCCTACGAGTTCGCCACCACGGAGACGGGCACGCTCGTTCACAAGGTGTTGGAGGATTGGGACACCGGGATCCTGCTGCGCGACGAGATCTGCATCCCTGATGGCACCGAGCCCTACCTCGCGGCGTGGCGGACGTTCCGTGAGGCATGGGGGTTCACGCCCGTGTTCATCGAGGAGCGGGTGTGGAACACCATCCACCGCTACGCCGGCACCGTGGACCGCATCGGCACCCTCGGGGATGAGCAGTGGGCCGTGGTCGACATCAAGACGGGCGACCCCGCGCCCTGGCACGGTCTCCAGCTCGCCGCCTACCTCATGGCCGCGCAGGACCGGGGCATGTTCCCGGTGGGCATCCCGGTTCCGCGGCGGATCGGCGTCTACCTGCGGGCCAACGGCACGTACGCCGTCGAGGAGTACGAGGACGGGCGGGACGGGATCACGTTCAAGGCCTTCCTGATGGCCTACAACTGGAGGGCCGCCAATGCGTAAGCCGCTGACCCCCGTAGAGCAGAACATGCTCTGGAATCGGGCGCGTATCGAACTCAATCTGGTCGCTGAAAAGCGCATGCAGCAACACGCCGACAAAGGCGGCTGGCGCGAAATGCAGCCCAAGGAGCTAACGCGCGGCGCGTACCAGAACGTGGCATGGCTCCACAACAACATCCCGAACACCGCTGATCCGGCACTTAAGGCCGCCTATATCGAGCAGATCGCCGACGCCATGAACTACCTCGTGATGCTGCGCGACGTGCTCACCATCGAGGCCGCCAATGACTGACGAACTCACCCCGGTCGCGGTTCCCCGCGCCGTCACCTCCGTGCTGGAGTCATGGGTCAACAGCATCGTCGCCCGGCGCACCGCTGACGACCGCGCGGACATCATCGCCCTCGACGCCATCACCATCACCGACGCCGCCACCTTCGAGGCCGCCGGGCTCGCCCTCCAGCGGGTGAACGGGGAGCGTGCCCGCCTCGACGATCACCGCAAGGCCCTCGTGGCCCCGCTCCTGGACGCCAAGCGCGCGATCGATGACGCCTTCCGCACCCCCATCGAGGCCCGCGAGGCAGCGGTGGCCACCAAGAAACGCGAGATCGCCACCTACACCGAACAGGAGCGCCGTGCCCGCTTCGAAGCCGAACGGCTCCAGCGTGAGGCGTTGGCGGCAGAGTCCGCGCGGCTCCGGGCCGAGTCCGAGGCAGCGGCGGCAGAGGGCGACCTCGACACCGCCATCTCCCTGAACTTCGAGGCAGAGGTGGCGGCCACGCCCATCGCACCCACGCAGGCCCCGAAGGTGAAGGGCATCTCGACGCGGGAGACCTGGAGCGCCACGGTCACGGACCTCGACGAGCTCATCCGGGCGGCGGCCGAGAACCCGCAGGCTTACCGCCAGTACCTCGAACCGAACGACAAGGCCATCGGTGCGGCGGTGCGGGCGCAGAAGGGCGCGTTCAACGTGCCGGGCATCACGGTCCGCACGGGCACCGGGATTGCGGCGGGCCGTCGATGATTGCCGACCTTCGCCCACTGCCTCGCGACATTCCCCCGGCTCCCAATGGATGGGCCGTCATTAACGTCTCCCTCGACGGGGCCACCTACGTCTCTGCTTTGGGCACCATGCGAGTCGTCATTAGCGCGGACACCGAACTCGACGGGCGTCGCTGGCGCCACTTCTCCATATCGAAGCCTCATTCGATGCCGAAGTGGGACGAACTGGTCGCCGCAAAAGAGGCGTTCCTCGGCAAGGAGAGCAAGGCCGTCCAGGTCATCCCGCCACGTTCGCAGTACGTGAACATCCACCCCTACTGCCTCCACCTCTTTGAATGCCTCGAGGGCGACCCGCTCCCGGATTTCACGCGCGGGTCGGGGTCGCTATGAACGCTGTCATCGTGCCGCACGCCGGGGCGGTGTCCGTCGAGGCCACCGATGACCCGGCGGTCTGGTTCGCGGCGTCCACCTCCGTCCCGGGCCGCCGCTACCGGGTGGGCGGCATCGGCACCGCCGCACCGTTCTGCACCTGCCCGGCGATAAAGCACTGCAAGCACATCACTGCCGTCCTCATCGCACAGGAGGATCTCATGGACGAACTCGAAGCACTCCCGGAGGCCGTCGGCCAGACCACCGCCGTGGCCATCGCGCCCCGGAACGTGACCAGCATCGACGCCCGCCGCGCCGCCGCCAATGGCTCGCAGGCCGTCCAGCTCGCCGCCGCCGCGCAGCTTCAGGGCTACTCGACCTACCTGTTGCTCGCTCAGCAGATGGGGGACACGGGGTTACTCCCGGCCAGCATTGACACCGCTCAAAAGGCCGCCGTGGTCTTCATGAAGGCCGCCGAGCTCGGCATTCCGCCCATGGCCGCGCTCGAGCTGTTCTACGTGGTCGGAAACAAGGTCGGCATCCAAGGCCAGATGATCCAGGCGCTCATTGAGCGATCGGGCAAGGGCTACGTGGAGATCGTTGAAAGCACCGACGAGCGCGCCGTGGTCATCGGACACCGCGAAGGCCGTCCGCCGATGAGAGTGGAATGGACGCCCGATGACGCGCTTCGCGCAGGGACCACGCTCAAGGGCGACAAGGTGATGGGCGGGTGGAAGGACAAGCTCGTCTGGAAGGCCGTCGCCCGCATCGGCCGGCGCATGTTCGCCGACGTGCTCGGCGGCATGGACGTGGGCGACGGGCAGGGCATCGTCATCGACGAATCCCCCATCGCCGGGGAGTACCGCGCCAGCATCGACACCGCGCCGCCAGCGCCCGCAGAGGAGCCACAGAAGGCCCCCGCGCCGCCATGGATGCCGGAGTTCCGCACCGTCGTGAAAGAGGCGGGGCTGAGTCTCGCGCCGTTCTACGCGTACTTCGACACCCCGACGCCGCAGACGCTCATCCCGGCCATCGACGAATGGCTGGCCGCTGACACCGCACGCACCCCCGCGTCCCTCGTGAGCGCGGTGGCCGATTGGGATGCCGCCGGGCGTCCCGCACGCACCGCTCCTGTCGCGCCGCCTGAGGACGCGCAGGAGGCCATGTTCACGGACCTGGAGGGAGAGGGATGATCGACACGTCAGAGAAGCCGCGCCGCGCGAGGAAGGCCGTCGAGGCCGCGACTGACGGCGAACCCGAGATGACGCTCGAAGAGCAGCGTTACGAGTTGGCAGAGATACTCGGCGGCAGTGACGTAGATTCCCCCGACGCCCTCGCCCAACGCGGCCGCATGGGGCTCGCCAGCATCGAGGACCATATTCCCGACGCCACGGAAATGGTCGCAGAGGACTCAACGCCGTGGAGGGGCGCGCGGCTCTGCCACGTCTGCGACGTTCTCATTCCCGTCGACTCGGATGAGGTGCTCGCTGTTCACTACCTTGCTGGCGAGGGGACAGACAAGCAGTGTGCGGGGGCGCTCTCGAAGTGGCTCCCCCGCAACCCCATTGTGACGGCGTACGACCACAACGGGGAGGCCATCGACATCGAGGTCGGCCGCGTCATCCCGGTTCCGCCCGATCCCCTCCCCGCGCCGTCCGCGTCCAACACGCCGCCCGCCGGGTCCACGTTGCAGGTCGCCCTACCCGGGTTTCCGCCCGGCACGAAGGTCGACAAGGTGGTCATCGCCTTCGGGGGCACCATCGAACTCGACCCCACCGTGGAAGAGCACCGGAAGCTCCTCGCGGCGATGAAGTGGAAGGAAAGCATTGACCTGTCCATCGTCGCCCGGGTGCGGGATCTCGCCCTCCAGGAGCGCGGAGACGACAGGGCGCGCGGTGCCCTCAAGGTGACGAGCGCGCGGCTGGTTGACCCCGCCTTCGCGCCCTCTGACGACGTTCTGCCGGTGGAGAACCCGTGCAGTCGTTGCCGCGAGACGCCGGTCTACGGCATGGACATGTTCTGCGCGGACTGCCTCGATGCGATGGCCGCTGAGGACACCGGGCCGTGCGTGAAGTGCGGCGATCTTACGGATTCCTTCGTGCTTCGGCGCTGCGAGCACTGCTTTGCCGAGGATGGCACGCCGCTGATTCTCGGCCTCTGCGGGACGTGCCAGGGCGAAGGGGAACTCAGGGAGTTTGAGTGTTGGGAGCACCGCGAGAACCCCAACGAGGGCGACACGCCGTCCGTGGCCAGCGCCTTCACCGAGGCCCTTGCCGACGCCATCGCCGCTGAGGCAGCCGAGTAGCCCCACCAATCACGCCGCCTAGTGTCGGTCTTGCGTACACCAAGACCGGCTCTGAATGGAGTTCCCTCGTGACCTTCCCCATCGCTTCACACGGCCCCCTTTCTCTGCGCGGTTTGGTGTACGCAACTCACTCCGTTCAGGCAGGAAAGGGGGCCTACTAGTGGCCGATCGTTACTCACCTGTGGACCGCTGCTGGGAGGATGCACGAGGCGTGGACTGGACGCTTTGCGACCTCTGCGACGCTCCGATCAACGAGTCCACCTGGTTCGTCGCCGTGGTCCAGAAACACCGGTCACAGGAAGCGGGGGCCATGTACTGCCGCCAGTGCGCGCGTGACATCGCCTGCGATTGGGCCGCGCGGTCTGCTGCTTCGGAAGCCCCTGCCAGCGGGGTCGAGGCGGTCCAACATGGCTAGGGCACGACTCCTCAAGCCGTCATTCTTCGCCAATGAAGACCTCGCGGACATCCCGGCACACGGACGCCTTCTGTTCATCGGTCTTTGGACGATCGCCGACCGCGAGGGGCGATTGGAGGATCGCCCCAAGCGCATCAAGGCCGCCCTCTTCCCCTATGAGAACGTGAGCGTCGAGCCGCTTCTTAAGAAACTGGCCGACGCCGGGTTTATTGTCCGATACGAGATTGACGGACAGCAGATCATCCAGATTCCGTCGTTCTTGAAGCACCAGAATCCGCACCATCGAGAGCCCGAAAGCCTACTGCCAGCCCCGGATCAGCCTAGGGCTGGCCTAGGGCTGGTACAGGGCGATTCCGAGGCCGAGCCGCAAAACGTCGAGGCAGAGCCCAGTCCTAGCCGTGCGGTATACGGTAACCAGTTACCAGTAACCGGTGATCCGGTAACCAGTGGCGGTAACGGGTCTCTCTCCGCGAGCGAGCGCGAGATGGTCGAGACCATCCTCTCGAAAATCCCTTCGCCCCAAAAGCACGACCCGCTGACCCGGGATGAGTGCGAGCAATTCGCTCGTGACTTCCCCGGCATGTTCGCGGAGCTCGCCTCCGCCATCGCGAAGGTGCGCCAGGAGGGCAAGTTCCCGTACCCCTCGAACCTTCGCCGCCACATGCCCGGCTGGCAGGAAAGGAGCACCACGAATGGTCGCCGAACCCCTGACGTTGGCCTCGATCCTAACTTCGAACGCAACCTCGAAGCCTCGGGCAGGCACTTCCGGGTTTGACCTCAACTGCCCCGACTGTCACGGCGGCGGCCGCGTGACCATTCCCGGGTTCTACCAGGACGGCACACCGCACACCGCTCCGTGTGCTCGCTGCGCTCGCCGTCTCCGTGCTCGCCTGACCTCGTGGCGCTCTGATCCGGCCTACGGCGGCTGCCCCGAATGTGGCGAACTCTGCGACCTCTCGAGCGAAGGCGTGGCCATCCCGCACCGCCACGGAGACGACGGGAAACCAGCCGACGACACCGAGGAAGAGTTCGTGAAGCGGTGCTACATCCCGCACCGTTACGCGTCCTGCCGGGTGGAAAACTGGAACCCCCCGCCGGGGCAACAGGACTGCCGGGAGTTCTTGCGCAAGTGGGTTCGCGGCTGGCCCGAGCAGGTCGCCGGCGAGCCGTTGCGGCTCGTGGACCCGGTCGTTGTGCTGCGGGGGAAGCACGGCACCGGCAAGACACACCTGGCGATCGGAGTGATGTTCGCGGCCTATCGCTTCCACCGTTTGCGGTCGCGGTTCTGGCCGGTGGTGAACCTGTTGGACCGCTACAAGGCCACCTTCGACGAGGACCGCGCGACCGAGACCGCGGACTCGATTGACGCCGAAATGCGGCGAACGCCTCTCCTGGTCCTCGACGATCTTGGTGCGAACAAGAGCAGCGAGTGGGCAGAGGAGCGGCTATTTCGGCTCATTGACGAGCGATACCGCGAGCAACTGCCGCTCGTGGTAACAACCAACCTGACGCCGCGCGAGCTGCCCGCCCGTGTCGCCAGCCGCCTTGGTAGCGGCCTCGTGGTGACGTTCACGGGCGATGACCAGCGCGGCACCTACGGAGGAAACCAATGACGAATCACTACGCGCAGTGGACCGACTACCTCACGCCAACCGAGCGGCGGCTGCTGATCTGCCTGGTCGACCGAAAGGGCGAGATCGTGCCCTACGCCGACGTGTGGGCGGCTATGTTCCCCGACGTCGAGTTCGACTTGAAGCGAGACTCGCAGTTGCTCCGCTCGCACCTGTGCAACTTCCGGGCGAAGGCCAAGAACCACCTGATCATCCGGACCGTGCCAAGGCAGGGCGTGGCGGTGATCCGCCACGAGGGGCAGGAATACACGCTGACGCCGATGGTGAAGCGCCCCGGGCCGGTACGCCCGCCGCTCGTGTACAGCGAGCCCCCGAAGCCGCGCGGCGAGCGCATCAACACCATGGGCGACCTGACCCCGCTGGCCGCGCAGATGGCGGCGGCATTCGCGGCGGTGCGGTCGTGACCACCATCTTCGTGGCCGGCATCCCGGCGCCGCAGGGGAGCGCGAAAGGGTTCGTGGTGGGCAAGCGGGCCATCGTCACCCACGACAACAAGCGCACCATGCCGTGGCGCTCGCAGGTCACCGAGGCGCTCCAGGCGCACTTCACCGAGTGCCTGAGGGAGCCCTTCGCCGTGACCATGGCGTTCGTCATGCCGCGCCCGGCGAGCCTCCCCAAGACGAAGCCCGCGCCGCCGCACACCAAGAAGCCCGATCTCGACAAGCTCACGCGCGCCGTGCTCGACGCCGGGACGGGCATCGTGTGGGCGGACGACGCGTGCGTGGTGGAGCTGCACGCGAGCAAGCGGTACGCGGCCATCGGGGAGCAATGCGGGCTGTACCTGCGGATTGAGTGGGCCGGATGAAGCCGTACTACGAGCACCAAGGAATCACCATATACCTCGGGGACTGCCTCGAAGTCCTGCCACAGCTCGAGCTGCGCGGGGGGTTTGTCATCACTGACCCGCCCTACAACGCGGGCATGAAGTACGGCCCGGGCACGAACGACCGAAAGGCCTGGGCGGAGTGGGTGCGCTGGCTCGATAAGCGCCGCGCCGCGTGGGAAAAGGTCGCGCCTGAGGCGTTGTTCTTCCTGTCGCAGACCGCGTACCGGCATTACGCGAAGCACTCGCGCCGGGGCGTCGATTGGGACTGCATCTGGTACAAGCGGCTGAGCATGGCGGTCTGCGCCGCGCCGTTCATGCCGCATTGGGAGCACATCGTCTATGCCGGGAAGCGGAAGAAGGGGCAGGCGCGCCATCCCGACGGGACGTTCCTCAAGCTGCCCGACGGCGGGTTCGGGAGCGACGTATTCGAGGCCAACGTGGAGATCGGGACGGACCGATTCGGGCATCCCACTCCGAAGCCCATGAAGCTCATGCGCGAAATCGTGTCGCGTTGCGGGACGGACGCCGAAGTCATCCCCGACCCGTTCATGGGTTCGGGCACGACGTTACGCGCCGCCAAAGACCTCGGTCGCCGCGCCATCGGCATCGAGATCGAGGAGAAGTGGTGCGAGGCCGCAGCCAAGCGGCTCATGCAAGAGGTGCTGGTCTGAACGCGCTCACGGGGCTGGCCGGAATCCTGGTCACGGTCGCCCTCGGGATCATGCTCGCGATTGGAGGGAATGATGGCGCATCCCGGCAAGCAGATTCGATTTACGAGGGTGATGGGAGTGGCAGTCTGCGACCTGTGCAGGTGGCAGGGGGCCACTCTCCCTCAAGCAGAGGCGCAAGCGGAACGCCGCGCACACCTGCAGTCTCGGCGCCATCAGATGTTCAAGCGAGCGCACCGGAGCCAGTCGCAGTCGGCATGGCAAGCCAAGCGAAGCGCCTCGTCATCCCAGTCGCCGCAGACGGAGTAGCGCCGCCGCCAACACCGTCGCCAGAGCCCACCGTCGAGGCCGCTACCACCCCCGCCGTCACCGTGCCCATTCCCTTCGGGGAGGGCGTCGAGCGATGGAGGCCGCTGGTGGCGAGCATCTTCCCCGCGTGGGCCGTCGATACCGTCCTGAGGGTCATGTGGTGCGAGTCGCGCGGCAACCCGAACGCAACCGGGGCAGCGGGGGAAATGGGCCTCATGCAGATCCATCCCCGATGGCACGCGGACGCCACCTATGACCCCGAGGGCAACCTGAGGGCCGCCTACCGGATCAGTTCCGGGGGCACCGATTGGAGTGCGTGGACATGCCGCGCGTAGGAGGGAATCCGATGAGCAATATCGACTTTGGGCCTGATTGCAAAGTGTGCGGTTACAAGAGGACGCACGTCACCCACGACACGCCAGAAGAGCGTGCCGATCCTGCCAACCCGTTGTCGAGGGTGGACCCGAAACAAGACGGGCTGAGCTATTACGAGTGGGCGCGGGTGGAGTTCCACGAGTTCGTAGCGAACAGGGCTCCTCATGTCCACCGATTCCGCTGCGCGTGCGGAGAGGAAATGCCGTCATGATCGACTCAATCATCTGCGAGGAGTGCGCCAGGCCGTTCGCCAATGGCCACCGGGAGGAGATGCGCCACCAGCGGAGCGCCATCCGCCGCAAGCACGGGCGCATCGTGTGCCCGGAGTGCGTCGCCATCGGGGAAGGGCGCGTCACCACCCACGAGGACGACGCCGGGTGCTTCCTGCGGGTTGACCTCAGCGAATCCGAGAGCCGCGTGTACGGCTTCGCCCTTCGCGACGGCGAGCCAATTCTCACATGGTGGGCACGCCGGACCGCCGCCTTCCCCGGGCAGATCCCCCACATCCGCCATTGGGGGCTCGACTACTGGCAGGAAGGGCAGCATCTCCCGCCGCCCGTTGTCCCGCCGGTCATCATCGCGCGCGCCCGCGTGCTCCTTGGGTGCGAGGTGGTGGCGTAGATGACGTGCCCCCGGTGCGGCCAACGACTCCTCAGGGATGGCTCTTGCCTCACCCATGGCGAGCCGTCCGCACCGCCCATCTCCGCGCCCATCGAAAAGCGCCCCGAACGCGCACGGTGGGCCGAAGAGGACAAGGCCCGCGCCATCGCCCTCGCGTCCGACCCGTCCCTTACCGGCCCCCAACTGGCCGCCCTCCTGGGCAGGTCGCACAAGGGCCTCAAGCACGTCCTCGCGCGACTCGGGGTGAGCAAGGCCCGTGGTAAGCCCGCCCCACGCAGGGCACGCCAGCGGCCTGTCACGAAGGCTCGCCAGTGGTGGAGCGAGGCCGAAGTAGCGGCCCTACACGACGGCGAATTGAAAATTGTTGGTACTTCTCGCAGCCGCGCATCAATCGCCCTCAAACGGCATCGCGAGGGCATCACGAACCACTCGGAGGGATGGATGACTATCAGTGAGGTATGCCGCCAGTACAAGGCACCGCGCCGTCGAATCCAGCGCATGGTCGAATCGGGGGTGCTCCCCGCGAACCGGGTGAACAGCCGGTTGGTGCTCATCGACCCTGCGGACGTGGAGCGGCTCATGCCGCAACTGAAAGCGCCAAAGAAGACTTGGCGGGGGCAACGACGATGAGCGTTGTAGCGGGCGACGTTCTTGCCGGGCTACGCCGTCACCACTCACCTCGGTATAACGGCAGAGCGCCGGATTGGGTGCTGTTCGAAGAACTCCGAACTGGGGCAGGCTTCGAACAAGGTGTGCGCCAATACATCGATTTGTGGGCCATGAACTGTTGGAGCTCACAGCGGCGCATGATCGCGTACGAGGTGAAGGTCTCCCGATCCGATTTCCTCGTGGAGATGAAGAAGCCCACGAAGCGGAAGCTCGCGCTGTTCTACTCGAACCTCTACTACTTCGCGACGCCAAAGGGCCTCATCCGGCCTGAGGAGCTGCCGCCTGAGTGCGGGCTAATCGAACTGCAAGACAACGGGCGCATGAGGATCGCCGTGGAGGCACCGTGGCGAGAGTGCCACCCCCCGAGCTGGCACTTCGTTGCGTCCATCGCTCGGCGTGTGGTCGAACTGACCCACGAGTGGGGGCCAGCTCCAGAAGAGCATCTCCGCTGGCACATGCGCACAGGGGCACTCGAATGAGAGTAGCCACCCTCTGCGCCACGCCCTCGTGCCGCAACACCACCACCACCCGCCTCTGCCCGCCTTGCGAGGCCGCCCGCAACGCCCGCCGGGGTACCTCGGGGTGGGAGCGCCAAAAGGTGGCGAACGAGTTCAAGCAAGCGCATCCTGACTGCGCAATCTGCGGCGAACCTGTCGCAATAGTCGACCACATCCGGCGGCTAGCCGACGGTGGTGCGGACGCAGACAGCAACAAGCAATCTCTCTGTCGTCCTTGCGACCTCCGTAAACAAGAGTGGGAGCGAATGCAGTGAAGGCGTGTCGTGTTTGCCAAGTGGAGAAGCCGCTTACCGAGTTCACGAAGTCGAAGGGGAATCGCGATGGGCACGTCACCATCTGCAAGCCTTGCGATGTAGTGAAGGCCAGGACATACAGGGAGGGCCACCCCGAGTGGTACGCCGCGAACAAGGGGAGATACCCAGCCACCCACCCCACCCGCACTCCCGCCCAGCGTGCGAAGTGGAGGGACGCGCAACGCCAGCGTAATCGAGAGCGCTGGCGCGAGAAGCGGCGAAGCGAGAAGCACTCACGAGCGGCCAAGCTGCGCGGGGTAGAGCGTGAAACCGTTCTCGTCAGCGTGTTGGTCGAGAGGGACGGGGGTCGTTGCCAGATATGCATGCGTCCGAAAGGGGCTGACGACTGGACCATCGACCACATCTTGCCTGTGTCGCGCGGCGGCTCGCACACGTACGCCAATTGCCGACTCGCTCACCGGGCTTGCAACACTCGGCGAGGTAATCGGGGAGTGGCGCAGCTTCGCATGATGGACACCTACCCGGGGGTGGCCCCGAAAGTCTAGCCGGGTTGGCGCTTGTAG
>ERZ761594.131-NODE-131-length-36654-cov-736.735758_pt1 | contig 36654 bp, 35 predicted proteins | sample MGYA00511036_ERZ761594 | MGnify/ENA primary metagenome ERZ761594 (study PRJEB28899, sample SAMN03785561) | bioreactor sludge metagenome | biome: EBPR Sludge; feature: EBPR Bioreactor; material: 0.22µm filtered reactor supernatant | place: Saint Lucia: Queensland... | reverse complement strand
TCTCCAGCCATGTCAAGCCTACTTTACTTTCGACCGTGGGCTTTCACGAAATCTTTTTGCGTTAGTGGTCGGAGAGACAGGGATCGAACCTGCGACTTCCTGCTCCCAAAGCAGGCGCACTACCGCTGTGCTACTCTCCGATTGGTGACCGTCTCTCCGGTCTGTCAAGCTCATGATTAGACGGCACGCGCTTTCACCCACATTTTTTGTGGACCTTTTGCTCAAAGCTTGGACCCACTTTATTTGGTCCTTGCGACTGGTAACGATCCAGTTCCTCTTGCTCTTCAGGCAAGCGTGCTGACCATCAACACTACACAAGGATATTTTATGCTATCTTTTCGAACAATCCCCATTTCAGGAGATCAAGGAAGTTTTCTTTGTGGTAAGTCACCACTTCATACAGTTTGAAGATTGAACCGTCTGATTGAAGAACCCGAAACTTCAAAGCGTTTGAAAGAACTTGTTCCAAAACAAGAACGTTGTTTGAATTATGTGCTACAAAAACTCTTCGAAACAAGGTCCCTTCTTCAAGATTCTCCATCATAGAGTTTAATTCTTCCATAATCTAAATCCAACATGAAGTTTCGAGAAGAATAAGTTTGGCGTCTCCATTAGGATTTGAACCTAAAACTTCAACTTAGGAGGCTGAGGTGATATCCAGTTTCACCATGAAGACATTTATTTGGTACCCGGTGAGGATTTCGAAACCCCGACCTTCACCTTGTAAGGGTGTTGCTCTGCCTCTGAGCTAACCGGGCATGACTTGACAATTTCTTTGATTGTTGGTAAACAACCTCCGCAAACTGTTCCTGCTTCTGTTTGTTTGCACACTTCGACAACCTTACAAGGTAAGGTTTCTTTGATTTGGGCACAGTTGATTGCTTTGCATAAACACACAATCATATTGAACCTAAATATGGCACGTCGAGCTGGACTTGAACCAACATCTAACGGGTTTGGAATCCGTTGTTTTTCCTTAAACTACCGACGTATACTTTACCACCTAACAACTGCAATCTGTCTCTCTTCAAATTGAAGAGTTGAAGTTTCAATTCCACAGCTCCTTAGATAGGACTTTGCTTGTTCGACTTGCCCAGGTTCAATCAAAAGCTTGAGCCCATGTGCATTTCTTCCAATACCATGAAACCATGATTGGTTTTGACAGAAATTGACAATTGCTTGTTTGGTCATTTATTTCTCTAACTAACGACTCTATATGAGTCAAAAATGGCGACGCTAAACGGACTTGAATAGTTATTGCTATGAGAAAATCTCACCAAGTCCAATGTTCAAACTGTTCCACTATCTTCGCACGAGACACTCGAAATTTCAAGAAGAATGCTAAAGAATGTTTTTGTTCTCGATCCTGTTATCGAGAATGGAAAACAACTTCAAATAAGAAGAAATGCAAACTTTGTGAAAAAGTCTTTTCTGTTGAAAAAAGCTCAAAACAAGCATTCTGTTCCCAAAGTTGTGCTGCAACTTTCAACAATAAGTCTAAAAAGACTGGTTATCGTCGATCTAGATTTGAAGTATGGCTAGAGAACCAACTGATCAAAGACTTTCCACAAGTCAACATACTTTTCAATCACCTTATTGAAGGTCTTGAACTAGATGTATACTGTCCAGACATCAAACTCGCTTTTGAAATCAACGGTATCACTCATTACAAACCAATTTATGGTCAGGAAAAGTTTGTCCGTATCAAACTAAACGATGCTCAAAAGCTGTTGACGTGCAATCAAAGAGAAATTTCTCTTTGCATCATCAACATAAGCAACATGAAAAGATTTTCACCTACAGTTGCTATACCAATCTATGAAAGTGAAATCTTCCCTAGATTGCAAAAATTCGACGCTAAACGGACTTGAACCGATATCCAACTCCTAGACAGGGAGGTGCATTACATTATGCTATAACGCCAATCTCTTACCTTCACAGTATCACAGTGAAACGGAAGTTTCAAGCGATGCTTGAAGATTTTGGTGAACGAGGTGAGAGTTGAACCCACATCCCATAGCTTCTGAGGCTATGCGCTCTTCCTGTTGGCGTACTCGTCCATCAACAATCTAACCACATTCAAAATTGCATCTAAAGATGGGTCATTTGACTTTGATCAGATTTATAGTTGGCATTCCCGAACGGACTCGAACCGATACCTTCACCTTGAGAGGGTGACCACCTAACCATTAGTAAGACGGGAACAAAAAGAAACGTATTCAGTTGTCAAAGTAGAAACGAAAAACCCTCCGAGCTTTTGCTGGAGGGTTGCTACACTTCTATACACACACTAATATAAGCAACCCTCAAATGTCATCAATAAACGCAGGCAAGTATCCCTCGACGAGGCTTACTTCGCGTTTTGTTGACCAATCATTTTGATGTATGTTACTCATACTAATTCTTGTACTTACTAAATAGTAAGTTGTATAGTTTTTCCCACCAGCGGGAGTCGTTTTTTCTATCTACAACCACTATACCCTATTGGCTCCAGAATTTCAAGGGTTGTAGCTGTGGTTGTAGTTGGGTCATGTGAGCTTCCTCACTTGCAGTCACAGGTCCCAATTTTGAAACGAAATTCTTTATCCAGCGTTGATAGATTGATGACTTATCATCATTCTTCTTCAATTCTTGACGTCTTGCTTGAACAATTGAAACAAAATTCTCAATTGAATAACGCAGTATTGTTGGGTCTGATGAAATCATGCAAAGACCTGCTAATGCTTGGTCGTCGTCTCCCGTAGCGATTGCATAATCAATCAAAAAATAAAGAAGAATGTGTTCAAGTCTAGAGTTTAATTGAGAACCATCATAGGAGTTTTTTGAATGTTCAAACTCTTTCTTAATTTTATCTGTTGTCATATTCTTGACAACAAATTCATAAATTTGATTTTTATCCTTTTCCGGCAAGGTCATGTGGCGGTCGACATGCTTGGAAAACCTTTTCGCAAATGCTTGCGGATGATTTCCGGAAATTCTCGTAAAGACCATTTCCCTTTTTTCAATGACTTCGGAGAAATCCTTATGATAAAGGATTTTATCCTTGGTGAAACCAATCATTGAAGATTTCAAATCAAACATTGATAAAATTTCTTCAAACGAAGCTTCGTTATGTACCCCGGTGATAAACTGCAAAATAACAGGCTTTTGTTTGAATGTGTTGGTCATTATCTGAATTGTAATTGCGGTGCTTGTAACCCTTGTAACTTCAAGACCAAACCTTATTGTTCCGTTATGACTCCCCAAGCTCGGTGGAATGTCCTTTCCACTTACACTAACAGGAAAGATTGGAGCATTCCAATACTTGATTTCCAATTGATTTAATTCATGAATTAAACTGTATAAGGTTTTCATTCCCTTGATAATCTCTTCATCTTCATAAAAGAAGAGGTCATAATCAGTATGTTCTATAGAAGTTTTGCTTGAAATCCTGCTCAAACTTCCACCTGACCACATGGCATTTGAGTTTTGCAAAACTTGCATCAAAATAGGGAAAATATTCAAACTGTTTGGAATACGTTCTTTTCCAAAGAGAAGAATTTTCAATTGTTCATGACTCATCAACCTAAAGTTGAATGGATTTGGATTTTCAAATCCATACATTGGGTCAACAAAAAATTTCGTTGCAATGAAATGTCGTAGTCGCGAAATAGCAACATCCTCTGTTTCAGAGGAATGATCCAGAGATAAAATCTCGTTTTCATTTACAGGATTGATTTCAATCAAATCCTTTTCTAAGGAAACTAGGTTTTTAGCCTCTTCTAGAAGTTTGAAGTTTTTCTTTGCTTCTAGAAGATGCAGATTGTCAACGTTACTCATAGACTAAGAACTCCAAACTCGTTATCACTAATGCTGTAGTATGCTCGCTTAATTCCGTAACTCTTCAAAACCTCTTCGCAAATTGGACAAGGGCGAGCCAATCCAAGCTCACCAAGAGGAGAGTTAGAAGAACGAAGTCGAACAACAAAAATCTTTGAACCTCGAAGGTCAGTCTTAGAACGAACCTTCAAAATAGCATCTTGTTCAGCGTGAGTAGTTTCACAATACTCATGCTTTGCGATCTTTTGATAATGCCTTACAAAGGCATTCGTTCCGGATTTGTTATATCCGACAGAAAGCACACGTCCGCCCTTGACAATAATGGCACAAACATGGTGCTCCAAATATTCATCAAAGGTATGTTGGTCGCCAAAACTCTTGGCGAGAAGTAGGTACTTGTGCATGATAGATCAATTATGCACCGAATTTTGGAATATTTCAAGGATAATTTCAAAAGTCAATCATCTAACCATCCCCATGGATTTTGCCAATGAGGTGTTCGGGTAGAATTCATAACTCTACTATCTGTTGAAGACCCACCAAAATGCCCAGCATTTGAAGGATTTGTTGAATGCGCAGCTCCCCATCCTGATGTTGACCTTTGGGTTTCAAAAGTTTTGACTGTTGTTTGGTTTACGGACATGGCAGCAATCATAGCTCTAGCAAGTTCTGCACTGCTATCAAAGTTTTGATCACCTTGTGGGTCGAAAAACAAGAGAGTAATTGCAAGGGACATGACAAGGTCGTCGTTGTAACCTTTCATAGCTTGCGCCTTATTGTTATGCCAAATGAATGTTTTCAACTCTTCAACAAAACGTCCGGAATATATCTTTAGCGTTTTCTTTCTGAGTGCTTGTTCAAGTTTTACAAGTCCTTCATTTCTGGATTTTACACTCATCATCAAACCTGGGGTGTATGGTTCAACATCAATATCACTAAGCCATTTGGTTCCCATCAAGACTTCTTTTGAGAACTTCTCATAAAATACTTTTGGGTACTTCAATCTTTTCAGTTCAAGATTTGTTGCAATTCCACCACCTTGTTGTTCAGCAATGATGACAGCGTTATTGTATTTTCCACCAATGTCAGCAAGAAGTCTTCCAAAATCATCAGCAGGAAGTTGTCCCTTGAATTCACAAACAACTTCACTTTCATCCATGTCAATAACATAAAAAGAAGAGAAGTCTTCGCCATCACCGCGAGCGACGTCGGCTCCAATGATGTATTTGTGATTTGGAACTTGATATCTCCAGATCCACACGTTTTGATTTGGACCATATGTTGCGAGTGGTGGTCGAATACTTTTCTCTAACCAAGAAACTTGTTCTTCATCAACAAATCCATTTCCAGAACCCTCAAACTTACAAAGAAGCTCTGAGTTGATACCTCTTTGAGAACCGATAGCTCTTGATTGTTCTTCGAACCATTTCTCATCATGTTCTGGATGAACAAACCAAGGAAGTTCAATGGGATAGAAATCATTCGACTTGTCTTGAGCTCCGACCCAAATCTTGTGGAAACGCGTTCCTACACCAGAAGGTGATGAAATCAAAATAACATCTCCTCCAGTATTTGAACCAAGAATTCCATTTTGAGAAAAGGTGTGTGTTTTTGGAAGAGTAAAATCATATGTCTTTTGATCTTCTAATCTTTCAATCTTTACAATCTCATCAAAAAAGAAGTTTCCAAGCAAGTTTTCAAAGAATCTCTTATCTCCTTCCGTAAACGAGAAATTCATTTTTCCAAGAATATTTCTGAACTTTTCCAACCATGCCATCGTCAAGGCTCCTCGCTTTTTATTTGGAAAAGTAACAATTTTATCAAATCTCAAGGAATATTTTTTTCTAAACCATTCTCTAGATTTACCTGTACGTATTCTAAAATCTTCAATTTTATCAACAACGAAAGATGATGGAATAGAAACAAGTTTATCATTCTCTTGTGAAAGATTTGATATGGTGTTTTCAACACTCAATCTCTTCCGTTGAATTCTCAACAAAACTTCTTGCTGAAACTTCTTCATTTGACTACGTTGAATGACTAAGTTCCAAGCAGGCTTTACTGATTCGATTTGTTTTCCTTGAGGAAGTAACCTACAAGTCTTTCGTTCACGTTCTAAAACTTTTTCTGGATCTACAAACTGAACTCTTGAAATAATACCTTTATTCAGTAACAGAATTTGAGTTTCTTCAATAAGGCGTTTTGAAGTAGAAGATAAGATTGCCTCCTTATTTGAAACGCATCCGTCTCCATCAAACAAACCACCAAGATAGTGAGATTGCATTTCACTTGAACATCCCCAAATAGCCTCTGGTGTTCTTTTTTGATGAGCGTGAGCAGAAAGATCAATTCCAAAATCTCTCAAAATTTCTGTTGCTTTTCTTGAAAAAAGAAGTAGACGATTTTCTTCATTCTTTTTCTTATGAAATACTTTTTTGCCAAAAAGTTCGTAATTCAAAAAAACATCTTGAAACTCTATATCGTTATTTCTTATTTGAATACCGTCAGCTCTTTGAGTTTTATCTTTTGAAACGACCCGAATACAATTTCCTTCTGCAATATATCCACCCAGAGCATATGCAACATTGGGATCTGAGATTTTACTATCTTTAGTGAAACTTCTTTGATTGTAATCAACACGAAGAAAGTCCCCGATTTTCAACTTGGACGCAACTTCCATCTTTCCAGCATTTGGTGTCAATTTCCAAAGTGGGTGTTTTTCAGTTGTTTCAATTACATACCCTCTCTTTGTTGTGAACTTGAGAACTGGTGATGGTTTTGAAATGAAATACTTTGTTGCTTCTTCATATCCATCTCTTCCATAAATTGAAATAGGTTTTGGAAGGTTTTCAATAGAGCCTTCGATGCTGTTTGCTGGCATCAAATCCTTGATTTTCTTTATGCCATCATCTGTAAAAATGAAAGTATCTTCAGTCAAACAAGACAAAGTCGGTTGCAAACCGATCCAAAGGTCTTCAAAATCTGCAATCCAACCCGCCTCGTCAATGATCAAAAGAGAAACAGCTTCACCTCGACCTGCATCGGGAGAAGTTGGAATAGCATGAATTTTTGAACCATTATCAAACTCAAGTGATTTGTTTGTTTCGCTCGTGATGTTTGGAACAACCAACCATGATGGAAGAGACTTGAACATTCCCTTTACTTTTCTAACGAAAAGCTGCGCTGTTGAAAGTTTGGTAGCGATAACAAGAACGTTCTTTTCTCGTTGAAAAATAGCCATCCAAAGTGAGTAAGCAGCAGCGAGAGTAGAAAGACCAAGCTGACGACTTTTGTTTGTGATAACGTGATTGTTGTTCAAGAAAGCTTGTAAACAGTCGATCTGATATGGAAACAATTCAAAAGGAATTGAGCCTTTTGTTGGGTGAGAAATTTTTACGTATTTTTCAATGAAGTATACAGGATCAGAACCACATCGAATGATTTCATTCAAATGTTCTTTTCTTGTTTGATTGATTTTCGGTCGCTTCACTTTACCTCTACCATGAAGTTTACACGGAAGTAAGCTCTTCGGGCAGCTACATATTGAGCAGTTGAAAGGACTTCGTAACTATCATCGAGAGAACTTTCAATAAGTTCTAATGATATCTTACCACCATCAGAAAGCTCTTTGTATCTTTCTTCTAGTTCTTTCAAATATGCTTTTATCACATTTGTAGCGTTTTCAAGATTGTACTTCTTCATATAAGAAGCCATGTGACTTGAACTAAAAGTTATAATGGTTATGTAAGTGCCTGAGATCAAGGTTTCATCAACCTGTTTCCAGATGACACTGTCTGTGGTTGCATTTCCTCTTACATTGGAAGAACCCCAAGAACGATCCATGGCTCTTGCTAACAAGTTGTATTTCTTTAAGTCTTTGATCATTATTCAAACCTAGCAGTTGATAAATAGTTCACTTCAATATAATTGTTCGTTTTGAACGGAAACGCCTAGTTTTGAGATAATCATTCCACTTAGGTGAAGCCTGAATTTTGAAAACTACAGTCTGTGGAAGTTGGGAGTGATCTTGTTCTAATTGGTTATGTTCCACTAAACGGTCTTGAAGTATTTGTGATCTATACTCTAGATCACAGAAGTAACAACATCCTAACTCTTTGAAAGATAAACTATCATCTTGTGTCTGCATAGGGAACTTGCAAAGAGGACAAAACAATGGAACCGTGGATGCGTTGCTAGGCATTATCAGAAACACTGTACCATTTTCCATTTCCTTGAAACTATTCATTGGACCTAACTCCTATTTATTTTTGACAGTGCCCTCAGACGGCTTTTGGTTGAATGTTGACACCTAACGAGGTATAGTATAGCATATGAATATATTCTTTGTAGATCCAAATCCAAAAGAAGCTGCTTGTGCTTTATCTGATCAACACGTCATCAAAATGACATTGGAAACAGCACAAATTCTATCAACAGCTTGTCATGAATTAGGTTTAGACAAGTTTGTAAACGGTAAGCTTTATAAGTCAACTCACAAAAATCATCCTTCATGTGTTTGGGCACGTAAAAGCTTTTCTCATTTCTATTGGTTGTTGAACCATGGAATTGCTCTCTCGACTGAATATTCAAGGCGTTATAACAAAGTTCACGCTTCTCAACAAGTGTTCTTTGATATTTTGCACGCCTTAAAAACAATTAAATCAAGCAACAAGTTTCCTAATCAAGGTTGGGAAGACCCGCCGCTTGCAATCAATGAAGCAATTAAACCAGTTGTTCTATCTGTAAAAGATGGTAAAGTTGATGTTGTTGAAACATATCGAAACTATTATCGTACGTGCAAAATGAAGTTTGGCACTGTTCGTATTCGTGATGCTACTTGGAAAACAGAAAAGCCTTCATGGCTTTGAAACAAAATTTGAATTAGAAAAAGCCGGGTCAAGCCCGGCTTTTTCATTTGTCTTTTTTTTGACTCAACTACGAGAACAATCAAGAGACTGCACGAAGTTTTCTAGTTTTGAATATGCAGTTGGATCCGTGTAAGTATCCCTCCACAACTCACCAACTTTTTTAGAGGTTTCTAAATCAAGAAACCCACTCAACTTCTTATAGAAGTAAGCAGCATCCTCGGGAGTTTCACCAACATATCCTAACATAGCAACTACCAAGAATTGTTTCTTGGTTCTGCTGAACTCAACGCCATACGGGATTTTGTTTAGTTTCTTATCGTTCTTTTCCATAATATCTTTCAGATCAAAGGGGTTTTCAGTTTTGCACTTTTGATTTATGTCCATCTCTAACAATTTCCACCAACTGATCGGTGACTTCTTTCAGTGGTGATACGTGTGTGATTATGATGACAGACTTGAAGTAAGCTTTCAAGACATCAAGGAACTCCATGCATTTTTGCAAATTGTCATCATCCAATGAACCAAATCCTTCGTCGATTATGAGAATGTCTGGTTTTGGAAGCGAGGACAAATTGAGTAATGCTACACGGAGAGCCAAAGATGTAATCATCTTCTCTGCACCAGAAGCAAGTTCGATTTCTCTTTTGCCTGATGCGTCTTCTATAAAAACATCCATAGAGTTTGATGAAAGGTCAAGATCCAAACTTACATTGAATTCCTGAATAGACATTAGAAGTTTTTGAAGTTCGTTGTTGATTGCTGGAAGCTGCGTCTTCAAAATCAAGGAAGGAACACCTGTTTTTGATAGAGCGTCAGTCAAAGCTTTTTGAAGTTTCAGTTCATTGATTGTATCATTGATGGATTGAACTTGTTCGGAAAGCATTTGTTTCTGAGCTTGCAATCCTCCACGCTGGACAAGCATCTCTTCTTTCTTTGAGAGAAGATTTGCCATCTTGTTCTTATGTTGAAGAGATAAAGATTTCAATGAAGAAATTTTATCAACATCAAATGTTTCAATCGTTGTTTTCTCTTTTTGAACTTCCAATTCGAGGGACTTTATCTTTTCATCCAACGATGACAAACGAAGCAAAGCGTTTTCATTCTTTTGCTCAAGATTCAATCTCTTTTGTCTGTTGCTTTCCAAAGTTTTTGTGATTTTCTCAAACTTAGAAATTTCTTTCTCAACTTCTGTTCTTGAATTTTTCTTCAAGAAAAGTTGAAGGTCACTTACTTCTTCCAACAATGAATTGAACTTGTCTCTATCAATTTGAATTGATTTGGCATCTTCATGCGAATCCTTGATAAAGCGACAGGAAGGAAACTGATCCCCACAAGGAACAGTTTCCAGTTTCTTGACGGACTTTTCTTTGTTTTCAAGTGAGGCTTGCTTTATCTTCTGTTCATTGACACGATCAAGCAAAACTTTTTCTTTCTCTTTGATAATGTCAAATTTTTCATTCAACTCACCAAAATCAAAGAGCTTTACTTGAATTTCATAAGCTGAGATATCCGCACTTATTGCTTCATGTGCGTCAGCCAAAGAAACAAGCTCATTTTCTATTGTCAACTTTTCTTTCTTGAAATTTTCTAACTTATCAATCTTTTGTTGATGAAGTCCCAAATCTGGAAGTTCAAGAGTGTTTATTTCACTCAATTCCTTTTCAGTTTCTTCTTGAAGTTTTGCAAGAGTTTCAATCTGAGTAATAAGGGTTGCCATCTCTTCTGTAAAAGAAGCTTCACTCTTTTCTACTTGTTCAAGTTTGGATTTGGTAATGTCTTGATTTTTGCAACGATCCATAAGAACCGTCAAATCATCTTTGGCATAACCATGCAACTTATCGAAGATATCCAAATCAAGAAACCTTGAAAGAATTTTCTTTCTTTGAGTTGGACCTTCTTCAATAAAGGTATTGATCTTGCCTTGACTTGAGAAAGCCGTAAGAAGAAAATCTTCTGCGGTTCCAATCAACCTTCTTATTTCTTTGTCTGTATCTTCTCTATTGATGGAAGTCAAAGACAAAGGTTTTACAGTTCCATCCTCGGTCAAAACCATTTTGTAAAGCTCAAGAGAAGTGTTTGATTTTTCTCTGTCCTTATCAGTAAGGTCTTCATCCTGCTTTCTTTTTGGAACCATTCTTTCTGTTTTTCTCTCAATGACATATTCAACGCCATTGATATCAATGGTGACTTTTGCACCACCTTCGTTCTCACTTCTATTGAGTATTTTTGCATTCTTGATTGGACCTCGGTCGGAACCGTTATAAAGTCCATACATCAAACTTCCAACAATAGAACTTTTTCCTGCTCTGTTTGGACCAAAAACTCCAACCAAACCAGAAAGCTTTGTGAAATCAAGAACATTGTCTTTTCCATAACGGAAAAGATTGTCAAACTCAAGTTTCTTCAATGACCAAGAAACATCTCTTGTTGCTTCTGGTTCCGAGGCATACAACTTTGCAAGATACTTCTGTATAACCTTGATTGAACCTTCTTCAAGTTGTTCTTGCGTCAACTGATACTTGTCTTTGTTTGACAAGATGAACTCTTTGAAAAGTTCATGAATTACTTTTGGGTTGTTTCGCAAAGATGATTTCTGAATCTGCACGTTGTTTGTCGAGATTGCAGAAAGGTCTTTTTCAACATTCAGTTGTTGAAAAGAAATTTGAAGTGGTTTGTAACTTTGTTTCAATTCATTTGAAAGAACCTGTGTTTCAAGACTCGAAATCTTGCTTTGATGACGAATTCTCATACGAGAACCCGGACCAAGATTTGGATGCTTTTTCTTTAGCGTATGAATTGTCTCTTCCACTGAACCATTCCAATCAACCGTAATATACGGTGTTGGATTTTCCACAGGGCAGAACTGAACACTCCAATCATCCTTGTCCTCAATATCCCAAACAAGAAAACCCTTTTCTTCATTCTCACCGAAGTTCTGTTGAATTAGAGAACCAGCATAAGCTGCCCATGGCAAACTCTTCTTGTTCTTATTTTCTCTCCATCCAAGAAATTGTGAAAGATGAATGTCTCCAAGAAGAAGATAATCAAATCCAGAAAACTCTGCCATGGTCTTCTCGCCATGTTGAAAGTAGAAGTTTCCATCTGTCTTACTTCCAGCAATCGAGCCATGAAACAAAGCAATGTTGGTTTTATTTGGATCGGGCTTTAGTTTTGACCAACCTTCTTTGTCAAAAGGAGAGAATGCATAAAACTCAAAAGGAAAACCTTTGGCTTGAAACTGAACACTGTCCTTCAACAGGAAGTGGTTTTCCAAATTCATTGCTTTATGAATTGGAGAAATAACGTCTTGTCTTGAAGCATTAGCAAGATTTCCATCATGGTTTCCGAGAAGTGTATATGTCGGCGCAATCGAAACCATTTCTCTTATCATCCAAGCAAGTTTGTCAATTACTTCTGGACTGATATTTTGTGTCTTGGTGTGGAAAGTATCACCAGTGTTTATGATGATATCAGGTTCAAGAGCACGCATGAGTTCAAAAGTTTTTTCAAAAACTTCCGTATATTCTGCGTGTCGTTGAAAACCTCTCCAATGAATGTCTGAAACGTGGCAAATTCTCATTATTATTTCCTCTAGACAATACTGCTTATTTTGTCTTTGAGAGTTTCTATCCTAGAATACAGTTTAGCAGAAGCGATCAAATCATTAAACCTACCCAACGGAAGTTCTCCAATATCTTCATATTGTTCTGGTATTTTCAATATCTTTACTTTTATGTTGTATTGAGATAATAGCTTTGCTATTTTTAGTTCTTTTGTTTTTGCATCAAGGTCTAGCGACAAAATGACTTCTGTTTTATTTTCACAAATCCTCTGGAATAGAAGATAGTTCTCATTTAGTTCACTTCCAAGAAGACAGGTTGCATTTGGAATTACTTTCAACAAATCAAATGGACCCTCAACAAGAACAAGTGGCTTATTCCAATTTATGTTCATCTCATTGAAAATGATTGACTTACGGTCTACTTCGGGATTTTTGTATTTGACTCCTCTACCTTTATCCAGAATTTTTCTTGCTGTATAGTAATTCAAATCACCCTCAGAGTCAAATGAAGGAATGATGACCCTGTTCTTGAAATCTGGATGATCAGAAACCATTATCTTCCAATAATAGAGCTCTCTTTCTGTCAATCCTCTTCTCTTGAGAAGATAATCAGTGTGATATCGATATTCTTTTTGGTGAATGGCTAGGAGTTTGCTATTTGGAGGAAGAGTTATTGGTTGGTCTACTTCATCCAATATTTCCTGTGACGACAGAAGAGTGTTTGCGGTCAGCGTGGACTGCCCAAAAGTGAGAAGGAACTCTTCTTTTGAGTTAGAAAAATACTTTGACAAAACAGGAAAAATGTTTGGAGACTTCAAACCACAAACCCAACAATGACATTTGAAATCATCTGTCTTGATTACGAGTTTCTTTTTTGAATATCCAAAAGGTTTCCTAGATTTACAACGAGGACAAAGAACTGAAATGTTCAGTCCAGAATTAGAAATTATGCCTTGTCCAAAGGTTCGTTCAATAAAATCAATTGCTTGACCTTGTGTAAAAACTGGCATACTACCAAATTTACACGAGAACGATTATCATTCAATTGGAAGGTGTGGTTAGTTGTCCGCCGCGACAAATTACCCACGCGTCACAGCGATCGTAGTTTTCTTTATCAAAAACTACTTTTCCTTTATGTTTTCCATTTTTTGCTGTGTGTGTAAGCCAGGGAAAATTAGGGTATGCTGCTCTAACAGCATCAAAGACCTGTTCCTTAGTCGATCGTGTCTTATCGCTTCGATTAACTTTGATCCCTGCTGCCTTGCGCGCAGAATTAACGTTGATATCGTGAATGGTTGTTCCAGAAAATACTCTTCTTGCAATATATGAGACAATGCCATTGAACTTGGCAAGCGTAAATAAGGTATCAGCAGAAGAAAATCCAGGAGAAAAACCTTTAGCACTTGCCTCAACAAAAACTCTCTTTACTTGATATTTTTTCTCAAGCTCCAACAGTCTTTTTTCAATTTCGTCTGCCTTCAACCAAAGACTATCTTGTTTGGCAGAAAACTTGACATGTTCCATGAACTCAAACTGTCCTTCCTTTGTCAAACCAACAATACCAACAACCGCAGTAGAAATATCTAAACCTATTTCGATTTCTTTTTTGAGGCTGGTTTCGTTGATGCTAGTTTCGTTGACACAGTCTTCTTGCGTTTTCTCTTTGTCTTCAACTCTTTCACTTCGTTGAGTTTTTCTTTGTAGACTTTGAGTAATGGAAAAATCATGTCCTCTGTCCAGAACTGATATTTTGCTTTGTTTTGACTTGCCCATACTTCTCCGGCTGCTTTCTTTCTCAAAACGGTTATTTGTTGAACTTTGGCTTTTGGTTTTACTTCAACCATCAAGCAAGAACCGTCTTTGTACCAGACTACGAAATCTGGAATGTAAAATCTAACTCGTTGAGTTCTGTTGCTGTATCTGTAAGCAAGCTTCAAAGTTTCATATTCATATTTTTGAACTTGTGGATCATCATCTAAGTGAAGACAAACAGCCTTTTCCCACAATGATCTGTATTTGATTTTAGAACTGCATTTTGGTGAAATGTGTTCGCCTGAATGATATCTCTTTGACATTACATATTTAAGTATGTGAGGTAACAAATCATTTGAAAAAGGCTCTGTTCCGCTTATTTTTCCTTATGATACTGACCGGCAGTTGCATGGTCAGAACCAGAGAGCCTCACACTGAATACCTTCTAAATGCACAAAGACAGCCCCTTTGGTGGTCAAATCTTCCAATCAATGTCTACTTTGATCTTCACACAATGACGGAAGACCAAGTTGTTTTGTCACAAACAGCATTTCATCTTTGGAATGGTGCAATTGGTCATAAAGTCTTTGAAGTCTTCCCTCAAACAATGGAAGCAGATCCAACTTTGATGACTTCATTGGATAATTCTATTTTTGTTACAGTTGACCATCTTAGAAGAGTTGGAGGAATTCAAAGACTAGGTCTTTGCCAATATGACTTCACAGAAGATCGTTTTGGTCAAGAAAACGGAATTCGTTCCGTGACAATTCTTCTTCATGACGAACTAGAATGGCATGAAACCATGTTTATCATGCTTCATGAAGCTGGTCATGCTCTAGGACTGAGACATGATTTGAATCAAAGGTCAATCATGTACAAGGCTCCGATGGGAAGTAACATGGAGTTTGAAGAAAAAGACCTTGAGTTTATCAGAACGCAGATCACAGTGTTAGAACTAAGGCAACGTGGCTTTCGTGAAGCCTATCAATAGCTATACATCTTTTCAAAATATAGACTTCCAAAAGCACTAATCGTATTTTCCACTTCTTTTGCAGGTTCATTGATACTAGACACAAAAGAATTGTGTTTCTTCATCAAATTCTCAACTGGAACGGGGATTTGGATTTTGTACTTATAATTTAGTGGGTTATTTTTGCGATTGCTTTTGTTTCCTTTGCGGGGAAGAGTTTCTCTATAGTCTTCTGGTAAGAACTCACGATCCCAGTCATTTCTTTTTGTGAAGATGTAGGTCCAAATCTTTTTTGCAGCGTTTGTGATTCCAACAGTATCTCGAACAATCCATCCTCCCAAAGAGGAAAGAAGATCATACATAAAAGGACCATATGAATGTTCGGCAGCTACAGTATCGACTTCATATGCGTCGATTGGGCTTTCATAGTTGGCAGTAAAAACTCCAAAAACAACGCCTCGGCGTATATCTTGTATAGCCTTTCTTCGGCTTTCATGGTCTGTAAAAACAGGATATGTGTCAAACACTTTCTTTACTTGTTCCGGGGAATATAAAACAGCTTTCATTCTTGTTGAACCTTTGTAAACAAACAAAGCCAGATTTTGCTGCTCTATTTCTTGAACTGACTTTGCTACTTCTTCAAGATCACCTTCAAAAATAAGTTGTTTGATTCCAATCATTAGAAATCCATTCCAATCTTGAACATGATTTTATCTCCAGTCTTTTTCACAATTGGTTGAGCCATTTGTGTTTTCATGATGATGTTCATGTTGTCATCATGAATATAGACGTTTGTAACATACACAAATTTTTGATCAATCTCGTTTACATTTGAAGAAGCTGACAGAGACATGTATGATGGATTACTTGAAGAGGTGTACATCAATGGATAAGCTTGCAAAGAATATTTTGCGACATGAATATCGTTACTTCCCTGAAACCCTATCTCAAACTGTTGCTCGCCAAGAAAATACAATTGGGGAGCTTTGATAAGCACAATTCCTTCATTGTAGAAAATGTTTCCAACTGATGCCCATGAAGCATGATGACTTTCCGTATCAGCTCTATACAAATTTCCAAATCCATCATCTTTGATTAGAACAGACATACCAGCCGAAGAACTTAGCGATGTGTCTTTCAATAAGAAAGTTCCTGGTTTGATTTGTTGACCATAAAACATGTTTGAGATATCAAACAAAACAACTTGATTTGAAGAGGTATCTCTTGTTCTGTGAAGGATGGCATAGCTGTTTGGATTTGCTCCCGCAATATTCTCTGGAGAGGCTCCTATCATTTCATCAACGATTGAACTAGAAAGTGCGATTAATCCTTGAGAAGTGTAAAATTCTCCGATTTGGTTATTCAATGAAATCCAACCGGGATTATAAACACCAAGGTCATTCAACGAAGAAGATGGCGACAAGGAATTGATCAAATCAAAATTTGGAACGAACTTACCATTGTCACATGGGTAAGCAAGGTATTGACGATATCTGTTTGAGCCCGTCGTATACAAGAATGCATTTGCTGTAAGTTCAGTTGTTGTCGTTGTGGAAATAATACTTGCAGACAATGCCCACAATCTTGGATAGTAACCTCTTACAAACTCTCTTGTAAAATTCTCAAGGTTCATGTATTGACCACCAACCGAATATGCGATAAATGGATTAAATGGAGTTGTGGTTGTTCCATCTCTTTCTTGAAATGGCGTTGTAAGAACTCCACCAAAGCCATTCAACGATTGTCTTGTTGGTGCTTCTCTCGTAAAAAAAGGAGGAACATAAAACTTCAAACTTCCAGAAGTTGTCGAAGCTCCACCTGAAACATACATAGAAATTTCATGATCCAACAAATATTTGTCAAATAGTTTCAAATCATGTATTTCAGCACTTAGTGGATTTGAAAATGCAAATACTGTAGGAGCAAACACTCCATCAGTTGTATCAAGTTCCAACAAACCTTCTCTTGTTGCTGTATCAGCAGCAAAAAATCTACTCAGAGCACTTGTTCCAGTGTTTGGACCGTTGTAATAATTTCCTATACACAATACAGAGGGTTCTCCATATCGATAGGAGCCCATATCAACACTTCCGGTACTTCCAATGGAGGAAGTTGGCAAGACAAATGTTCCAGCCTCCAGACCGTTTACAACAAATGAACCAGAGCCAAGATTGTATCTATCTCCCCATCTAACAGTAACATGGTTCCACTTATTTCTTTCAAGAACGTTATCATCTGAAAAAATTGTATAAGTCCCAGCGGTAGCTAGTGAAGGAGAAACGTTAGCACTGGAAGAAAGTTGTAACAGTAATCTGTATTTGTCTGGATATCCGTTTATGTCTCTATGGGAGCCTGTGATCAAAGATAGAGCATATGCGCCCGTAAGATGCATAATTGTTCCGGCTCTATATTCATTGCCAGGATTGTCTGTTGTTTGCACCGGCTTGATCCAGAAATCAAATGAGAATGCTCCTGTTACACCATAAACTGATGCACTTGGATCATTTCCAACTGAGGCAGTTGGATTTGGGTATAGAAGTACAGCGTTACTTGGAAACATTGAACTTGTTCTAAAGTTCAAGCAATGATAGTTTGAAAATCCATAATGTGCTGTTGGATAGTTTGCACGATAAAATGGCATCAACACCTTTGAAGTTACAACTTTAGACTGATAAAGTTTGTTCAAAGTAAAAGGAGGGTTATATCGATAGATTTGAAGTTGTTGTCCAAGTCTAGCGGAAGTAGTTTGAGAATTAACTTCACCAAGATAAGTTTGAAGTTCACTTTGAATATTAGAAGAACCAGTATTTCTAGTTATTTCCAACCGTAGTGTTTCCAAATTCTTATCATTGAAGATTGAACCTGTGAACATCGAAAGAGGAAAGACTTCTTTTTCAGAAGCCGATCGTCTTGAAAACAAATTGACAGCACCCGAAACTCCAAGCGATGATGAAATAAAGCTTCGAGAAGGATGCGTTTCAATTGTAAAGACTTCAAAATTATCAGGTGTTATTTTGTGCAAAGACATAACCCAACTCCCTCGATTTCAATAATCGAGGCGAAGTTTTAGAGTTACATCACGCTCATTGTCTTTCAAGATTGGTCGAGAGGTTTTGCCAACAGCAAGCAAGTTGTTGTTTGCATCATAAAGACCAACAGTTGTGAAAAACACAAATGATTGTTGAGTTTCTTCTTGACCTTCGTCGATTACAACAATTCGATTATTTTCATCCGTATATGTTGGGTTTGATGAATAGTTGAACTCATCGGCACCGAGGCGAACAAAGACATTTGTTGTGTTGATTTCAGTAACATTCTGGAATGTCATTGCTGTTTGTGCAGTGGATCCAGAAGCAAATCTTGTAAATGCAAAGTGGTCGACAATATCATCGATACTTGCAGAAGCCAAGAAGTAGATCATTGATGAAGAGAAGTTTGGAACAACGCCAGCAACATTCACTGCATCAATTGAACCAGAGATACTTTGCTGCATATCAAATGAACGAGAGACGTCAAATACGGCAATGCCTTGATCCAAGAAAAGAAGTCCAACCATCTGTGATGTGTCAGCAGAATCAACGATTGTTGAGACTTGCCCACCAAACTCATATTCTTTGTTCTGGCTCGAACCAATATCACTGTAAATCTTCGTCGGACTTCCTCCAGAAACAGGAGAAAGCATATTTGCTCCGGCAAGTTTTGAAGCTGTTGGAAACACTCGCATTGCAAACGTTTCTCTTTTCATTCCATCACGAGCAAAAAGTCGTTTGAAACAAACAAACATTGCTTCATGAATTTCAAAAGTTGAAGAACCGGATCTCATTGTGAAGATTTGATCTTCACTTCCGAGAAGTTTTTGAGCAAACGTTCGATAGAGATCAAGTTTTTCTCTCATCATCAAAGATGATTGAGGAAAAAGATACTTTCCATTCGAATCGATTGAAGCATTTGTAATGCTCATGATTTGACTTCCTGTAGATACTCCAACTGTCAAATCTAAAATTGGGTTTGCTGTTTGAAGAGTAAAGTCTTGGTCAAAGACCGTTTGCCACAAAGAAGATGTTACTCCGGGACCAACACCTCCAGTAACAAAAACTTGATACTTCTTTCTAGTTGTGCTCTCAGAGATATCTTGATCAACAACATCAACAAGTTGGTTCAAAAATGAACGAGAACGTTTGATATCCTCATTTGATAATGATTTGAAAATAGCCATTCTTTATTTACCTTCAGGAAGATTTACTGATTTGAACCTCAAACTCTTTTACAGCACCAGATTGGATTCCAGAAACTTTTACGAAAGTTGAAATTAGATTTTTATTGTAAGAAGCTCCGAAGATTGTGAATTGTGATTCAGAGATTGCTTTTGTAGAAACCGTGAAAGAAACTCTTGAGCCACCCAAAGATGTTTCTCCAGCGTCACGTGGAATGATATACTTTGCTCTTTGTTGTGAGTCAACATCGTCCGCTGCTCTTCCAGAGATTTGCAAGAAACGATTATCAAGTTCAATGACAAATGACTGATCTCGAAGTTCAATGTCGATCGAACTTTCATTCGTAATCGTTTGACTTAGGCTAATGTTTCTACTTCTAACCGTGGTGTTTCCAATGGATAAAACTGTAGAGGTGCTATCAACACCTTCTCCCGTAAGAGCCAAACTTGGAAGACGTAGTAGATTTGGGTTTGAAACAGAGACACATCGATACTTCTGTGCAAGAGATTGATTTGTTAGAGCTTCAAAAACCGGAGTATTTTTTTCGATTTTTTCTTTACCAACAGTTCTTCCATATTTCTGAATGATTGAATAGTCGACCTCTTCATCACTGATTGCAAACTTGACGATTGAAAAAGAATTGTCGCTACGAGCGATCAGTTCTCTTCCTTTATTAGTTAGAACTGCATCAAGAATGATGTTATTTGTGTCGTTTTGAAGTATTCCCACTATGAACTCCGATTATTTGTCATCTACTAAATAGTTCATTTATGAACTTCTACGGTCTTCAACTTTCATTTCGATTGTTTGTTCTTGTTGAAGATCGATGTTTATCATTTGAAGTTTGTATCTTGTGTTTGGACCTGTCTTGATAAGACGCAAATCATTTCCGTTTGCATCATAAACTTTCAGATACTCTGGATCGAATACAATGTCAATTTTTGAATGACCCTCGTCTTTGATTGTATCAACAAAAGTATCTTGTAATAAGAACATATTTGGATATGGTTTTGGAGCACCTTCAGGAGAAATCATTCTCCTTACCAACTTGTTCTTCACAACATCAAATGAAACCTCAAACTGAACCGAATATGGAGAACTAAACTGATGAGCATCTATCGCACAAAGAGCATAGATGAATTTGCTTCGTCTGGTAAACTCTGGATCAACAAAGTATCCAAGTGGATTTTTCATTTTTTCTACAAGTTGTGGATCAGGAGTTTCAAATCTGAACGGGCTTGGAACAAGGCTGTCATCAAAGTCGTACATCTTGATCAATTCAAATGGTTCATTGATTGTTCTTCGTCTAAAGACTTGGAAATATTTGATGTCTCTTTGAGTGTTTACAGGGAAAGACCAGTTCAAATACAATCTTTCATTTCCGTAATCCCAGTTCAATTCAAAATCAACAGGAGCAGGTGGTCCGACCTTTTCTTCTGTCGTTACAACCTTCCAAGAAGAGTAAAGAGAACCTAACAAGAAATCAATAGCAACCACTTCATTACTGTCTGTATCTTGTGCTCGAAGACGAACATAAACTATTGTTCTAATTCGATATCTGTAAGAAGTTCCATATTTGATTTGACGATCAATCGTAGAAGATGCAAAAGGATTTTCAACAACGATTGAGTTTTTTCTCACAGGACCATTCGAAGTAAGTTCTTCTTTTTCAATGACATAACCGATTGGCTGAACAATTGTTTTGAAATCTGTTTCATCAATTGGTAAAACACTCAAATACTCAAGAACCTCAAAATCATAATTTTGAGCATTCATCAAGTTGCTTGGATTTGCTAGAATTGCTGCTTTCTGGTCTGTTTCTGCCAATCTTTGAGCTGACAGTAGATCATCAGTTAGAAAGCGTAATGTATTTTGAGTATTTCCTTTGAGAACATCAGCTAGAACATTTCTTGAAATTTGAGTTTTTACACTAACATCCTTGATTGAATTGAGTATTGAATTCAAAAAAACTTGTTTGTTGTCATTATTCACAAACAAATATTGACTATCAATTTCTTGTAAGTTTGCAAGTGTTGTAGCAAGAAAGTTTGCAGAAATTTCTTCATCAGTTCTTTCATTTAGAAACTTGGCAACATCTAAAGGAGATTTTTCTGGCTTGAAAGGATTCGGCTTTGTTGCTGTTCCTGGCACTGTATTTTGTTGCCTTTGAACATCCTCCAAGAGACGTTTCACGTAAAACTTAGCTCTTTCATCATAGAAACTATCTTGGACTTTCACGGTACTGAATTCATCATTTGAAAATTGATCTTCGCCTTGGATTTTATCAAGGTTGTTTCTGATGCTTGCATCAACTGATTGAACATTGCTTGTGTATTTGACGACTGGCGTCCATGAAAATCTTGTAAAGCGAGGAGTAAATCTACGGAAATTGATTGAATCAATCTGATCGGAAGAAAACTGTTCTGGATTGAGGCGTTCGATTGCCAAATCTCCAGGAATATCTCCACTGTCATTCAATCTTTCATCCGTGGTAAAAAAGATGTAATTGAAGTCTGCCTCAAAATTTTTAACTTCAGGAGTATCAACAACAGCAAATTTTTTGGAAGGTAATGAAATAGCCATTATGCACCCCTAAGTGTTTCTACAGTAAGAAAGAAATCATCAAAACGTAAGTCATCTTGTTTTTTCAATTTCATTATTCCTTGAGTTTCAAATAGTGCTTCATCAATCAATGAAAGAAATTCTCTCTTTTCAAGGAGGCGTCGTCCACTTTCTGTCAAACGAGTTGCCTCAACATCTATTTCAAAATCATCAACATTCAAAAGAAATGTAAATGTTCTATCAAACTTCTTCGGACTAATCACAAGCTCTTGAACGTATTCTGGTTTGGACAAAATGTTTCCAAATGAAATCAGTTGCAACATGTCTCGAATTTCAACAGGTACACTTTCGTTTGTTAGAAGTTCGTTGACATTTGTTGAAGGAAGATTGTATCTCATATCATTTCGAATGTAATCCAAAACAAGATTTGACAAATCAGGATTGAATTCTGCTTCTGCTTCATAAAGCGGATTGTAAGTAAAGTTTCTCTCAGTCAGGTCTATTCCAGTTACTATATTCATATATTCATTCAAAAGGTTTGATTGAACATGATTAGAAACCATCTGTCTTATTTCGAATGGTTGAAGGAAATTGTAAGAAGTTGAGTTTTGCAAATCTCTCAAGTTTACTTTTTGTCCGTCTGTTTTTGACAAGTCTCTAAGAGTAATTGTTTCAAGAAGTCTTTCAAAGTCATAAAATCTTCCATTTCTTTCCAAGACAAAAGATGGATCTTGATAAAGGCTCAAGTCAAATAACAATTTTTTAGGCTTGAAGACAAGTTCTTCTCTTCTCAAATCACGTTTGTAAACATTGATTGAAACAACGTCAAATTCTTTGTCAACAAAACTTGTTCTGGTGATCGCGTCTCCATTAATTCTATCACTAATTTGATTGGTCATATTTTGAGGAAGTCCAATTGAGACTACTTTCAATTTTGACCTTTCATTACCAATGTCTTGAAGTTCCTTTTGAGAAAGAAAAGACAGCAGCGCATTATAAATGTTGTTTTGAAAACCATCAAAGATAACAAAATTGCTGTTTTGAATTTGCCTTCCTCTTGTTACTTTTCTTGGATTTCTGTCTGTCATAGACAGAAAATCTTGATAGATGTTCTCCATTGTATCAACTTGGGTTCTTGATTTCAACAAACTCAAGTCCTCTTCTTGATTTCCCAATGCAAGGAACTGTTGAATGAGATTGGTTGTAAGATTCGAAGAAACTTTTGCTTTTCCATCCATTAGCATTGCTTCGATCTTTTCAAAGATATGCAAGAAGTTTTCAACAATCAAATTCTCCGTTGCCAATTTATTTCTAATTGAACGGAGGGAAATGAAGTATTCAAAACCACGGAAAATATCCGGACGTAGAGCAATATCTCTAAAGAAACGATCATTGGCTCCAATGTTCTTGAATGTGTTGAGCATATTTGTGAAATCCGCCAGAGATTTCACATTTGTTCCTGCTAATGGACTACGTAGTGCATCCACCAAAAGATTTGAAGGCAGCACAGATTTATTCAAAACGTTTGAGACAGAAGAAGCACCACTGGTCCCCTCGCCAGAAGAACGGAATAATAAGTTGCTATTCGACAAAAGAGTATTTGGGATAATCTTTGGGATGGTTGTGCCTGCTAATTGCCCTGCAAAAGTGCCTAGTGGAACATAACCAATTAGAGATACTTTCGGGGTGGCAGCGAGCTTTTGTTGAATAATATTCTCCAATGATCCTATAATCAGACCATGCATATCGGTGGCGTGTTCAATTTTGAATCCTGATGATGCAGAATTCTTTGAAAAGGATTGGAAAGAGTATTTCTCAAGAAAAGAAGCAAATGTTTCAAAAATCAAAAGAAAGATTGTTGTTGATGACAAGAAATTAAATCTTGTTCTGTGGCTAAGATCATTCAGTAAGTGAACTGGGTTTGCAATGTCAGAAGCCAGTCGATATGTACTTGTGTACATATCAATGATTGCTTTTATCGTGTTGTTTGATGAAACTCCAGATGCTTCAACACTTTCAACAAGAGTTGAAGTTATTGCACCATCAGCAAGACTTAGAATGTTTCCATTTCCAAAGGAGCCAAGCAAGGAAGAAGGAATGTTTAGTTGCAGATTTGATAGTTGATTTCTCAACGTTCCATTTAGAACATTGATTTCCAAAGTGTTTGTTCTTCTAGAGGAAGATCGTGTTGTTGTAACAAGAGTCTTTACTCTTGCTTCGATATCACTTGCAAGTCGACGCAACAATTCACTAAACTCAACAGTTCGGTCTGAAACAAATGGATCTTCCCCTGGTTCCAAACGAACAAAATTTAGACTTGAAAAAGTTCTCTTTAGGTCACTGATGAAATGTTGGATTGAACCACGTTGTTCTTCTTCTTTGGAAGAATCCAGTGCTGCAAGAATACAAAACTGGAACAACATGTTTTTCAAAACAAGGTCTGTGTTTGAAAGTTTGAATACAGCGTTTATGATTAGTTGATCAGTGTTCAATGAATTCTTGTCGACAGTTCCCTCAATACTTGCGCGAAACATTGAACTGAACATATCAAACAAGTTATCTGGAACGAGTCCTGATGAAATCTGTTGATCAAGTTGAAGAAGTTTTGTTATTGAGTTTCTTACAGAAGAACTGACTTTTACATATCTAGAAACAAAATCAGTGTACGGTTGAATGTTGAAGCCTTGAGCAGGAGTAACTGACTGAACAATAGTTTCAGCCAAATATTCACTACCCGGTACATATGTTTTTTTCACACTTTCAAAGTCAATGTATTTGTTTTCAAATGGTAAAACTGCAACATCTTCATTGATATCAATTCGGAAAATTGAAGCAAGAGAACCTTCTCCAAGAGGCGCATCAAAAATGGTTGTATTTACCGTTCCAAGAATATTATCGAAAGGATTACCTTCTGTTCCCTGTCCGAAATCTCTTTGAATGTCATTTTGAATTTGAGTAGTTCCCAAACCTTTTGAAACTCTCAGTTCTTTTGATAGTAGGTTGATTAAAAGTTTGATCTTATCATCAGGATTTACTGGAAGACTTGAAACAAATTGAGAAAAAAATGATGTTTCTGATGCGTTTAGTGGTTCAATTGGAGAACGAATTGAATTTACATTGAACGTAAAGCCATCGGTCAAATCATATGTTGTGTCTAGTGTTACTGGTGAAAAATTACTTGGTCGATCGGTATCAACAATATCAAATAAGTTGTAGGAGTAATTCTCCAAGATTTTTCTCAAATCAAAAGTCATCTGAAGGAGGATTTTGCTTTCAGCAAACTGGTTCCAGTTGTCTTCAGTGAATTGAAGATGACTTGTAAAAAAATCCTTCAAAGTTTTGAATTTCTTTGTGTCATATACAGAACTTGGATATTTTTTGATATCCAAGGCTTTGTTTACAACTTGGACATTTGAAAGAATCTGATTGTAAATCTTTAGACTTTCTCCAATGTTTCTTATTCTTTGATCATAATCAGAACGAAGTCGAGACAAGTTTGCTCTTCCATTTCTGGAATTCTCCAACTGTTCAAAGATGTAGACAAGTGTCTCAAACCTGATTTTTGATGCTTGATATTGGAAATCAATTAAGTTTCCAACTCCAGTCAGTTGTCCATTATTGAAGGCTGAAAGAAAGTCTGTAACGGTTAGAATCTCTGGACGGTACGATGAGATTCCATCTTTTTCAACTGGAACAAAAGAACCGTTCAAGATAGTGTTTCTAGAAACATCAAGCGTGTCTGTTGATAACTCTCTAAAGTCACGGATTCTGGAAACAACATCAACTCCAGTTCGACGTCTCAATCCTTCCAAAACTTCAACAACACCATTTCCTGTAATTCTTCGATTGACTTGATCTTGCAATGGAGCAGAAGAAATATCTCCAATTTGCCCAGCAACATCGTCTCTCAATCTAGAACCAGTAAATCCAGAAGATGATGGACTTTCTGCCGGTGTACTTGATGGTGTGCTCGATGGTCTTGGTAGGTTTGGAATAGGAGTTCCAGTGACTTGAATTCCTCCAAGACTTGCTCCACGTCCCCTAACTCCTAATCCGAAATATCTGGTCATTCTTTCACCGTTATTCTACCACAACCGTATTTGTTTTTACTTCAGCGCCTCGTCCCTGATCTTGATAAACTGGAATTATGATGTATGTCAATCCACCCTTTTCATTGTTTGTCAAGTTGTCCAAAAATCTGAAATGGTTTGTGTTTCCGAGAGCATGAGATTTTCCAACGACTGTTCTAATCCCAAGAACCTCAAGAATAACTATGAAGTGGTCTATTTTCTTTAGAGTTCCTTTTACATTCCAAGAAATTAGAACCTTTGAGTTTGAAATTTTTGAAGCAACAGCCTGTTCAACAATTGGAATGTTGTCAGCCAAGGAAACTGTTGTGGTTGTAATGTCAACTACGTCACCGAAAGTAAAATCACTTTCCGCAAAGTTTCTCTTTCTACTTTCAGGAGTTGAAAGAGTTCCTTGGTTGAGTGCCAACGGATGTTTCCATTTGAATGGTTGATAAGTGTATCCTCTAGAACCAGAAACAGTTGTTCTAATTGATGACAACAAACTGTCCGTTGCTCTTAGGTAAGTTGTCACTTTGTATTGATAGCGAGCTCCGGCTTCAATTGGTTTTACTGATGAGTTTTTTTGATATTTCAAGTCTGAAAATGATGGTTCTCTTATCACACCAAAATCCTCAAGTTCACCAGTTACCATATTGAACCTCTCAACCTTGTATGAAAACAATTTTTGAAGTTGAGATCGGTCTGCCTGAATAGCGTCTGCGTACTCTGTGAGCCCCTGTGAGGCGAGTGCATTTTTCACAAGGTCAATCTGCCCAGGAATTATCTCAGAGGTTATAGAGAATGTTGTATCGTATTCGTTGCCCACTGTAATGACAGTTGGAGATAGTATTTTTGTGTTGACAATGTTGGAAGAGATTGGTTTGAAACCAATTGTTGAAGTTGATGTCGAATCAACTTCAAAACCGTCTTTATAAATCATCCTGATTTTGTAGTCATAAATTTTATCAAGATTGACTGTTGTATCTTCAAAAATAAGAGGAGCGGAACTTTCATCGGTGATTTGAAAAATGTTTGAAATTGTAGAATACTTGGTTTCTTTGTTGCTTAGATTTTTTCTCAAAACGCACCAAGAAATTGGACCTGCTGGCATCGAGCGAACTTCAACTTTTACACCGTTTGAAAAATTTTCTGTGTTGATAGAAACAGAAGATGGTCTTTGTTGTCTCTTCTTGTTTGACAAAGAGAATGAATTTTCAACATCTACAAAAGCAGAAGAAAATTCGGCACCCATTACACCGTTTGTTCCAACCGGAACAGCTCGATAAATCGTTGGTGACAATCCGGGCAAAACATCCAGAACTCTAACATATTCCGCTCCTTGAACAGAATACCTTCCAACCTCAACAAAGCTTTCTTCGGAAGAAGGTGCGTCTTTCTTGATTTGTTTTCTATAGAGAAAAATTTGTGTTGCAGTTGGATCAACTTGCTTTAGGGCAATATCAACAAAGTTGTTGTTTACTCTTGGAAGAACCTCAATCATCGGAGCTTTTGTTGGAATGTTTAGATTTTCAACATTCTTCAAATGTGGAACATAGAAATTATAGATACCTTGAACAACATTCTGTTTTGTTTTGTGAAGTAAGGTAAAATAAAAATTGTCTGTATTCAAATCTCCAACTGGAATAAGAATATCAAATGTTGCTGTTAGAAAATATGTTTCTTCTTCAACAGGCATCATCAGGATTGCATCAGGCGGAAGACTGCGAAGAGCATCCGCAGTTCTATCATTCAGCAATGATCCAATGATTGAGTTCTTTTCTCTATCATTCAATCCTTGACTGATTGTCATCAACTTCTTTGGAGTTTTAGGTATTGTTCCATTGAAAGAAGAATTTGCAGTTCCAACAGTAAATGTTGGAGAACTGAAATCGGCTGGATCACGTTTTGTATCAAACAAAACCTTGTTCATGTCACTTTTCAAAACTGCATTATTTGCTGTTCTTGTTGAGGTGACGATATTGCGTGAAAGGTTGTTTTCCAAAATAGGTGCAGAAACATTTTTTGACTGTAGGTCACCAACAGCCACGGGTTTCAATGTTCTTTTTTTCAATACAGCACTTTTATCAAAAGCATTTTGTATTTTTCCAATAGCGGTTTTTGGGAAAAAGGCAGTAAGATCAAGTTCCTTTGAAAAGAATGCCTCAATTTTAGTAGACCTTGCCAAATCAATAGCAGAAGGTCTTTGAGTTTGAAGTTCCTTTACGATCAAATCAGGATTGAAGTTTGGGAAAATTTTTGGCTCAACTTTTTCATAAGCCTTTTCTCTACCGAGAAGAGTAACGGCAAATGACTTCTCTGCAAGAATTTTGTTGAAGTTGAAGTTCAATCTCATTTTATAATGAAAATATCCATCCTTGATTGTTTCCAACGTGATGCCATCTTTGGCAACATTCAACAACTCATTCTGTTTTTTTAGTTTGACTTTCATGGTAAATTCTTTAGCTGAGAATGATGGTGAACATGTTCACAAATGTGTCAACACCGTAGTTGTCTGTGAAGACTTTACCTGCGAAGAGCACTCTTTTCGCCACCGAGTTTTTTCCGGGAAAAGAACCAAAATCAATAACATCAAGCTTTCGAGTTTCACCATCTTCGCCAACCTCAAAAAACTGAGCGAAGAAACGATTTTTCTTTGAAGTCTCAGTGAAATAGATTGTTCTACCGTAACCGCTGTTTATTCTAGGTGCCAAATCATTTTCAAGTTCGTCTATAGTAAGGATCGGTGCCTGATTTATTCTTTCGTAGTTTCCTAGTGGTTCATTAGTTGAAGAACCAAGACGTCCCTTGTTGACAGGCGGCAAGAATTGAAAGTTTGGAATATGAGACAACCTTTTATCTTGGAAGAAACCCTCGACTTGGTTGATATCAACTTCTTGAAGATCCACTTCTTCAATTGGATTATTGTCAGTGATAATGAATGGTTCTGGAGAAAGTGGTCCAACGATAAACTCATCACGATTTTCATCAATCAATTCTGGTGAACCAAGAATACGACAACGCTTGTAGTTTTGAAGAGAACTTCCAAGCAGAGTATCCATTTGAGAAAGGTAAGCTTGACCAGTAAGTGTCTCTTGTGTGCCAGACACAGTAATCATGATTTGTCCAGGAGCTACAGAAAGAGTTGAGGATGTAATCCCGAACAACGAGTTTGCAAGAGTTTTGGAAATCAGTCTACCGCTATCATCAGCTTCAAAGGTTATCGTATCCTGTGGAAGAGAACAAATTTCCAGTTGAGGTCTGTCAATAGCTTCGAGACTTCCTGAAACAATCGTATCCTCATTGTAAACTGCTGTTGCATCAGAAAAAGAATAGAACTCTGCACGCAAACGACCCTCCGCCAACTGCCTTTTTCCTTCGGCGGTTAGAATGGTATCGAGAAACCTTGTTTTTGGGTCGAGAAAACCTGACATACCTTCTAAATATTATGGTTTCAGCTTTCATGGTTTTCTTTCTTCTTTTCATTTGAATGCATTTTTTGAAAAAGGCGTCGGTCTGTGCTACGCCTAAACCAAGGAGAATATTATGTCCGTAGAAAATCTCGAATATGCCCTCGCGACCCTTGAGGATGCCCTAAACGATCCTTACGCTTTGGAGATCGACCGCCAGGTTTTGAAGGATTGTGCCGATCAGGTGAACATTGCCCTGTGGCTTTTGTTCGTGGAAGGAATGAGTTTCTTCTATTGGGACCAGCTCGATCAGCTCAAATTGCTCGGGGTTTCTGCGAAAGAGTTGGATCTTTTGAAAACCATGATCGAGCTGCTTCAAAAGCATCCTTCATCGCAATGATTACAGTGAAGACGGAATTACAGTTACACTGTATTTGATCCCATTTCTTGAAAAACGACCAGACCTCTGTTATGGTGTGAGAATGTATTTCGTTTTCACATGCAGGCACCGACAGTCCGTCGATTCCCGAACGGATGACGGATCGGGTTGGCTCGAAGAGGAGCGTTCACACGAATACAGCGATTTCGCTGTGTCCGTTGTTGAGGACACTCAATATGACGCTTCCTCTCTTGGAAGCGGCTATTTCGAGAGCTTTTTCTCGAAGCCTATCGCGAACGAAGCGTTGAATTCCGCTGTTTACGTGGTCGTAAAGTACGTCACCATGCGTGATACGTTCAATGTCGACCACGACCTTCTCGAAGTTGCCTATTTCGGGCAAGACTTCGAAATTGCTCAAAAAATCCTCGAAGATATCGAGGACGAAAAGAACCTTGCGTCAAGCGGCTACTTCGCGGACGAGATCACCGGGAGTGACCTCATGACGTTCAAGGCACCCTTCGCAGTCCTGCCACAGCGCAAAAAGTAATAGTGTCCTTATTTGGGGACACCCTTTTCGAAAGCTTCCCTTGTAATTTCAAGGGTTTAGGAGCCTGAAAAAAAGTTCTCCTATTTCTTGAAAATCGCTCTTGGGTATGCTAACTTAGAAGCATAAGGAAAAGGAAAACAACATGTCGATCACCTCCAAGGATGGCAAGTCGTTTCACGTTGGCATGGTCGTGGCTACGGTCACGAAGCACGACGTGCGAATCATGAGTGACGTGTGGGCGAACGTCACGTACGCCGTGGTCTATCAGCCGACCGGCGAGGAGAACATCGAGGATAGCTTCCGCTATCACACGACCCCTTGGAAGGAGTTTTACAAGCTCGACCAGGGCATGTTCACTTTCGTTCGCCTTTCGTGCAGCGAGTTTGGAATGAACTCGAACGTCCAGGGCTACAACATCGATGCTTCTCCTGAAATTCAGGAGATTTACCAGGCTTGGTTGCGTGGTAAGGACTTCGCGAGCAAGCTCCACGTCTACGACTCGGACGAGTGGCGGATTCAGGAAGGACGTCGCCGCATCGAGACTGGTCGTTTCGCTCGCGTCGTGAAGGGTCGAAAGGTTCCAAAGGGAACCGTGGGCAAGATTTTTTGGGTCGGCGACAAGGGTTACGGTCCTTGTGTCGGACTCGCTCTTCCTTCCGATGACGGTGTCATTCGTGGGAAGGAAATCACCACGAAGTACGGAAAGAAGATCACGAGCTACGAGAAGACGGTTTTCGTTGCAAGCTCGTATGTTGCGGTGACGGACGGTCTGGACGGTCGCGTCCTCTGATCCAAAACAAAAACGATAGCTTAGATGCGGCAGGCTGGGATTCGGGATGTTCCTGTGTTCCAGCCTTGCTGTAATTGGTGGGGTCTGTAAACCCCAACCTCCTGTTCAACATCACTGTAATTGCAGCGTAACTAAAACAAAAAATTCGACAAGCATTAGTTGAAAATCAACCTCCAGCCTGTTATATTGTAATCATGGGAAAGACGGTTAGCAAGGCACAGCGGTTCTCGAAGCGTGATAGCCGGGACCACGAAGACATGAAGGGCTTCCTCCGCTCGAAGCAGAAGGGACCGCAAAAGATGCGTCCCCGAGACTATCGCGAGCTGACGAGTGAAGATTGGCAAAGCCTCTTGCTCGAAGAGCTTGCCGAATCATCTTCGGATCCGGGTGAGTGAACGTTCTAACGATTCCATTCGAAAGAAAACCATGCGAAACAGTCGACAGCTAAAGAAGGCAGTACAGGCGAGCCTCGAAGTGGCAGAGGCACTTGCTCTCGTCAGTGACGAACGATTCCAGAGTCGAGCGCGTGCTCTGATCAAGTCGCAACAGCAAATCGACGAGCGCCTTTTGGAGCTTTTCGCGGACGTGCGTAAGGCAGAAGGTGTGCGCGAAGAGCACGTTCGTCCACCGGACGAACCTTACGACGTGGGAACATGGGTTCACGTTCGTGTGAAGGTGATGGACGGTGGTGGAGCGAAGTTTGCTGCCGATGACATTCGTCGCTTGGAGCATCCTCTCGTTCGATGCCTGATCGTTCAGAACCATCTTTCGCCAGGTTGGAAGCTTCCAAAGGGCGGCTACTTTCTGGAGACGGAAGAGGGTGAGCAGAAGCTTTCGTTCCTTTTCTTCGAGGAAGATTTCGAAAAGGTTGGGTGGTGACATGAATCCGAACGCAACCGAAACTGAGAAGATGCTCCGCCTCGACGAGTTGAAGGACAAGATTGAATGCGCTCAACGAGCCCGTAATCATCTATCGAACGCGTACGGGGACGGGATTGTTGCTGAGCTTTTCGAGGCTGGCGATAGGGACCGGCTTCTCCGACTTGAGGAGAGTGCAAAGAGGATCATTTACGACCTTTGCACGGAATATGACGAACTTCACCGCGAGATTTATGGGGTGCGGGAGTCGGATTGACCAAAACTTGGTGAGACAATAAACATGAGACTTCTTTGGAAACTTTTTTTGGATGACGAACGTGACCTTGCCTATATCGGCGAGGAAGGTCATCTTGAGTGGCGCGTGGCTCGCTCTGTTGAAGAGGCAAAAAAGCTTGTCGAAAAGCTTGGAATGCCTGTTGAAATGTCTCTCGATCACGACCTTGGTGTTGTGAATGGAGAATGCTCGACGACGATGGAGTTTCTCAAGTGGCTCCAAGAATGGTGGGACGCAAACAAGCGTCCGCGTGTCCCGGATTTCCAAGCTCACAGCGCCAATCCCGTAGGTGTGCAGAACATTCGAAGTTTCATGCGGAGCTGGCTTCGTTTCGAAGAAATGGAGAACAATGTTCCTAACAGTTGAGGAGCTGGAAAAGCTTCCGGCGTGGAATAAGTTTCGAAACAGTCATGATGTTTCGGCAGTATCTAAAGGTTCCAATAAACCGAAGGCAACTGAATGAAAATCATTATTCGATCCCCTCTGCATAAACAGGCAAGAGCAGAGCTTTCTGAGGTGTATAAAAAGATTTGCACGTTGCTCAAAAAGCGCAATTTCATACCTCTTCAAGTGTTTACACCTGTATATGAAGGAAACACACTCACTCTTGAGTTTAGGCAGACCGAGCATGTCATTCTGGTTCTAAATGAGCTTAGATGGCTTTTGGCACAGAAAGCCACATGGAATTATGAGGTCCTGCGGTGAATTCTATAGCAAATTTGAACGACACCCTCGTTGGCAGCAGGTTTTTGAGCAAACTGAAGAGTCAGTTCTAGTTGATTGGAGTCAATATGACCAAAGAAGAGTGTGAAAAGTTTGTCACGGCGACCTGCAAGGCGAAGGGAGAAAAGACCCTTAATTACTTGCGTATCAACTCGTGCTACATCCTCCCTGACCATATTGTTTCGATCGAAATTTTCCGGACGTTGACATGGTCATTCCGGTGGAAGTGGGGCTTGAGGGTTGAGCTAAGCACGGGTCGAACTCTGCGCGTCACCGACATTTGAGGTTGAATATGACTGCTGAACAAACATCAAATTTTGCCGGGAAAAGTGAGTTTAGAAAATCGGCTGGCATTAATTGAAAATCCAAGCCCGATTTGTTATATTGGAAGCATCAGATAAGGGCTTGGAAAAAGAGCCCGAAACCAAAGGAAAAAATGATGCGTTTCGATTCGATTTTCATGGTGTTTTCGGTGGTGTTTGCGCTGGGAGCTTGTTCAGCAAGCGTTCTTCCCGTCGAACCCGACTGTCTTTCGCTCTGCGAGCAGGGAGCACTTTGTTCGGTGGCGGACGGGGTTTCATGCGAGGTCACGTGCCAGCGTTGGGAAGAGGCAACGGACCGCTATTCTTGCGAGCCGCAGTATCAAGCAGTTCTGGATTGCGCAGAAGCAAACCTTGAGTGCGGACCCTGTCTTGAGGTCCAGCAGGCTTGGGCTTCGTGCGTGGTTGACGGAATGATGACGAGTGCATCTTCGTATTGCAATACGTGGACATGCATGTCTTATCCCGCACGCCCTTCGGATCATACTGAATGCGTTGGTTGGGTTCAGGAATGGATTTTCCTTGCGGATGTTGAGCCTGCGATTTCATGGATCGAGCGTGGAAATGAAATCGATGAGTGTGCTCGATGCACCGAGGAAAACTTTGGCGTTCAGAACTTCGACGAGTGTAATCTTGGCGAGGCTCTTTGGAAGACGACCTGCCCTGTCTGTAGGGATTGAACCGGAGGATTTGATGGAACAGAAAGTGTTTGGTAAGCTGATTCATGAGGACATTCTCGAAGCGGCGCGAGGATGGTTGTCTCGTGGAGCATTCCTTCGTTCGCTAACTGTGAATGAGCGTACCGGAGAAATTCAATACATTATCTGGTCAACTGACCACACCGAAAATAGAGTCATCGGAAAAACGTTCATCGACAGTGATGGAAACGCAGTTGGTCACGGAGAGGGCGTTCGTGTTTTGGAGACTCTCGTTGAGAGTCAAGATTCCTGATCGTTCAATCAAAGAACGGTTGTCCTGAGCGGTACAGATAGTCATAAATTCCACTATCACGTGGATTGAAATCGGTGGCAGTTGAAGAGGTAGCATACCAGACAGCACGTTGATAACTGGTCGAACCCGAAACAAAAGTGATGGATACCGGAGCATAAATACTTGCTCCGGTATTTTTGTTTATGGTCGCACAACCTTGGCGTTGCTCTAACATGTCGCGCAAGTAACCAAAATGGGTTCTTGAGAAGCGAGCACCGACTGGCTTGGCAATGGAGCTTTCAAGCCCATACTTGAAGCCGCGGATGATTGGAACGGAAACGTACGAAGAGTTTGCAAGTGCTGACGACCCAGGTTTGTACTGAAAACCGAAGGTTGGTTGATATCGTCCAATGTCAATAACGGTCGTTGCTTGAGCGCCTTCATTGACGCCGTTTCTGTTGCTAAGTTTGCCACCATCGCCGATTCCATAGAAAGTCTTAGAAAGGTCTTGCCAAGATGGAGAACCAAGTTCTTTTTCTTTCCAAACCAAGGATGATGTTGCAGATGTAATCATTGAACAGAGGAATACAGGAATCGAGTTAACAACTGTGTTGCTCTCGGCATAGATTATGAGTCGCGCAAGAAAATTTGAGCCTGATGCTGGGGACACAGGAGTTCCTGAACTATCAACTGCAAGTCTTTGTTCGACTGCGAGAGAAGCATCTTGACGAAGTGTCTTTTGAAGAAGACGATATTTCGTTTGAAACGGAAATTCATCTCTCCAGTTACAGTCAACCCCGTCAAAAGTCGGGTCAGATGAGTCGTCTATTGGGTTTGTGCTATAAGCAATTTCAAACCCCTGTCTTCCAAGTCCTTGAACACCCCAACGCTCTCCACCATAAGGAGTTGTTGAAGAAGTAGTAAAAAGAGCCGGAACGGCAGCATTCACTCTCAGAATAGAAACAGGATGTGGGATAAATGTATCAGCAATGTATTCATCACCGTCAAAAAATGAAGTATTTCTGGTGAAACTTCCAATAAACGATCCTGTTTCGTAAGCAGATCGTAACCAGTATGGAACATAATAGTCTTGAAAAACGCTAAGATTTAGTCCGTCTATTTTTCCACCGACATCATATCGAGGATCACCACTTATACTTGGAGTTTGATTGAATAGAAAATCACCAAAGAGAACTCTATCAACAGATGAGCTTTGGAAACTGTTTTTACTTTCAATATCAAACTGGTCGAATACAGGCATTATTCAATTACCTTTCGAATGGTATTAGAAGTAAGTATTTGATCAAGTGTTTCGTGATATTCTTTTCCTTCTACAACGTAAGAACCATACAATCTTACCTTGAACTTACCCGGAAGGATAGAAAGTGTAGGACCACGGTTTACAGATGAAGAAGTGAATGGAAATGCGTCTGTATATTCACTCTTACCAATGTAAGCACCCTGGAATCCAAAGATCAAGTTATCTGTTGGTTGCAAAACGTAAGGTGTCGCTTGTTGGAGTTTCGGATAAACCTTTTCAGTTCCGGTAAGAACATCGGTGGTGTTGTATCGTTCAATACCAACAACATTTCGTAAAAGGTTTCTACTGTCAGCAGAGCCATACTGCCCAACACCTGATCGACCACCATAGCTTCCTGGGTTTTGAATTTCATTATGAGCGCCTGCGATAACAGGACCAGGCAAAGTCATTTTGATGCTATCGCCAGGAGCGATAGTTTGAATGGTTCTTTGAATATCTTGAGTTGGATAACATAGGTTTGCAGATCCGGAAATAACAATGGAACCAGTGTAATCAAACCTAATTCTTTCCCAGTCATTATCTTGTCCACACAAGAAATATGGAATATTTCTTGAATTCAAAGCTGATTTTGCAGCAATCCAAGCACTATCCGTATCAATGGAAGCTGTTGGAGCTGCCAAGAAAGCAAACTGATTGAATGAAACCAAATCCAATGATGAAGTTGTGGCAGCAAACGAAACAAGATATTCCGTTTTTACGGAAGTTCCCGAGGCAAGATCAATTGTTGGAGCAATCGTTCCAGAAAAATAGTTTTTCATTTTTCTTTGATTCAGAATGAAAAACGTATTGATTGCTTCACCATGAGAACCACCTGTTCCTTGTGCCCAATAATCTCTGGAGAAATGAGAGCAACTGAACTCAACAACGACTTTTTCAAGAACGAAAGGTTGTTTGATTTTGTCTGTCAAGGGAATAAGAATAGAAGAAGATCCGGGTGCGTAATTGGATCCAAAGGAATTGTATGGAATATGATATTTGTCATCAAATGGAAATCCGAATTCACTGATCGGTGCTTGACTGAAGTATGTTGCATATTGCGAGTTGGCGACGTTCGGAACAAATGGCAAGAATCCAACAGCCTTATCAGACAAATAGGCTTGGGCGGTGACTTGAGAAGCTTCACTGTCACCTAGAAATCCGACAAAAGTATCATAAATATCTTGGTAGTAATTCCAACTTCTATTGCTTCCGACTCCCCAAAATGCTTGAGCATCCGGGTTCCAATACATCATCGCATAATCGTTTCCTTCACTATTTCCATTTGAAG
>ERZ761594.128-NODE-128-length-37190-cov-19.770755_pt1 | contig 37190 bp, 41 predicted proteins | sample MGYA00511036_ERZ761594 | MGnify/ENA primary metagenome ERZ761594 (study PRJEB28899, sample SAMN03785561) | bioreactor sludge metagenome | biome: EBPR Sludge; feature: EBPR Bioreactor; material: 0.22µm filtered reactor supernatant | place: Saint Lucia: Queensland... | reverse complement strand
AAATTGCCGTCTGGCCGATCTGGCAGCGGCCCATGCGCCGTGATGGCTGGTCGCCTTGGTAGCGGTAGCCATCCCCATGGGGTCCAGTGGTCACTCATGTCTTGCCCCCGCTGCGTCGTCCATATCAATTAAGCGTAAAAATGAAATATCCAAGTCATTGATATATATAGAACAATCAATGACTTTTAATCAGTTGGTCGTGGGTTCGAATCCCGCCCGGCTCACCACTATCCGCTTGATATTTATGTATTAAATTCATGCTGAAATCCTGTTGCGTCCACGCGTCCACGTCCGTCCGTGTGGACGGTCTTGTTTGGGCTGACGTCAGCCCGTCTTTTTCTGGCTGACCTTCGGCCGTTTGACCGCCGCGACGGCGCGGGCGGTGGTTTCAAAACTGGCGGGCAGGTAGGTTTCCTCCAGCGTCGGATCGACCGCGACCGAGTTGCCCAGCACGTTGCCCACATCGTCGACCGTCGCCCCGCCGGCGCGCGCGAACACGCCGAAGGTGCGGCGCAGATCGCGGAACTGCAGGGTCATGAGCGACGGGTGTGTCTTTGCGGCCGCCGCGCGCACCCGCCGCCAGCGCGCCTGAAATGTCGCCTCGCTCCACGGCTGGCCCGTCACATCGTCGACCAGCAACAGGCCGGACGGATGGGGCTCATTGCGCATCAGGCGGGCGCGGATCAGGGGCGCGACCTCATCATGCACCGGCATCGTGCCGAGATTGTCGCGCTTCGACCGTTCGAGGATCCAGACGAGCAGCGATTTGCGGCCCCGCTGGACCTGGCGGAACCCATCCGCGCGGGCGGTCCGTATGTCGGTCTGCCGCTGCCCTTGCATGGCTGCCATCGCGATGGCGCATTCCATGTTCGGCCAGGCCAGGTCGCGCGCCGCCTGCAACAGCGCGTCGAGCTCTGCCCATGTGCCCGATCGCGACCGCGGCTTTGGCGTGGCCATCTTCAGGCGGCGACAGGGATTGCTGTCCTCGGCCCGCCAGCCGCGCAATTCGGCGTGCGAAAACAGGAGCGACATGATTCGCATCAGCGCTACCGCCTGCCACTCACCCGACTTGTCCAGCAAGGTCTCATACCAGGTCCGCATCACCGGCTTGGTAAAGCCGGTTACCGGATCGGCACCCCATTTCGCGCCGATCACCTTCATCCGCGCGCGATAGTCGGCCTGTGTTTTCGGGGCCAGATCGCGAAATGCCGCGCTGCGCTGGTAATTGTCGATCAGGGCCGACATCGTGCGGGCGGATCCGCGCGTCATCTTGCCACCGCCGGCCAGCGTGCGCGCCGCGTCCTGGGCCTGCTTGCGGGCGATGCCGATCGACCAGGTGGGTCGTCCGGGGTCCAGATCGACGGCCTTGTAGCCGGCGGCACGGGCTTCGGTCCACGGCTCCCACCAGACGCGCCATGTGCCGTCGGCGCGCTGACGCTGGCGCAGCCCGCGCGGGGCGTCCTTGATGCGGATCGGCGGTTTCGGGGCCATCGCTAGGACTTTTGCGCCTGGGCAATCCAGTTCTGGCACGCGCCGACCAGCCCCATGGTGGAGCTGGCGCGCAGGCCGAGCATCGCAATCCGCGCGCCCTGCCAGTTCTCAACCACGCGCGCGTCAAATGCGTCGGACAGATCGGTCGCCAGCCCCGACAGGGCTGCCCTGCGGCGCGTGGCGGCGACGTCACCGTAGCTGCCTGCGGGCGGCAGCGCCTCGATCCGGTCGCGCAACCAGGCAACGGCGGATTTGCGCAGGTCTGCAATGTCGCTCATGCCACCCGCGCCTTTTCCAGGAGGGTGACGTTCGGAGCCGCCGCCACCAGCGCGGCCAGGTCGGCCATCGCGGCCCGCGCCCGGCCCTGTGCCGCCACCCATGCGGCCACATTCTCGGCCCGCCAGATCAGCGGGCGGCGCGTGGTGGGCATCGGCAGCGGGAAATCATGATCGCGTTCCAGCCGGGCCCGCGCGCGCAGGAACGCGCCGCCGTCGGGCAGGCCGATCATCCGGGCGACGGCGGGGGCGTCGACAAAGATCGGCGTCATTCGCCCCGCTCCTCATCGTCGCCCATCAGCTCGTCAATCGTCACGCCCAGCCAATGGGCCAGCGCGATGATGCCGAGCAGGGCAAGGAGGGTGATCAAGATTTCCATGGTCGTTCCTTGGCTGCGGCCGCCGGTGCCCGTGCCGGCCGCTGGTGACGGGCCGCGCCCCCCAAGGGCGCGGGGCACCGCCCGGGCAAATCATTCGGCTGCGTGCGCGGGGGGGACGTGCCAGGGTTTCAGCGGCGGCGACAGTTCGCGCCGCGTGATCGCAACGGCGGCCTCGATCGCGTCGGCGGCCATGGTCGGGATCGCAGCGTCGGAGCGGCTGACCGCCACGGCGGTGCGCCCGGCGGCGGTGCGGCGCATCCCGCGCGCGGTGTCGGTGACATGTGCCAGCGCCAGCATCGCCCCGCGCCGTTCGGCGGCGGGCAAATCATCAAGCGGCGCGTGCTTTGACCAGCCAAGCGGCATGTCACACCCCCCGGAACGGGATGACGTTGGCGGGCGGATCGAGATCCAGCGCCGCGGCCGCGCGGCGGCGGTAGTCGACCAGTTCGTCCAGCAGCGCCGGGGCGCAGAGCAGGAACAGTTCGGCCGAGGCATGGTCGACGGTCTGGCCGTGGGCCACGTCATGCGCGATGCCGCGCACGGTTTCCAGCACCGGCGTGTCGATCACCCCGGCACGGGCTTTGGCGATATGATCGCCGGACAGTTGAGGTTGAGGCATGTTGGACCCTTGTGCATGAGCCTGTGCACAAGAGTTAGGGGTTATGACTTGTGACTGTCAAGGCACATTGTGCTCGTTCGGCACAATTTGTGATGCGGGGTCTGCCGCCTCGAACTCGCTGTAAACCGTGAAACTGATGTTCGAGAACATGTCGCCCAGACGCTGTTCGTCTTGCTGAAACACATAGTCAGCCATGCGCAGCAGCAGGCGCTGACGGACATCCTTCACGATGCCGGGCCGCCGCCCCATACCATGTAGTTCAACCTTTGCGAGCATTTCACGGGTCATATCAAGCGACAGGCCGTTCATTTTCTTGGCTGCGCCGGTATTGGTGTTGAAGATTACTATGTCGCCTGTGCTCTTGATGCGGGCCACCATCAAGTTATCGAGCAGCGCGATTATTTCGGCGTCCTTGTTCTCGCCTGTGAGTATCGCGCTGGCGGACTGATTGCGAAAGACAAACAGAAGGTTGTCCATCAGGGCTTCGCTGGACTTGCTGAAGAATGTCGAGTTAAGTGCTGTGTCGGGATCAAGGACAGCCATCGCTGTTCTCTCGAAGAGGTAAGATTTGGCCCCCGTTCGTTCCTCTTCTGTCAGCCGGGCCGCATCAATGTAGCGAAGGTGGCCTGTCAGCGTCGCTATCTGCTGGGCGGAAAGCCAAAACCTCTTTCCTTCCGGCCACTTGCGAACATAAATGCTCTTGCCAAGAAAGCTGTTTCCGAACTCAAATCTATCAGATCGCCATTTCATGTTCGCCAGCTCGCCGTCACCTTGCCTCTGATCGAAACATTGTCGTTATCAACCACATAGACAGGTTCGTCCGCGCCGGGCGGCGCGGCGGCCACGAGAACCGGCGGTGCCCAGCGGCGCAGCACCGTCTTGGCAGTGCCGTTGCGGTTGTAGACCTGCGCCACCACGACATCGCCAGGCTGCACCCGGTCGGCCTGGTGCGTGTCGACGATCATGAAATCGCCCGGCAGATAGCCCGCCAGCGCCATCGAATTCGACTTGATCTGCCAGACATCGACGCCGTGCCGCTGGCCGAAGACGGCAGCAATGCCCGTCACCTCGCGTTGCTGCTGCGGCGCGCCAGCGAAGGGCGCTGCGTCGCTTTCGGCAAAGCCGGGCTTGATCTGCTGCGCCGTTTCATGATCGACCACGCCAGCCTGTTCCAGCACCTCGGCAACCGGCACATTCAGGGCTTGCGCAAAAGCCTTGGCCCAGTCCATCGTCATCTGCTGCTGGCCTGAGGCGATCTTGGAGACGACCGAGCGGTCCTTGCGCGCGATCGCCGCTATATCGGCATCGGTGATGCCGGCCTGTTTCTTGCGGGATTTGAACCACTTGCCGTCCATGGGTCACAAGTAGTGACTTCTGACCGCACATTAACGTGCCGTTTTGGCAATTTGTGCATTGACTGATCACACTGTGCGCCGCTAGGTGTAGCGTCATGACCTATGACCTGACACCACTTGCTGTGTGCGAAAGGCTGGTCGGCGACCTGCCGGCCATAGCGCGCGTCTGCGGTTTTTCGGACAAGGCGGCCTATCCGTGGCGGCACGGCAACAATGCCCGTCAGCCCGGCGACATCCCGAACCCGATCCTGATGCGAAAGCTCCTCGCGCATTCCGACCGACACGCCCTTGGCCTGACCCCGCGCCATCTGATCCTTGGGGCCGACCGGGCCGAGATCGAGGCGATCCTGGCGGCGCGCGCCGGCGCGCAGGGCGTGGCGGCATGACATTCCTCCCTCCCGCACATCGCAGCCTCCCGGCGTCCCGAGCGCCGGTCCGTGCGGGCGCACTGGCCGGGGCGCTATTCCCCGCCCCGGCCCATTTTCTTTTGAAACACCCGGTCCGCACTCACGGAACAGGGGCCGGCCGGGGCCTCCAGCCCCGCCGGGCGGCCGGGTCGGCGGCCCCGGCCGCGTCGGATCGGCCCGCGCGAAAGAGGCATTTCGGCGGGCCGGGCGGGGCGGGTGCATCGCGGCGACGGCGCGGCACCCGCCCCGGACAATTGCCCCGCTTCGGGACGGCAGGCCATGCATGACCGGGTTGCCGTGATGATGGCCATGTTGGCCGCCGCCCTGAAACTGCGCGACGGCAGTTTCGCCGCGCCCGAACGCAGCGTCCTGTCGGCCCGCGCCGCGCGCCTGTCCGGTGACGATCCGCTGCGCGGTGTCGCCGCGCTGATCCCGCCGGGGGCCGATCTGCGCGACCCCGCACGCCGGGCCGAGGCGGCCGAGCTGGTGATGGCCGCGCTGGAACGGGCCGCGCAGCCGGTGCCGCCCGATCTGGGCCGGGTGGACATCCATGGCTGAGGGGCTGCGCATCACCATGGCGCAGACGGCGTTGATCAATGCCGCCGCCGCCCTGACCTGCGTGCAGGGCAATCAGCGCGCGGCGATCCTGCACGCCGCCGGCCCGGTCCTGTCGCGCGACGACAGCCTGACCGGCCACCCCCGCGCCGATGCCGTCGTCTCCGCGCTGCAACGCGTCGTCGACCATGACGGCGCGCGCCTGCGCCACACCGCCGACGCCCATCTGCGCCGCCAGTCCGACCTGATCCAGGCGCTGCGCGGCCCACTTGAGCGGTTCTTCCTCTGGCGGATGGGCCAGGCGCTGGACGTGATCAACCCGCAACCCGCGCCCGAGGAGGTGGTGGAATGAGCCTGGACCGGCTGAAATCGCAGCTGAATATCCGCATGTCGGCCTGTGACCGCGCGCATGCGATCGTCGAGATCGTCGAGCAGTTGCGGTCGCATTGCAACGTGTTCGGGGCCGCATTCAGCGTCGAGGTGTCTGGCGCGGCCGATGCGGCGCGGCTGTATATCACGGTCGACATGGGGCCGATAGACCTGGCGCTGGGGGCCGAGGGCGGGGCGGTCAGTTTCGCGCACCGGCCCCCGGCCGCGCCAGATCCTGCGCCCGAACCTGCACCGAACGATCCCGGATTTGGCGAGGATCACGGGTTCGCGGCACGTGGGGAGATGCCCGTCGATCCTGTGCCTGCCGATCCTGTGCCCGCCGATCCTGTGCCCGACGCGGCCGAAGCGCCAGCGTTGGTGGCCGCGCCCGAACCCGTCGCAGCGCCCGCCACGCCGGTTGTGCAGGATGCGCCGCCGGCATCGCCCGTGCCGTCGGCCGCCTTCGCGGCCCCGGACATCACCGATGCCGATGCCCGCGCCGACGCCCTGATGCCCGCCGGCCCCTATGCGGGCCGATTGCCGGCGAAATGGCCGATGACCCCGGCCGAACAGGCGCAGGTCCGGGCGATGCTGGGCCGCAACTGCGGCGACGGTGAGATCGCCGAGGCGATCGGCCGCGATCCGCGCGGATTTTATCACGCGCTCAAGCGGGCGATGGCCAGCCCTGCGCCAACGCCCCCCGCGCCAACTGCCCAGCCGCCGAACAGCCTGTCGACTGCCGATGCACGGGTTGCGCAGCGTCTGGCCGCGCTGCCCCGGATCAGCGGCTGGGTTGCAGGCGACGATCTGGCGCTGGTCCATGATCTGTCGCAGGGCCGCAAACTGGCCGAGATCGCGATTGACCTGGGCTTAGAGGTGCCGGCGCTGCGCGCGCGCTATGCTGCCCTGTGCCCTGCCGGCGGGATCGAGGAGCAGGTGCAGGTCCTGCGCGTCCTGCGGGCGATGGCCGCATCGCAGGCTGCCTGATCGTGACCGCGTCCGCCCGCCAGACCCTGTCGATCGAAGAAATCAAGGCGATGCTGCTGGCGCGCGTGGCGGATGTGGCGTATCATTACGCGCCGCCGGCGCAGGGTGCCTACGAGGATCGGGGCCGCTATTTCACGCTCAACCCCGGGCGGGCCGACAAATCGGTCGGATCGTTCTATGTTCATGTTTCCGGGCCGAAAGCCGGCCGGTGGCAGGATCACGCCACCGCCCAGCATGGCGACATCCTCGACCTGATCGCCCTGTCGCTGGGCTGCAACCTGTCGGATGCCGTGCGCGAGGCGCGTGGCTATCTGGGCCTGCAGACCCTGTCGCCTGACGATCTGCGCCGCCGGCAGGAGGCCGCGGCCGCAGCCGCCGCGCGCCGGCAGGAGGCCGCCCGGGCCGAAGCCGAACGCGCCGCCAGGCGCGCCGCCGGGGCCAAGGCGCTGTGGCTGTCCGGCCAGGCCGCGCTGCGCGGCACGCCGGTCGCCTACTATCTGCGCGACCGGCGGGCCATCGACCTGGCCGCCATCGGCCGCCAGCCGGGCGCGCTGCGCTATCACCCGGCCTGCCTGTATCAGCACACCGACCCGGACACCGGCGAGGTGATCGAGGGGCAATGGCCGGCGATGCTGGCCGCGATCGTCAACGCGCGCGGACAGATCACGGCCGTGCATCGCACCTGGCTGGCGATCGGCCCCGATGGCCGCTGGGACAAGGCCCCGCTGCCCAAGGCAAAAAAGGTCTATGGTGACTATGCCGGCGCATGGATCCCCGTCTGGTCCGGATCCGGCCCGCGCGGCGGAAAGGCGGTGTCGCTGGCGCAGGCCCCGGCCGGCACCACGGTCTATGTGACCGAGGGGATCGAGGACGCCCTGTCGGTCGTGGCCCTGCTGCCCGAGGTGCGCGTGCTGGCCGCGATCAGCCTGTCCAATCTGGGCGGCCTGGCCCTGCCCCCGGCCGTCACCCGTGTTGTCCTGGTGGCCGACCAGGACGAAGGCCCGGCGGCCCGCGCCGCGCTGGACCGCGCCGTCGAACAGCACCGCAAGGCCGGCCGCGCCTGCGCCGTCTGGCAAAATCGCTGGGGCGGCAAGGACATCAACGACGCGTTGCGCGCGTCCGCCGCCGATGACGGCCGGCAGGCAGGTGCGGCATGATCGCCCTGCCTGTCCGACGATCAGCCGCCGAACGCCAGCAGCGCCAGCCGCAGCATCTGGGGGTAGCGAAACCCCCGGCCCTGCTCGATCGCCTCGTAGGTGCGCTGGCTGATCCCCAGCACCTCGGCCGCGCGCGATTGGGTCATGTCGGCCGCGTCGCGCCAGCCCTTGAGCGTCCGGGCGAGATCGGTCTTGTCGGCGTCGGTGCCGGCAGTCTCCATGGCGGCCAGGGCAATCGCCGCCTTGCGCTGATCCAGCGTGGCAAGGCTTCCGCCCGCGCGCCAGGCCGCCAGAGCGCCGCTGGACTTGACCCGCACCATGATGGCATCCGGCCTGTTGTAGCTGTCGAGGCAAAGCAGCGCCAAAGGCTCCATCGTCTGGGGGATATACGGCAGCGTCTGACCCCAGATGGGGTCAGAGCCGAGGGGCTGGCAGGTGATGTAATCACGGGCGCGCATGGGTTATGCCTCCACCAGGACGTGATCCGCGCCGGGGCCCCGGCTGATCAGGGTCGGGCGGCCTTCGTCGTCGGCGCAGACCGCGCATTCCCAGCCCAGATCGTTGTAGATGCGGTCGTCCTGGAGCGAGTAGCCGGCCGGGATGAGGTATTCGGTCATCTCCGCATGGCCGTCGGCCTCGTGGTTGCCGACCGTGAAGGCGGCTTCGACATTGGCGGCGATGTAGTGGCGGGTGATCTGGATGGTGGTCATCGTCTTGTCCTTGCCCCTCATCGCGGGAGGCGCCGCAGCCAGCGTTGTGCTGATGACCCGATACTACGCACCATGCGTAGTCAACGCAAGCAAGAACTACGCATGGTGCGTATCACGAATTGTTACAGCCGGTGTGCCGCATGACCGACGACGCGCCGATCCCTACCTATGACCCGGTGATCGCCAGCCTGGCCGCCGGGCGCGCGGCTACCGTCGCGGCCATCGACCATGCGAAGCCGTCCCGCGCCGTCCTGCGCGATGAGCTGCGCGCTGCAGCCGAGGATGCCGCGCCCCCGGACCCAAAGGAGACAGACCATGCAGCTGATGACCGACGCGCAGACCAGGGCGCTGGACGTGGTGGCCGCGATGCGACGCGAGAACCCGCGCCCGATCCATCCGGCGGTGGCGGCGGCCGCCGCGACAGTCGCCCGAAGGGTGACATCTGGGATGGCTGCCCGGTCAGGCCGTTGGGAACTTTTGACGACGTGTGCTTTTACCTCAACCGCCTGGGCGAGCTGAGGACGATCGACAATCATTCGCTCGACAAGATACGCCACCTGTTTCTGGGCGATACCCGCCTGCTGGCCCGGCATTTTCCGCAGTTCGACAAGGACGGGGTGCCGCGGCCGGGCAAATTCGACCAGGCGCAGGCGGCGGCCGCCATGGTGGCGGCCTGCGGCGAACACGGTGTCTGGCGGCCCACGGGGCGGATGCGCGGCCCCGGCTGCTGGACCGATGACGACGGCGGCCTGATCATCCACGCCGGCGATGCCGTGCTGGTCGGTGGCGAATGGGTTGATCCTGGCGTGCATGGCGGCAAAGTCTATGCCGCCGCCGACCCCGTGCCCCGCCCCGCCAAGGCTGGCGCGCGCGGCGATGCCGCCCAGGCGCTCCTCGATCTGATCGGCACCTGGTCCTGGCGGCGGCCCGACATTGACCCGGTGCTGGCGCTGGGGCTGATCGTGGCCCAGATGGTCGGCGGCGCGCTGGAATGGCGGCCCGTGGGCTGGCTGACCGGCGATGCCGCAACCGGCAAGTCGACGTTCCAGGCGCTGCTGCTGCACGTCCACGGCGGCGAGGGCGGGCTGTTGCAGGCCGCTGACGCGACCGAGGCCGGGATCAGGTCAGTCGTCGGGTTTTCGAGCCTGCCTGTGGCGATCGACGAGCTGGAGCCGGACGTGGACCGCCCCCAGAAGGTCAAGTCGGTGGTCGAGCTGGCGCGCCGCGCTGCGTCAGGGGCGCAGATTTTTCGCGGATCGTCCGACCAGAAGGGCTATCAGTCCAACGCCTATAGCTGTTTCCTGTTTTCGTCGATCCTGATCCCGCCCATGGAGGCGCAGGACCGCAGCCGGATGATAATCCTCGACCTGCACCGCCTGCCCCCCGACGCCCCCAAGCGGAAAAACGATCCGCGCCGCCTGCGGCAGATCGGCCAGCAGTTGCGCCGCCTGATCGTCGACGGCTGGGACACCTGGGGTGATCGGCTGGAGTTGTGGCGTGCCGCCCTGGCCGATCACGGCCAGACGGGCCGTGCGGCCGACAATTTCGGCACCGTCCTGGCGCTGGCCGACATGATGCTGCATCCGGGCCTGCCCTCGGCCGAGGTGATGGACGGCTGGGCCCGCAAGCTGGGCCGCGCCGTGACCGAGGAGACGCAGGAGGTGGGCTCCAACGCCGAGGACATGATCATGACCCTGATGGGCCAGTCCTATGACGTGTATCGGCGCGGCGAACAGCACACCGTGGCCCAGTGGGTGATGGCGGCGGCGCAGATGCGCGGTGCGCCGCGCGATCTGTATAACCCGCACGATGGCGTCGGCGCGGCCGAGGACAAGGCCCGCGACGCCAACGAGAAGCTGGCCAAGATCGGCCTGCGGGTGCGCGGCAGCGGCGACAAGGCGGCGCTGTTCCTGCCCAACAGCCGGTTGCCGGGTCTCTGCGCCCTGTTCGAGGGCACGCAATGGGCCGATGGCGTCTGGTCGCAGGCCGCGCGCCGCCTGCCCGGGGCCGAGCCCGTCCCCAATCCCCTGCGCCTGGCCGGGATCAGCACGCGCGGCGTCTATGTGCCGTTCGCGGCGATTGCCGGCCTGTCCGATTTCCAGACAGCCGCGCCCGCGCCTGCATCCACTGTCGCGCCCCATATCGACGATGCCGCGGAGGATTACTTCTGACATGGCGATGACAGCCAAACCACTGGGATCGCGCGACTTTCACGCCCCCGCCCACACCCGCCTGATGGCCCGAATTCGCGCGGCGGCGGCATCGCGCGGGCGGGTTGGGGGCCGCGACACTGTCGCGGGGGTGTCGCGGGTGGTGTCGCGGCTGTTTTTCCTTATGTTCGCAATGGGTTGCGCGCCAGCCGCGACGGCGCGACGGTCATATGCGCCCCTCACATATGTGTGCGCGTGTGTGCGCATGCATGCGAGACTGTGTGTGTCGCCCCGTCGCACCGTCGCTCCTTTCTTCTATCTCTCTGAAAAGAAAGAAGAAAAGGAAGCGACATTACCCGCGACACTGGCCGCGACAGGGCCGGTAGTGTCGCGGGCAAGCGGCAAGCATCTGAAATCATTGAAAAAGGGTGCATTTTGATGCCGGGCCGGCCGAATTCCTTTGAGGCGCTGGCCGCCAAGGCCGCCACGCGGCTGGATCAGGCGCGGGCGCAGGGTGAGCAACTGTCGCTGCTGGCGGATGCCGATCCCGGCCTGCCGTCCGATGGCCGCGTTGCGCGCGGCAAGGGCAAGGCGATGAGCCAGATGCGCGAGTTCCTGGCATCGAAGGGATACCGCCTGCCCGAGGAGGCGCTGGCGCAGATGGCCGGGCTGGCCAGCCGCGACGATGCGGTGATGGCGGCCATGGTCACGGCCGAAAGGGTCACGACCTGGGCGTTCGCGGGCCAGATGGACAAGGGTGGCAACGACCTCAAGGCCAGCCCGGCGGCGCTGCTGCGGGCGTTCGAGATGGCCTATACGGTCCAGCTGCGCGCCCTGGACGCGCTGATGCCCTATGGCCTGGCCAAGGTCACGCCGGATGGCGTGGCACAGCCGATCGTCAACATCACGATGCCGGCCGCGCCGGCCGATGCGGGCCCGGCGATGCGGGACGTGACGCCCTCGATCCCGTCCCGGTTCCTGCCTGCGGACGTGGCATGGGAAATGCAGCGAAATCAACAGGTTGCGCAACCTGCCGTCGCGGGCGCGGACGACGACACGCGGACGCAAGAGGCAAGCGATTGAAAATGCAGGGACAAATGCGCATCGTCACACTGATTGAAAATCAGCATGCCGCCCCTGCCGCAGGCCGCGCCGGTCCCGCCTTCCGCGCCGACGCGACCCCCCGGGGGGCCATCCGCCCCGCGCCCTCTCTGCCCCTCTGTGTGACCCCATACGGGTTTTCGGAGATCGGCCGATGAGCGCGAACCAGAGCCAGGCGGAATGGGGTGGGGGGAATGTTGCGTCCCTTGGCCCGCGCGAAGCGGGGGAAGGGGGTGCTGCCCTGCATCTGTCCGACGAACAGATCAGCCGGCTGGTGGGGGCTGGCGCGAAAGAGGCTGTAGAGAGCCTAGAGCTTGCCGACGCGGCTGACAAGCTGCCCCTGGAGGAATTCCGCTGGCCCGGGCCAGTCGCCGCCGCCTATTTCATGTCCGACGACGACGTGGTCGGCATCTGCGGGCCCGTGGGCAGCGGCAAGACCACGACGAAGATGCGCCGCAAGCTGCGCCGGGCGATGATGATGCCCCGGTCGACCGTCGACGGCGTCCGCCGCTACAAGTGCCTGTTCATCCGTCAGACCTATCGGCAGCTCTGGTCGACCACGATCCCCAGCTATCTGGAGGTCTACCCGAAGAACATGGGCATCTGGTCGGGCGGGCGGGGCGATCCCGTCACCCATGTGATCCACTTCAACGACGATCTGGGCCCCATCGAATTCGTGGCCGAGTTCATGGCCTTTGGCGATGACATCGTCGCCTCGATGCGCGGGGTGCAGACAACCGACATCGACCTGAACGAGGCCGACACCATGCCGGTGGAGATCCTGACAGTGGGCATCGGCCGGATCGACCGCTGGCCGGGCCGCGCGCATTTCGCCGGGCTGCCCCTGCATCTGCGGTCCTATGGCCAGATCGACTGCGACTTCAACGCGCCGGATGAAGACAACTGGACCTTCAACGTCTTCTACGACGCAGATGCCCGCCAGCAGATGGCCGAGCAGCTGACGGCCGCCCTGCCGCAGGGGGCCAAGGCGATCACGATCGAGTTCTACAACCAGCCCGGCTATGGCGAGGCCGGATGCGAGAACCTGCAGAACCTGTCGCCCGCCTATTACCCGCGCCAGATCGCATCCATGAAGCTGGCCGGTCGCGGCGACATGATCGACCGGCTGGTCTACAACAAGGTGGTTTACCTGCGCGCCGGCGACCCGGTGTTCAGCCGCGAATTCAACCGGCGCATCCATGTCTCGCCTGACACGCTGGAGGTTCTGCCGGGCGAACCCCTGCGCATTGGCCTTGACCAGGGCTTCAAGGGCGCGGCGATCATCGGCCAGTTCATCGACGGGATGTTCTGGCGCTTCTATGCCGAGCTGCATTTCCCGAAGGAACGCCTGTTGGCCCGCGAATTCGGCCGCCGGCTGGGCGATCTGCTGGCCACCCCCCGCTTTGCCCCGCATCGCGTGTTGGCCGCCTATGGCGACATGGCCGGCGAACACGGTGCCAGCCAGGCGGCGGATGAAAACGCCACCTGGAACCGCCTGGTCGCGCAGGCGGCCGAAATCACGGTGCGCCCGCAGCGGATCGGCACCAACCGGATCCAGCCCCGGCTTGAGGCGGTGCGCGCCAGCCTGGAATTCGTGCACGGTGGCCAGCCCGGCCTGCTGATCGACCCATCCTGCAAGTTCACAATCCGCGGTTTCGAGGCCCGCTATGTCTGGAAAGAGGAAGTCGACGCATCCGGCGACAAGCGCAAGGTGCCCGACAAGAGCTTTACCGAGGCGAACGTGATGGATGCGGGCCAATACCTGCAACTGTCCGAGGTGCGCGGCGACGGCCTGTCCTACCGCCCGGCTAGGAGCGGACCCCGCTTTGAACGCGCGCAGGCGATTGAGCGACAGGAGCGAGAGATGGAGCTCCGGCAAGTCGGCCTGTCGACCCGCTACGACCCCCTCAACCCCTACGGAGAATGATCATGGATCAGACCGACGAGCAGAAGGCCGAGGCCGAGGCGGAAGCCGAAGTGGCCGCCGCGATAGCGAAGGCCGAACAGGAAGCGGCCGAGGCCGAGTTGGCAGCCATGGCGACGGAAAAGCCCAAGCGCGCCCGCAAGGGCAAGGGCGAACCTGCGCTGGATCACGATCATCTTCGCTTCCTGGCAGAAACCATCAGCGCCCATGAGACGGTGAGCCACCCTGTCTTCATGGGCATGGTGGCCGATCTGGAGCGCGACCACGGGGCCAGCTTTGGCGAGGATGGCGACGACACCATGGCGACCTTCACCATGGCCGGCATCACCGCCCGCGCCACCCACGACCGGCAGGCCGTGGTGAACTGGTCGAACAAGGCGCGCCGCGTCCTTCTGGGCGTGGCCTGACCCATGCGCGCCATCGGCATCAGGGCCTATGACGATCACGGCGCCATGGCCGTGTTCCGCGATCTTGACCCGCATGATCTAGCCGAGGCGCAGATCGTGCGGGGCGAAGATGCGACGCATCTGGCCCTGTTTGCCGACTGGCGCGCCATGCGCCCCGCCTGGATCGCCAGCCATGTGCTGACGGCCCGGGGTCAGCCCTTTGCCGTGCTGGCCGTCAGCCATACCGGGCAGGCGGGCGTGGCGCAGGCGGCGTTCCTGTCGCGCGACCATCGCCGGTTCCGCACCGCAATTGCCCGCGCGGCCGTGATGATCCGCGCCGGGATGCCCGGCTGGGCCGTCGAACACGGCATCCGCCGGATCGAGGCGCGGTGCTGGGGCGGCCATCCGACCGCGCCCGATTTCCTCTACGCGATCGGCTTCACCCCCGAATGCGCAATGTCCGGTTTCGGCCCCGACGGCCGGGCCGAGTTCGCCCAGTACGCCTTTATCCCCTCTCAGGAGAGCACCCCATGTGCATGACAAGACCCCGGATGCCGACCGTCGCCGCGCCCCTGATCGCGGCCTATGACAACAGCGAGGCGGTGGAACAGGGCCGCATCGAGGCCCGCCTGCGCCGCCTGCGCGCCGGGGCCGCCGCCAATGTCCTGACCAGCCCGACCGGCATCCCGTCGACGGCCAAGCTTGGGCAGGTGGCAGCATGACGCGCACATCTGTGGATCAGATCGACCCGCAGGCGGTGGCCCTTGCAATGGATGACGGGGCGGGTCGATGGCTGTCCTGCACTGGCTGCCACGAACACAGCGAGGGCGTTCCGAACGGCCCCTATTCACCTACCCTAAAATGCCACCTTGGGATGGGATGCACTGAGTGTGGCGGCATAGGCGCAATCTGGGATGACACTGATTGGTCCGAATTCGGGATGGACCCGCAGCCCGCACCCGTGGAGCCGGATGCCTTGGTCAGCACACCTGAACCTCTCCGCGCATTCGGCGGCGATGTGACCCACCACGCGGACGGTCGGGTGACCGGTTACAACTGGCACGACACGCCGGAAGGCCGCGTAGTGCAGCGGGTGGACCAGACTCCGCCCGAGGACGTGGGGGCGCTGTATGCTGACTTGGTGATGGCCGCTGGCATCTGGGCGCTTCATGCGACTGCTGAGAAATGCCCGACCTTTTCTCGCGGCGATGCCCGGCACTTCGCTGACCTGTTCCAGCGTGCCGCCGCCCTCGCCAAGCAGGGATCGCCCGCATGACCATGCTTCGCCATTCCTTCCACGGCATCGGCGCGGTGCCCGATCACCCGCTGGCCAAGGACGCCCAGCAACGCTGGACCGATCTGAAATCCGAACGGTCGCAGTTCGAGAGCGACTGGGAAGACATCGCCCGCCTGATCCGTCCGCAGCGCGGCGGGTTCCGGTCAGGCGACCCGGCCCACAAGACCACGGAAAAGCCGCTGTCGTCGGGGCCGATCATCGCCCAGTCGAACCTGTCGGCCGGGCTTTACGGCACCCTGACCAACCCGGCGAACCGCTGGTTCGGCCTGTCCACCCCCGATCCGGCGCTGAACGACGATCAGGACATGCGCGAATGGCTCGACCTGGTGGCATCGCGCATCCTGCGCAGCTTCTCGCCCGAGGTCAGCCCGTTCTACGATGCCGCCATTCAGGGGTTCAGCGACCTGTGCGCCTTCGGCAACTTCGTCCAGTATGACGAGCTTCTGACCGAGAAGCGCCAGTTCGTCGACCAGACCCTGTCCTTGGCCGAGGTGGTCTGGGATATCGACGGGTTCGGCGCGGTGGTCGAGGTTGTGCGCCGCTTCGCCCTGAAACCGCGCGCGGCCGTGGCCATGTTCGGGGCCGATGCCCTGCCCGCCAACCTGGTGGAGCTGGCCGAGAAGAACGACCAGTCCAAGGTCTGGTTCTGGCACCATGTCCTGCCGAACAGTCAGTTCCTGCCCGGCCGGATCGGCGCGAACGGCAAGGCGTTCCTGTCGGTCTATGCCTGCGAGATGGGCTGTTCCCTGATCCGCGTGCGGGGTTTCGACGAAATGCCATTTGACGTGGCCCGCTGGGATGTCGACAGCGGCTATACCTGCGGCAACGGCCCCGGCTATATCGCGCTGGCATCGGCCCGGCTGGTCAACCGGATGGATGAGGCGACGATCCGCGCCGCCCAGATGGCGGCCGACCCGGTGAAACTCGCCCCCGACCGCGACGCCTGGCCGCTGAACGGCAAGCTGCGCCCGGGCGCGATGATCTACGGCGGGGTCGATGTGCGGGGCAACCCGCTGATCCGCACCATGGACACCCATGCCGGGATCGGCCTGACCTTCGACGAAAAGCAGAGGCTGAACGACGAAATCAAGGACGCGTTCAACTGGTCGCTGATGAACCTTGCCGGCCGCACCGGCATGACGGCGACCGAGGTGATCACGATCGAGGAAGAGCGCCAGCGCCTGATGGCCCCCTTCACCGGCCGCACGCAGCGCGAATACCTGCGGCCGAAGATCAGCCGGCGGTTTTCGACCCTGTGGCGCGCGGGCCAGATCCCGCCCCCGCCGGAACATGCGCGGGGCGCGCCCTTGCAGGTCGAATACCTGTCCGCCGCGGCTCGCGCCCAGAAAAGCCGGGATGGCGCGGCGGTGATGCAGCTTCTCGCCAATATCGGGCCGCTGGCGCAGATCAAGCCGCGCCTCCTCGACCGGATCAATGAGGACGAGCTGATCGAGACCCTGCAAGAGGCGCACGGCGTTCCGGCGGCGATCCTGTATTCGCGCGCAGAGGCCGACGCCATCGGTCGCGCCCGGGCGGAACAGCAGCAGCAGATGCAACAGATGGCGATGGCGGCCGAGGCCGCATCGGCCGCGAAGGACGCCGCCGGCGCCGCACAGGCGGCCGGGCTGGTCGGTGGTGAAGGGGGGGCGATGTGATGGCTGGTCAGATCGCTGATCACTACATCAGCCCCGGCGGTCGCACCACCAATTATGACCGCAGGGCGTTCACGGACGACCTGATATGCGCCAGCAGTTTTCTGGTCTGGGCCGCTCAGGACGGAGCATTCTACGGTGGGGAGCGCGCGACCGATGCCTATCAGGCGATGATGCGGTTGATCGACATGGACCCGATCCGTCTGCGCAAGATCATATTGGAGGAGGCGTGATGCCCACCCCAATCTGGTCCCCCCTCGACTTCCTGCGCGCGCTGTTCCCGTCGAGGTCGGCCGCCGGTGACATGGCCGAGCGGTGGACCCGCGCCTTTCGCGCCGACCCCGACCTGCGCGGCGACCTGATCCGGCTGGGCGGCATCCTGTCGGCCCAGCCGGTGACGCTCGACCAGGGCGTGCCGATCCTCGATCCGCTCGACCCGAACCGCCTGGCCTACGAGGCCGGCCGCCGCGATCTGGCGCTGGCGCTGCTGGCGGCGGGCAACCTCGACACCCACGACCTCAACTCACTGATGGACCCCGACAATGGCTGACGATACCGCGACGACCGAAACCACCACGACCGCCCCCTCCGGGACCGAAGCCACGGAGCAGGTGCAGCCCAAATGGCACGAAGACGCCCGGTTCGAACCCTACCGTGCCACGCTGACGGCCAAGGGGCTGACCGCGCTGGATGATCCGATGGAGGCGATTACCCGGCTGGCCGACATGCAGGCGAATGCCGACCGCAAACTGGGCCGCCCCGCCGACCAGCTTATCCCCCGCCCGGACAAGGACCAGGCGCTGCCCGACTGGATGCGCCAGCACCGCGATCTTTTCGGCATCCCGGAAGCGCCCGAGGGTTACGAGGTGAAGCGGCCCGAGGCATGGCCGAAGGATGCCCAATGGGATGCCGCGCTTGAGGCCGAGGCGCGCAAGATCGCCCATGAGGAAGGCTTGTCGGGGGCGGCGCTGCAGCGCATGTCGGATGCCTACGCCGGCGCGGTGCAGCGGCTGATGGCTGGGGCCGAGGGCGAGGTGACGGCATCCCGCGCCGTCATGATGGCCGAGCTGCAACAGACCTGGGGCAAGGATACCGACGCGCGCGTGGCCCGCGCCCAGAATGCAGCCAGCGTGATGGCCGAACATCTGGGGCTCGACAGTGACGGGCTTGCCGCATTGGTGGGCAGTCTGAAACCTGCGACGGGCGATGCAGGCACAATCCGGCTGTTCGATGCGATCGGCGACATGCTGGGCAATGACCGGGCCGAGGCAATCGGCAAGGGCGGCGGGGCGCTGGGGATGACGCCCGAAGCGGCAAGTGCGCGCCTGGCTGAGCTGCGCAAGACGGGGACCGGCGAATATGCGAAGGCGGTTGCGGAGAATGACCGCAGCACCCTGCGCCGTCTTCAGCCGGAAATCGATCGCCTGTCGAAGATCGCCGCCGGCGGCTGATTGCACCACATCTGTCCTGCAGCGCGTTCGTGCGGGCCAGATGTGGTTTTCACTTGACTTGTGGCGCGGGTTGCGGAACGGAATGGATCACCGTCCGGCAACCCGCTTCGCTTAGGGTCGGACTGACGCCGCTAATGCGGCCGCCCAGGCGGACGTTTCCGCCAGGACGGGTCGGGCAACCGGCAACCCCTCCGAAAACTCACCATGAAGTTTTCAACAGGAGGGGACGCATGTCCTACCAGCAGCTCGTCGAGAGCCATAATCGCCTGACCTACCGCGACAATGTGCGCATGGTCGCTCAGCAGCTTCAGAACCCGCTGCGCAATGCCGTCACCATCGTCGACGGCAAGGGCGAGAGCATGAATGTCGCCCAGCTTTTCGGCAAGAAGACGGCGCGCCGGACGCCCGACCGCGACCGCAAGAACCCCGACAACCCGACGCCGCGTTCCGCGCGCTGGCTGGTGCGGCCGGAAGCGATCGAAGATGGCGAATACATCGACAACGCGACGAAGTGGGATGCCGCGATGGATCCCACGTCTCATCTGTTCCGCGCCTCGGTCGCGGCGGTGGAGCGCGGTATCTTCGACTGCATCCTGGGCATCGAACAGCGCCAGGACGGCACATTCGCCATCGGCACGACCGGCATTCTGGGTTCGACCCGCACCGGCAAGCGCGGCGAAACCGTGGTTGCCCTGCCCGGCAACCAGACCATCGCGCATAGCAGCACCGGCCTGACGCTGGACAAGCTGCGTTCGGCCAAGCTGCGCCTGAACAAGGCCGATTTCGGCATGGAAAGCATCGACCCGATGTTCGCGCTGATCACGCCCGAACAGGTCGATGACCTTCTGGGCATCGCGGCCGCCGCCGGCAACAACCTAAACCTGCTGGATGTGGAGCAGCTGAAGACCGGCAAGCCGACCCCGCTTCTTGGGCTGACGTGGATCGTGTCGAACCGCGTGCCGACCACCGCCGCCGGCATCCGGCAGGTGCCGTTGTGGACCAAGGCCAATGTCGTCGCCGCCTTCTGGCAGGACCTGGAGGGCGACATCTGGAACGATCCGCATGCCAAGAACCTGCCCTATATCTACAACTCGGCCGTCGTCGACGCGACGCGGATCGAGGACGGCGGCTTCATCATCATCGAATGCCAGGAATGACCGGGTATCGCCCGGCGGTCTGAGCCGGGCGACGCTTTCCCCATCCATCGGAAAAGGATCACGACATGCCTGTCGTCACCAAGGCTTCCAACGTATCGACCCGCGCGCGTGGCAGCGCGGGCTATGCCGACCCCCAGGCCACGGCCGGGCTGCTGCGCATCATCACCGGAACCGTCCTCAACGCATCGGACGACAGCAACGGGTCGAAATTCCACCTCTGCGACCTGCCTTCGGACTGCTACCTGGACGAAGGCACGCTGTTCGATGTGGAAAACCTTGGCTTCGCCACGGTCAACATCGGCACCGAAAGCGACATCGACGCGCTGATCACCATCGCCAAGTCGTCGGGCAACACCGTCACGCCCGTGGCCTTTGGCGATGCCAAGCACGGCAAGGAGCTGTGGGAGGTGCTGGGCCTGTCGGCCAACCCCGGCGGCTTCATCGGCCTGTGGTTGCATGCCAGCGGCAATGCCACCGGCGCGGGCAACATGCCGTTCCGCATCAAATACGTCCATCGGTCCTGAGCGGGCAGGGCTGAGGGAACGGGGGCGACATGACCATTGCCATCGCCGCATCGACGATCGTGCAACTGGCCTTCGAGGCCATGGAAATGTCGCCCCCGTCATCCTTCGGCGACGACAGCGACCAGGCGCAATCAGCCAGCCTGCATTATGATACCGCCCTTGCCATCTGTCTTGAGGCGCAGGACTGGTCCTTTGCGTCCGCCATGGCGACCCTGCCACCGGTCGCCGTCCACGCCCCCGCCGATCCCGACCTGCCCCATGCCTTTGCCTTGCCGGCAAACTGCCATGTCCTGCGCGATGTGATGGCCGCCGGCGGACGCTGGCGCGCCGACAAGGGCATCCTGCGCAGCGACCAGGCGGGCGGCCTGACGATCCGTTACACCGCGCGGATCAGCGACGAAACCGCCCTGCCCGCGACATTCCGCGCCGCCGTCGGCTTGCAGCTTGCGGTGCTGATGGCCCCGCGCTTTGTCGAAGTGCAGGGCAAGATCGACCGTCTAGAGGCGCGCCTGTCCGAAGCGATGGCCCGTGCCGCGCGCACCGATGCCCGCACATCGTCGGCGGGCAGCTGGCGCGATGACGACGCGCCGGACTGGATTGCCGAGGCGCGGCGATGACCCGTTCCAGCCCGCCGCAGCTTTCCTTTTCCGCGGGCGAGATTTCACCGCTGCTGGCCGCGCGAGCGGATTACCAGCGCGTGCAGGCCGGCGTCAGCCGCATGTGCGGCTTTCTCCCCCTGCGCCAGGGCGGCTTCACCCGCGCGCCCGGCACCTGGTATCGCGGCCGCACCCGCGCCGACAGTCCTGCCCGGCTGGTGTCTTTCCAGTTCGCCCAGAATGATGCCGTGGTGCTGGAATTCAGCGACCTGAAGATGCGTGTCTGGCGGTATGGGCAGCCTGTCCTGTCCGGCGGCCTGCCATACGAGTTGACCACACCCTATGCATCGGCCGATCTGCAGCGCCTGCAATGGGTCCAGTCGGCGGATGTGATCTATCTGGCCGATGGGGCGCATCCGGTGCAGAAGCTGTCCCGTTTCGCGCTGGACAACTGGGCGATTGAAGCAGCCCCCTTCACGGCCGGCCCGTTCCGGCTGCAGAACATCGACAAGGCGGTCACTGTCCAGGCCAGCGCGGCGACCGGAACCGTGACACTGACCGGGACCGGAAGCCCCTTTGCCGCCGACCTGATCGGCAGTCTCATGATGCTTGAGCCTGTCGACCTGTCGACAGTGCCCCTGTGGACCGGCAATCAGGCCGCGACGATCGGCGATCTGTGCCGCTATGACGGCAACATCTACGAACTGGTTGCCGGCACAAATACCGGGGTCAACCCCCCGTTCCACCTTGAGGGTGATCACCTTTACGACGCCGTCAACGGCACGGTCTGGCGTTTCCTGTCAGGCAGCACCGGGATCGTGCGCATCACGGCGGTAGCCAATGCCAATTCGGCAACCGCCGAAGTTGTCGAACGCCTGCCCGGGCCACTGGCGACAGCACCGACCTATCGTTGGTCGCAGGGGGCATGGTCCGCGCGCCATGGCTATCCGGCAGCCATCGAAATCTACGAACAGCGGCTGGTGGCCGCCGCTACGCCCGCCGACCCCCGCACCGTCTGGTTTTCGACCGCCGGTGCGCTTGAGGATTTTCGCCCTTCGGTGGAACCGGACGGGGCCTTTGCGTGGAACATCGCCGGCCGCCAGACGCTGAACCGCGTCCTGTGGCTGGTCGCCGGCCAGCGCGGTCTGCATGTGGGCGCACTGGGCGAGGAATGTTCGACGCGATCGACGACATCAGGCGCGGCAATCGGCCCGACCACGACGATCTTCGGCTTCGACAGTTCGTATGGGTCGATCGAAGGCCGGCCTATCGCCCCGGACGGACGGCCGATCTTCATCAGCCGCGACGGTCGGCGGGTGATCGAGCTCACCTATGCCTTCGCGCAGGATGCCAATGCCCCGCGCGAACTGTCGCTGCCATCCGAACACCTGGGCCAGCCCGGCCTGGCCGAGATCGCCTGGCAATCCGCCCCATTGCGGCTTGCCTGGTTCAGGCGCACCACGGGCGATCTGGCGGTCATGGTCTATGACCCGTCCGAAGATGTTCTGGGCTGGGCCACCTGCCCGGTTGCGGGCGGTCAGGTCGAAAGCATGGCCGTCACCGCCAGCGCCGACGGCGCGGACGACATCCTGACCCTGATTGTCCTGCGCCAGATCGACGGCCAGGCCCGCCGCTGCGTCGAGGAACAAGCGCTGGTCTATGGTGCGGTGGCCGGCGACGATCCGATCCGCACCGCCAATCACCTGTTCTGTGCCGCGCAGTTTCAGGATGAAACGCCGTTTTCCGCCATCGCCGTGCCACATCTTGCAGGGCAGTCGGTTCATGTCTGGACCGAAGCCGGGGCGTTCGGCCCCATCGCAGCAGATCAGCATGGCAATGTCGTCATCGGGCATCCCGTGACTTCGGCCATCGCCGGGCTGTTCGACACCACGCATGCTGTGCGATCCATCGACCTGGTCGCCCCCGCGCGCGATGGTTCGGCCCTTGGCCGCCGCAAGCGGATGCACAAGGGCACCGGCCTGCAACTGCACCGCACCGCTGGCGGTCGCATCCGCACGGTGGACTGGGATTTCGCCCGCGCGGAACGGCCGGGGCGCTGGACCGACCTTGTGCATGTCCCGGTCGGCACAGACGCCGACACGGCCCATACCGGCGCGATCGAGGCCGAGATCGTCAGCAATGCCGCGCGCGGCCTTGCCGTCGAATTCGCCCCCGACGGGCCCAAGCCGATGACAGTGCTGGCCATGGTGCCGCGGATCGAGGAGGTGGGTGCCTGATGTGCATTCCAGCCATCGCCCCCGCCCTGATTGCCGGTGCGACCGCATCGGGGGCCACCGCGCTGGCCACCGCCGGTGCCGTTGTCGGTGCCGGTGCCTCGATCTATTCCGGCATCGCCGCCAATCGTGAGGCGCGGGCCAATGCCCGGCTGGTCCGCCAGCGCGCCGCAACCGAAGCCCGGCTGACCGCCACGCGTGATCAGCGCGAACGGCGCAGCTTCATGACCCAGATGCGCCAGCAGGCGGCCGAACTGGTCGCGCGCGGCGTCAGCCTGGATAGTCCGACCGCCGTCTACCTGGGCCAGCAGGCCGGACAGGAGCTGTCCTTCCAGTCGCAGGCCATCCGCAGCGACGGGGCGGCGACACAGGCGGAACTGTCCAGTCAGCAGCGGATGCTGCGCGCGCAGGGGCGGATCGGCCTGCTGTCGGGCGTCCTGAATGCCGCCGGCGGCCTGCTGACCGCCGCCCCCGACATCTGGCCGGAGTTGCGCGGATGAGCCTGACTGTTCCCCGTTCCGGCAGCATCGCCGGCCGCAGCGCCAATCTTCAGGTCGCCCCCGCCGCATCGCAGGCCGCGCAGGTGGTGGCGGATTTCGCATCGACCGTCACCCGCGTCGGCATCGGGCTTGAGCAGGACCGCCTGCAACGCGAGGCCAGCCGGGTTCAGGTCGACATGGCGCGCGACATGAACAACCTGGCGCTGGACCTGCGGCAGATCGGCGACCCCGACGAACTGGACCGCCGCTGGGCCGAAGGGTCGGCCGCGATCCGCGCCAGCTATCTGGACGGCACCGGCGAAGATGGCCGCCCCCGCGTCAGCACGGCCAACCGCGACCGCGTGGGCCTGGCCTTCGATGACCTGTCCGGGCGCATGGCCTATTCGGTCGGGGCGCGCGCGATTGACCTGCGCATGTCGCAGCGCGAGGCGCAATGGCTGGACACGCGCCACACCCTCACACAGGCCGCCGCGACCGGCGATGCGGCAACCCGCGACTATCTGTTCGGTCTGGCGACCCAGCAACTGGATGAAATGGTGGCCGCCGGCATCATCACCCCGGCCGAAGCCGCCGAACGCCGGCTGTCGCTGCAGGGCGATACCACGAATGCCATTGCCATCCGCATGGCGGCCGACGATCCCGATGCGCTTCTGGCCGCGATCGCGGACGGCCAGATGAACGACCTGCCCGCCGAAGTGCAGGCGCAATATGCGGTCGCGGCGCAGGCCAGCATCGACCGCCGCGCCGCCGCCGAACTGGACGCGGCCGAGGATGCCCAACGCGCCTATATCGCCGGCGAAACCGCATGGCTGGGCGAAATCGCCGGCATCGCCGGCACGGTCGGCGATGTGCCTGTCGATTATGCCCGCCTGCAGCGCGCCGTTGATGCCCGTATTCCCGGGGCGGCCGAGGCGATGGCGGCCGTCGAACTGGCCCAGGTCGAACCGGACTTTCGCCAAATGACGCCCGCCACCCTGCGCGCCCTGATCGCGGAAGAACGGGCCGGCACGTTCGATGAACGCTGGCAGACAGAACGCCTGCAGGTGCTGGAGGATGCGCTTGCCACGGCCGAGGCCGGCTGGGCGCGCGACCCCTGGGCCTTTGCCGCCACGGTCGGCATGGATGTGCCGGCGCTGGCGCTGGACCCGGCCAACCCCGACGCCTTCGCCGCGTCGCTGGCCGCGCGTGCGGCCGGGGCGCAGGCATTGGTCGATCAGCACTATATCCGTCATCCCGTGGTCTTTACCGAGGCAGAACGGGCCGCCGTGACGGCCTTGGTCGCAACCGATCAGGAACCGGGGGCCCGCGCGGCCATCGCCACAGCGTTGGTCGCCAACCTGCCCCGTAGCGGCCCCGACAGCGCCAGCGCCATCCTTGATCCCGTCACCGCCCATATGGGCACGCTGGTCGCCACCGGCACGCCGCCAGCCTTGGCCGAGGAGGTGTTCCGGGGCCAGCAGGCGATTGCGGCGGGCAATGTGATCCCGCCGACCGGCCGCGAAATACTTGAGACGGCGGGAATTACGCTCGCCCGTATCTGGGGCGACGTCCAGCGCGGCGAGCAGGAACGTGCCGCCGTGCAGCAGGCAACGGCGGCCCTCTATGCCGCGCGTGTAAGACAGTCCGATCCTGATGGCGAAACGCCGATTTCGGAAGAAGGCAGCCTGAACCAGACCATCTACCTGCAGGCCCTGCATGAGGTGCTGGGCGGCAGCGGCAATTACGACAGCGACAATGCCCTGGGCGGCATCATGGACATCGGCGGTTTTCCCATCGTCCTGCCGCGCGGCATGCGCGCCGGTGACGTGCAGGACGCCTGGGACGTGCTGACCAACAACCGCCATCTGACGCCCGAAACTGCGGAAACCGCATTTTCGCTGGCATCCGTGACGGGGGCCCCGCCGGCCTATGCCGGCGGGATGGCAGGGCTGCTTGAGGATCTTCCCGGGGCACGCCTGCAGGCCGTGCGCGAGGGTGAATACGCTATCACCTTCCCCCTGAACGGCGGCAACCGTGTCGTGATCGACGCGAATGGCAACCGCTACAGCTTTTCACTGAACCGTCTGGTCGGGGTGCTGGCACCATGATCTTCGGGCTGGAGGAACCGGGCGCGGTCAGCGACTATCTGCAAAGCCTGCCGGTGATGGAGGGCAGGGTCGCCGACTATGGCGAACGGGCCGCCGCCAGCTTCGAGGCGGCGCGGATCACCACCGACAGCATGTCATCCTATACCGGCGAGGTGGAAAGCGATCTTTGGGGCGACATTGCGGAGGCACTCGGGCCATCCGCCCTGCCACCCGAGGCCAGCGACCCCGGCCATTCGACCTACCGCGACCTGCAAGAGCCGGGCATCCTGGGCCTTTTGCACGGCGACCGCCTGTTCGAGGCGGCCCGTGTTGCCTTTGCCCGCGATCCCAACGCCTTCGGCTGGATACCGCGCACGCGCGAGGAATTCGACGCGGAAGTCACGCGGCGGATGCAGGCCAGCCTGGCCGAACAGCAGGATGTGCTGGCGCGCGCGCCCGAGGGGGCCTGGGGCGCGGAACTGGCCGGTGCGCTGGGGGCCGGCGTCGCCGATCCGGTCACGATCCTGACCCTGCCGCTGGGTGCCGGTGCCGGCGGCATCGGCCGGGTGATCGCGACCGAGGCCGTTCTGGGCGCGGCCGGCGAACTCGCCACCCTGCCCAACCAGGAAGCGCAAGCCGAACGGCTTGGCATCGACGGGCCGGACTGGATGACCCAGATCGGCATCGCCGGCGTCACGTCCGGCGTGCTGGGCGGGGCCATCGCCGGCGCACCGCGTGCCTTGTCCTTCGGCCGCGACCTCACCGTCGCCGCGACCGACCGCTTCGCCGCCTATCGCAATCCGGGCGACACCCCGCCGGAAGGCACCACGCCCCTGACCTATGAACGCAACATCGAGGCTGCCGGCGCGCAGATGGAGGCCGCGGCGCTTGCGCCCCCGCCGCCGCCGCGCACCTACAGCGGCGTGACATTTGAATATGCCATGGGTCCGCGGCGTCCGAACCCGCCTGACCAGCCGGTACTGGATGTGATCAGCCGCGCTGTCGAGGATGTTCTGGGCCCCGAGGCGACGGTGCGCATTACATCCGGACAGGAAGGCGACCTGCCCCAGTATGGGTCGATACGCCATGGCACCGGCGATGCCGCCGACATCCAGATCGTCCGCCCCGATGGCAGCATCGTGCAGGCCACCGATGCGGAAATGGCCGCCATTGCCCGGGCCGCCGCGCAGCACGGGGCACTCGGCATCGGCTTTGGTCCCGAATACATGGGCGGCCAGCATATCCATATCGACCTCGTGCCGCCCGGGCCCGGGATGGGGCATACATGGGGCAGCACCGGGCGCGACATGCGCGACGAACTGGTCGGCATCATGAACGGGGCGACGCCCCCGCCCTATCGCCCTGGGGCTGGCGGCGGCGCGCCACGACCGGGCAGCGGTGCGCCGCCCGCCGACTATATTGCCACGTCACGCGGCTACACCGGCGACGGCCAGTTGCGCTATGGCGACGACAGCCGCATCGACATCGCTTACGAGGTGATCGACGCATCGCTTCTGCGGCAGGCCACCGGCGACTTGCAACCGCGCGACCGCAGCCATGTGCGGTCCGACCTGTGGGTCAGCCAGACCGCTGCGCGGCTTGACCCGCCGCTTCTCATGTTCAGCCCGACGGCCGACCGGGGTGCGCCCGTGGTCGGGCCGGACAATATCATCGAAAGCGGCAATGGCCGCATCCTGGCAATCCGCCGCGCCTATGCCGAACATCCTGATCGCGCCATGGCCTATCGCGAGGCGCTGGCCCGCGCCGGGTATTCGACCGAAGGCATGGCGGAACCTGTCCTGATTGCCCGGCGCAAGACCGACTTCACACCCGACCAGCGCCGGGATTTCGTGGTGCAGGCGCAGGACAGTGGCGTCGCCGAGATGACCGCGGCAGAACGGGCGCGCGTCGGCCGTCAGGCCCTGACGGCCGAGACGATGGGCCTGCACCGCCCCGGTGCCCGCCTGTCGGATGCGCAGAACCGGGACTTTGCCCGCCGCTTCGTCGGTGCCTTCCCGCCATCGCAGCAGGGCCGCCTGATTGCCAAGGACAAGAGCCTGTCGACCGATGGCATCCGCGAACTGCGCGATGCGATCTTTGCCCGCGCCTGGAACGACGACGACCTGTTGCGCCGCTTCATCGAGGAAGACGCGGGCGATCTGAAAACCCTGATGGACGCCCTGTCGATCGCCGCGCCGGATTTCGCGCGGCTGCGCGCGATGATCGAGGCCGGCAACGTGCGCCCCGAAATGGACATCAGCCCCTTCGTGCTGGATGCCGCGCGGCTGATCATGGCCGGCCGCGACATTGCCGCGCGCGATGGCCGGAACGCCGCGGCGATGATCGAGGAGCTGCTGGCCGAGATCGACATGCTGGATGGGGCCATCGCCCCGCTGACCCAGGCGCTGGTGCGCCACTTCATGCCGAACGGCCGGCAAGCCCCGGCCGACAGGATCGGGGCCTTCCTGTCGCGCTACGCCCGCGAGGCGATGGAAGCCGGCCGGCCGGGCGGCGTGTTCGCGGACCCGCCCGGCCCGCTGGACGTGCTGAAGCGCATCGAACCCGAGGCGTTCGGGCACCTGACCGAGACCGGCCTGGCGCGCGCCCGGCCGGAACCCGCCGCCATCACCACCGATCCCGAAGCCCTGCGGGGCTTTGACGACGGGGCCGCCAGCCCTGCGGCCGTCGCGGCCGATGATCTGATGCTGGCCGAGGCCCGGGCACTGGCGCAAGCGGCCCCTGCCCGTCCCGACCCCGACAATCCCGCCCTGAGGGATACGCGCGGCACCGGCATTCGCCTTCATGGCGCGCGCGGGGGCCCGTTGCCTGAGCGATTGTCGGAAGGCGCCTACAGCGACCTCAACTACTACGGCCAGGGCTTCTATACCACCGACGCCGCCGCCATTGCCAAGGGCTATGACCGGGGTGGCGGCATCTACGAAATCGAGGAAGTCGCCGAAATCAGGCCGTTCGACATGGAACAGCCGGTGCCGGATTTCGTGCGCCGTCTTGCCGAAGACGAGGATGTATACGGTTCCGGCCTGCTGTCCGATGCACTTGGAGAGGCCCCGGCCAATCTACGCGAACTCTATGACGAAATCAGGGCTGCTTCGCGCGCGCACGACATGAACGCCGACGAAGTGCAGGAACTGTTCGATATTCTGCGCTTTGCCTTCGAGCGGGAAGGTTTCAATGCCTTCGACCATGTCGGCGGGTTGCGCACGAAGAAGGCACCGCACCAAGTGCGCATCTATTTCAACCCGCACACGGATGTTCGTGCGATCCCTGCGGATGCGTCGGACTTTTCGGCAACGGCATTTGTGGATGATCAGGGGCAGATTGCCCGGCAGTTGCGGACGTCGAACGAGCCAACTGCAAGCGTGCCATCGCGAATTCCTGACACGACCGCGCAGAATGTATCTACCGCGTCCGACCCCGAAATTCAACCGCCCGCCGCAGATGACGCGGTGCCGGCGCTGACCCGTCCTGACCGGAACCTGATCGCAGACGGCGATTTCCCTGTCGAATTCGATGCCGACGGCAACCCGACCCGGATGGCGTCCGAGGCGCTGGACGACATCGAGGCCGATGCCGACCTCATGGCGGCGATCGAGGCCTGCACCATGCGGAGCATCAGCTGATGGCGAATATCCACGATTGCCTTGACCGCGCGGCCACGGACGGATTGGTCGAACCGGGCCGCGCCGCAGCGGCCAAGGCGGAATATGACCAGCTTGTCGACCGCTTTGTCGCCGGCGGCATGGGCCTGCCGCAGGCAGAGGCCGAGGCGGCAGGCATCCTGCGCGAAGTGACGAAGGCCGCGACCGTTGCCCGCCGTCACGCGATGATCCACCAGTTGCAGGCGCAGGTCCGCCTGCGCGGCATCATCCTGCATGCGAGCGATCCGGCCAAGGCCCTGAAATCGCTTCTGGAATACGATGATGGGTCGTTCGCCGCCGGCTTTACCGGCGAAACCGTGCGGTCGCTGCGGGACGCGATCGAGAAAGGTTTCATGGGCCAGATTGCCGATGTGCTGCGCGCCACCGGCACCGATGCTTTCGGCCGCAACCGCGACCCGGCCACCCTGCGCAACGTCATCCGCGAACTGCATGGCCAGGCGAGCGGCGACGCGAAGGCCGCACAACTGGCCCAGGCGATGCGCACGGTGCAGGAACGCGGCCGGCTGCTGTTCAACGCCCATGGCGGCAACATCGGCAAACTGGCGGACTATGGCCTGACCCATACACATGACGCCCGGGCGATCCGCAAGGCGGGGTTCGATGGCTGGGCGGCCGAGACCTTTGACCGGCTGGCCTGGCACCGGATCACCGACCATCAGACCGGAAAGGCGTTCACCACCGCGCCCGGCGGTCGGCCGAACCGCGCCGCCGGCATGGCCTTCCTGCGTCGCGTCTATGACGAGATCAGCAGCGACGGCTGGGTCAACCGCACGCCGTCGACGGTCACAGCCGGCAAGGCGCTGTATAACCAGCGCGCCGAACACCGCGTCCTGCATTTCAAGGACGGCGATGCCTGGATGGATTACAACGCGAAATTCGGCGCGACCGATCCGTTTTCGGCCATGCTGGGCGGGCTGCGCGGCCTGGCGCAGGACATCGCCCTGATGCGCGTGCTGGGGCCGAACCCCAGGGCCGGGCTGGAGTTCGCCAGCCAGATCGCGAAGCAGCGCGCGGCCATGATGCCGGGCGAGAATATGCGCAACAGCGTTGGCAAGGCCGCTGGCACCGCCCGGCTGATGCTGGCCCATCTGGACGGCAGCGCCAATACCCCGGCCGAGGGCGGCCGCGCCTGGGCCTCCTTCTGGTCGGGGACGCGTGGCATCCTGACCGGGGTGCAACTGGGGTCGGCCTTCCTGTCGTCGATGACCGACAATGTCACCGTGCGCATGGGGGCCAAGGTCGCCGGCCTGAACGGCAACAACATCACCGCCCGGGCGATGGCGTTGATGGGCAGCGAGCATGCCCGCGTGCAGGCCGCCAATGCCGGCTACATCATGGACAGTCTTGCCGACATGTCGACGGCCGCCGCGCGCAACGGCCTGGACGAGATGATGCCGGACATCGCCCGGCGGATCAGCACCTTTGTCATGCGGGCCAGCCTGCTGTCGCGCTGGACCGATGCCTGGCGCGTGGCGATCCAGATGGAATTCGCCAGCGAACTGGGCACCAATGCGACCCGCGCCTTTGCCGACCTGCCGGAAAAGCTGCGCCATACGCTGGACCGGCGTGGCATCACCCCCGCCGACTGGGATCACCTGCGCAGCGCGATCTACAGCCCGAAACCCGGCACCGCCTTCATCCATCCGCAGCACTGGTTGCAGAACCAGCGCGCCCTGCCCCCGGCCGAGGCCGAGGGGCTGGCGCTGCGCCTGCAGATGGTGGCCGAGGAGATGCTGGAGGTCATGATGCCGACCTTCAACCTGCAGGCCCGGGCAAAGGTGATCGGCGATGCGCGGCCGGGCACCCTGCGCGGAGAGGCCGCCCGCATCGCCCTGCAATACAAGAACTATCCCATCGCCTTCACCATCGGGCAGTTCCAGCGCATCCGCTGGGGCAAGGTCGGCAGCCGCGTGGGCTACACCGCCGCGCTGATCGCCGGCATGACGGCAATGGGCGCTTTGTCGGTGCAGATGAAGGAAATAGCCAAGGGCCGCGATCCGCGCCCGATGACCGATGGCAAGTTCTGGCTGGCGGCGATGATCCAGGGCGGCGGTGCCGGCATCTTCGGCGACTTCCTGTATGCCACCGAAAGCCGCGCCGGCGGCGGCCTGGCCGAAACGCTGGCCGGCCCGGCGGTGGGCCTTGCCGCCGACGCGATCGGGCTGGTCGGCCGTAACGCCATGGCGCTGGCCAAGGGTGAGGATACCGCGCTTGGCCGTGATGTTGCCAACTTCGTCCGTTATAACACCCCGGTCGGTTCGTCGCTCTGGTATGTCCGCGTGGCCTTTGACCGACTGATCGCCGACCCCCTGCAACAGATCCTCGATCCCGATGCCGAGGAGGTGTTCCGCCGGCGCATCCGCCAGCAGCAGCGCGACTACAACAACGACTACTGGTGGTCGCCGGGGGATGCCTCGCCCACGCGCGGCCCTGACCTGTCCAACGCAGCGAGGCCCCCCGGATGACGACAGAGACGCTGACCGAAGCGCCGCATTATACCGTGGCCGGCATCGGGCCCTATCATGTGCCGCATGCCTACAGCCGTGCGGCCGACCTGATCGTCATGGTGCGCGCGCCTGGCGGCGACCTGGCCGATCTGGACCAGGCCGACTGGTCGATCAATCCGGCAACCAGCGACGGAAGCGGGGACATCACCCTGACCGCCGACGCGGCGGCAGTGCATGCCGGGGCAAGCCTGGTGATCGCGCGCTGGACGCTGGTTGAACAGGGGTGGGTCGGCCAGGCTGCGCGCGAAAAAGGCCTGGAACGTCAGGTCGACCGGCAGGCGCGGGCCATCCAGGACATTCTGGCCGATCTGCGCCGCGTGCCGCACCTGCCCCGCGACAGCGCCACCAGCCCGACCCTTCCCGTCCCGGTGCCCGGCGTGCTTCTGGGCCATGCGAGTGGCGCGACGTTCGACCATTTCCCGATCTCGGCCTTCAACTCGGGCGTGGTGTCGGAATTCGAGGATGAATTCGTCGGGAACGGCATCGTCACCGATTTCGCGCTGACCTGGAACCCGGTCAGCGGCGCGCTGGCGCAGGTCTATGTGAACGGGGTCAGGCAGGACCGGCCCGACGACTGGTCCTTTGTCACGCCGGGCGGCGCGCCGACCGTGCGCTTTGTCGCGGCCCCGCGCCCCGGCGATGTGATCCATGTCAAATACATTGTCCCGAAGCAGACCAGCGCGGCGACCGATGGCGACCTCATCGCACTGGCAGACGGCCAGTCTGCGCAGGCGGCGATCTATGACCGCGCGCCGCTTTACGCCAGCCGGGCGGCAGCGCAGGCGGCGTTGGTGCCCCTGCCGGTCACGCGCATCCTTGTCCGCCATGCGGGCCGCACCTGCGCCTATGTGCGCGACGGGGCCGGAACGGCGCTGACCACGGCGGGCGGGGTCAACTGGCGGCCGGATGGCAGGCCCAGCCCCGAGCATTTCGGGGCCTATGGCGATGATGCGACGGACGACCGCGCCGCGCTGAACCTGTTTCTGGCGATCGGCGGTGATCTGGAACTGGACGCGGGTCGGTCCTACTACTTCACCAACGTCCTGTTTCTGGCCGCGAATACGCATCTGTTCGGGCGCGGCACCCTGCGCGCAGGGCCGGCATCGGGCTTTACCGATACCACGTCGAATTCCCATCGCGCGGCGGTCCTGGGCAACCTGGTCGACAATGTGCGTATCGAAGGCATCCATGTCGATACGTCCGCATGGACCGCGCCCCCGCCCGGTGCGGCCTCGGTGCGCGCCGTCCATTTTTTCCGGTCGAACACCGTCACCGTCACCGGCTGTCGGGGCACCGTTGCCTCTGGTTTCGTGTCTGCCAACGGCGGTTCTGACCACCTCTTTGCCTGGAATGACGTGACCGTCGTGCCGATGGGGGCCGAAACCCACATTCACGCTGATGGCGTCATCGACACCTGGCCCGCCTGGGGCGTGGAAATCCAGCGGTCGATCATCGCCTACAACCGCATTCGCGGCGGCGGCGTTGCGCGCTGGGGCGTGATGGCGACGGCGGATTTTGTCGACACGTCGAACATGGTGATCGAGGGGCTGATCATCACCGGCAACATCGTGGAGGACTGCATCTACGATGGCGTCTGGGCCTTTGGCCGAGACGCGGCGCTGAACAGCAGCAGCATCACCAACAACATCGTGCGGCGTTGCCGCAAGGGCATCAGCCTGTCCGACGCGCGCGGCTGCGTCGTCACCGGCAACGTCGTTGAGGATACGACCGGGCCGGGCATCCACCTGTGGCGCGAGACGGGCGCGGGCGGCACATTGGGCTGCGAGGACAACCTCGTCTATGGCAACGTCCTGCGCGACGTGGCGTCCGGCCTGTCGGGCCAGCCTTCGGCCATCTGGGTCGAGGACGGGCAAAACAACAGCGTCTACGGCAATCGTGTCGTCGGCAACACCCATTACTACGGGCTGACGTTCGGTGGGGTGTCCACCGGCAACCGGGAATGGGGCAACCACATCGACACCCCGCGCGTCGGGGGGGCGAAGCGGCTGTTCTCGGCCCCGGTCCACGCCGGCGGCGCGACCTATACCCCGACGCTGACCGGGGTGGACAACACCGCAGCCGTGCTCCTGCGCGCTGCCCACTATTACTGCCAGGGCGACATGTGCGTGGTCCATGTCCGCTTCAACGTCACGCCATCGGCGGGCGCAGCGAACTGCAATGTCCGCTGCACCCTGCCAATCGCCAGCGACATTGTGGACGAAACGCTGTTCGGTTCGGGGTCCACGAACACCCTGCTGGCCGTCCACGCCTACAACGACAACAGCAATGACGCCGCCCTGATCCGCTACCTGCCTGTCGGCACGGGCGAAGTCACGATTGCTGCGAATTTTTCCTACAGGATCAGGTGAATGAGCAAACTCCGCGCATCCAACATGATCGGGGCGGTCGGCTATCCTGCGCCGATCCCGCGCTTTACCCTCGACAATTACTACGGCGGCCATCTGGGCCTGCAAGAGGTCGGCGGCGTCATCGAACTGCGGGTTGTCATCTGGGGCGACAGCCTGGGCACCCTGACGCCCGGCGCGATCCATGACCCCATCGAGACGATGGCGGCGGCGCTGGAACAGGCGATCATCCGTGACAACCGCCAGACCAAGCTGAAAGTCACGATCATCAATCGCAGTTGGGGCGGGCGGAATACCCGCAATGCCGGCGATGACGGTCAGACAGTGCAGTCGATCATCGACGGCGGGGCCGCGCCACCGGAATGGCCCGACATCGGGTCGCTGGACCTGAACCAGCCATGGGCCGACATCATCGAGGCCGACGCCCCGCATATGATCTTCTATGCCTTCGGGATGAACGACGGGCACAATTTCAGCGGCCTGTTTGTCGAGGCGATGCGGCTGCGGGTTGCAGCCATGCCCAGCAAACCCTTGCTGATCGTCAGCACGCCCCTGCGCCCGTCGCATCTGGCCGCGAATGTGAACATCGGCAGTTTCGTGGCGCAGCAGGGCCGCATCATGGGGGCAACCGGCCAGCGCACATGGGCCGAATACAGCAACGTGCCGTTCCTTGATTGCGCGCGGCATGAATGCATGATCACTGCCGGGGCCGATGGCTATGGGTTCGATCCCTGCACCGTCTATTTCCGCGAGGATGACGGCGTTTCCGCGCCGATGGTGTTCCCGTGGACGGCGGACGCCTATACCGACAGTGACTGGCAGGCGGAAATCACGCTGGCCGATGCGGCATCGCTGAACGCGCACACCTTGCGGTTCTACACCAGCCCGGCCCCCGGCCCGGATGCGTCCGATCCGACCGGGCCGGTATTTCCAGAACTGGGGCAGACATGGATTGATCTGTATGCCGTGGGCGGGTTCTATGCGATCCGGCCCTATTTCGGGCTGAACCTGTCCGAGGCGGTCTCGGACGTGGCCACTGTGACCGGCCCTGTCACCGTCAAGTTTGCCCTGAAAAACGGCTGGTTGCGCGCCACGGTCGGCGGCAAGGTGGTCTACAACAACGTCGTGCCCTATTCCGGCGCGCGGATGAAGCCCCGCATCGCCTTTGCGGACGGCCACGCGCCGACCGGGGCGACGATCAAATACATACGCGGGCAATGGCAACGGACCCTTGCCGTGCTGGACGACAGGCAGGCATTCGGATCGACGGCGATCAGCGGCGACATCGAAGGGGGCAACGACCTGAACCACCCCACGTCCTGGCTGAACGCGCTGGTGTGGTCGGCCGTGATCGAGGCCGTGGACTGGTTCATGCCGATCCTGTCCGAGGTCATGTCCGCATCGCCCGGCACCAATGGCCGGCGTGTCGGGATCAACACCAAAGACCCCCAGGGCACCCTGCATATCGTCAAGACCGCGCTGGCCTCTGTCCCGGCACTCAATCCCATCGCCAACGCGCTGGTGCTGGAAGGCGCTGGCCTGTCCATCATCAATGAAGATGACGGCACTTGCCGGATCACATTGGGCAGTCCGACACATGGCATGGAGGGGGAAATCATCTATGCCCCCGCCACCGGCTACATGACGATCAGGACGAATGGCACCGACACGATCCGCCTGCTGGACACGGCGGCGGCGGGCCATTCGGCCCTGCAACTGTCGGTGAACGATGGACCGCCCACATGGCGCACGGTCAAGGCCGGCGCGAACGGCACCGGGCCGGGCGGCACGGGCCGCGCGCTCTACATCGACAATGCATGAGGCAGGCATGGCCCTGAAATATGACGGAACAATCAACGCGGGGGAAATCCTGCAAGCCGGGGTGATCTTTTCGACTGCCCTTGCGGCGGTGATCTGGACGCAGGCCGGGCTGTGGAAGCTTGAAGCTGACCAGCGGCGCATAGAAACCAGCTTTGCGGCTGAACTGGCCACCATCCGCGCCGATGCCGCCGCGCGCGAAGGGCGTTTGCGCACGGCAGAACTGGCCATTGCCGGGCAGGCCAGCGACCTGCGCGCCATTCAGGCGAGCCTGACACGCATTGAACGCCTTCTGGAGTCACGCGAATGAGCATCAACGCCGCCGCGCTCGACCTGATCAAATCGTTCGAGGGGCTGCGCCTGACGGCCTACCGCGATCCGGTCGGCATCTGGACAATCGGCTATGGCACGACCGCAGACGCGGGTGTCGGCATCGCGCCCGCCGCCGGCATGACGATCACCGAGGCGCAGGCCAGCGAATACCTGCGACGCGCGGTCGAAAAGTTCGCTGCGGCCATCCGGCCAGCAATCACCATGCCCGTCAACGAAAACCAGTTCGGCGCGCTGGTGTCGCTGGCCTACAACATCGGCCCGGCGGCGTTTGAGAAATCGACCCTGCTGAAGAAGCTGAACAGCGGCGATTACGCGGGCGCGGCTGACCAGTTCGCGCGCTGGAACAAGGCGGGCGGCAAGGTGCTGGCCGGCCTCACGCGTCGACGGGCCGCCGAACGTGACCTGTTTCTGACGCCCGCATCGACACACACCGCGCTGCCATGGTGGCAGGCGCTTTGGAACCTCCTGACAGGAAAGGGATGATCATGGGAAAATGGGACTGGACGCGGCTTGCAGGCTATGCGGTGCTGGGCGTCGGATCGTTGCTGTCGATCACCGGGCTGGCCGACTTTGACGCGGCCACGGGCGTGCTCGATCTGCGGCCCATCAACGCCTATGCGCTGGTCGGCGCAACGTCGGGCGTCGGCGCGGCCGGGCTGGCGATGACGGCGCTGCTGCGTGGCTGGGGGCGGCGCTGATGCCGATCACGAATTACACCCTGACCGGCGCGGCGTCGGCCAGCAACCGCTATACCGCCAGCGGATCGACCGATGTGCTGCTGTCGAACACGTCCGAAAGCCATGTCGTCGCCTGGACGACGACGACGGACGATAACGCCCCCGCCGTCGCGCCGTCGCTGTGGAACAAGATCGCCCCGCTGGGCGGTCGCGCCATGACGCTGCCTGACGGCCGCCGCCTGTGGATGGCCTGCCCCTATGGCGCGCCCGTCACTGCCGCGCTGGAGGTGTGATGATCCGGTTCGACGGCGGGCGCTGGAACGGCGGGCGGTTCGCATCCGGCCGATATTCGGGCCAGTGGACCCCCGCGCGCCTGCCCGGCCTTGCCCACTGGCGCGGCGGGGCGGAGCCGGCGTCCGGGCGGCTCTACACCGACAGCACCGGGGCCACGCCGGTTGCGACGTTTG
>ERZ761594.127-NODE-127-length-37405-cov-9.428166_pt1 | contig 37405 bp, 57 predicted proteins | sample MGYA00511036_ERZ761594 | MGnify/ENA primary metagenome ERZ761594 (study PRJEB28899, sample SAMN03785561) | bioreactor sludge metagenome | biome: EBPR Sludge; feature: EBPR Bioreactor; material: 0.22µm filtered reactor supernatant | place: Saint Lucia: Queensland... | reverse complement strand
CGTATGTACCCGCGAAATTGGAAGCAAAAGCCCATGAAGATCGACATGCATAGCGGCCGCGCGACCTCAAAGCGGGAAAAAATTCGCGTGAATTCTTTTTTGTGTGCTGGAAGGGGCGCGGGGTTTCGCGCGCGGCCCGAATTTTTCATCAGCGCTAAAGGGGCGCGGGGTTACCGATGAACAAAACTCAGCTCTACACGGTCGGCGTCGCTCTTCTCGCGAGCAGCGCGATGAGCGGCATCGCCGTCGAGGTTGCGAAGGCGCCTTCACCGGACCGCAAACAGGATTCTGCACCGAATCCCTCGGCTCTGCCGGAGCGGATGTCGGTCGACGAAGCGATGGCTGCGACCGGCGCACACTCGCCCAGCGAGGCGCTGCGCAAGGCCAAGCGCCACAATTCGCGCTACGGCTACCTGCCCCACTGCGGCGCCAAGCAGCGCGCGAAGGAAGCCGCGCGCCAGGCGAAGGCCGCGGCGCAGCGCGAGGCTGCGGCTGTATGAGAGGCCGTCCGCCGAAACCGACCCTGCTGCGCGCGATCGACGGCAATGCCGGCAAGCGGGCGCTGCATACGAACGAGCCGGATCCGCCGGCGATCTTCCACGCGCCGGCGCCCGAGCACCTGACGGACCCGTGCGCGCGAAAGTTATGGGACGAGCTCGTGCCGCAGCTCGGCCGCTGGGTCGGAATGTCGGAACTCGATCTCCTCGGCCTCGAGCTGCTGTGCGCGGCCTATGGCCGCATGCACGTCGCACTCGACGCGATCAAGGGACACGGCTCGACCACCTATCAGGTCAAAGGCCGCAACGGGACGCAGATCAAGACGCGCCCGGAATATCACATAGCTCAGAGCGAGCACGCGTTGGTCAAGTCGCTGATGGCCGAATACGGGCTGTCGCCGGCGGCGCGCACGCGCCTCAAGGGGATCGCGCAGGGCGACCTGTTCGACGATCCGCTGGCACGCCTCGCCGCAAAATTCGGGAATGCCGGTGGAGACGCTGAAGGATCCGGTCACTGATTACGCGCACGCGATCGTTGCAGGCGAGATCCTCACGAACGCGCTCGGGCGGCTGGCGTGCGAGCGCCATCTGCGCGATCTCGAGGAAGGGCCGAAGCGCGGGCTGACCTGGTGCCTGCCGCTGGCGCTGCAGAAGATCGAATTTTTTCCAACATGTCTGACCCACTACAAGGGGGAATGGGGCCAGACGCGCGAGCCGTTCGTGCTGTCGCCGCGTCAGGCGTTCCGCATCGGCTCGATCTTCGGGTGGCTGAATGCATCAACCGGCCTGCGGCGCTTTCGCATCGCCTACCTCGAGGAACCGCGCAAGAACGGGAAGACCGCTCTGGCTGCGGGCATCGGTCTGATCGGGGCGGTGTTCGACGGCGAGGCCGGCGCGGAAGTGTACGCGGTGGCGACCAAGGCCGAGCAGGCGCGCCTGGTGTGGGGGGACGCGGAGCAGTTCGTGCGGCGCTCGCCGGTGCTGGCGCGCCGCTTCCATGTGTTCCGCAACAGCCTGGCGGTGCCGGCGACGGCGTCGAAATTCCTGCCGCTGTCGGCCGATGACAAGACGATGGACGGGCTCAACCCGCACATCTCGATCCTGGACGAGCTGCACCGGCATCCGACGCGCGCGCTGGTCGATGTGATGCGCACCGCCATGGGCTCCCGCCGGCAGCCGCTGTCGGTCGAGATCACGACCGCCGGCGACAGCGTTGAGAGTGTGTGCTGGGAACATCACGACTATTCGGTGAAGCTGCTCGAGCAGCAGCTGCCGCACGGCGACGACAGCTGGTTCGCGGACATCGCTTGCGCAGACGCGAACGACGACTGGACCGACGAAAAGACCTGGTTCAAGGCGAACCCGAACCTCGGGATCTCCAAGAACCTCGATTACATGCGCACGGAATTCCGACGCGCGCTCAATCAGCCGGCGGAGCAGCGCGAATTCAAACGCCTGCACCTCGGCATCTGGAGCGAAAGCGCCGGCGGCTGGATGCCGATGGACCGGTGGAACGCGTGCGCCGCGGATCTGGACTTCGAAGAGCTGCGCGGACGCAAATGTGTCGCGGGCATCGATCTGTCGGCGACGACCGACGTGACGGCCTATGTGGAGCTCTATCTGCCGACGCGGGAGGATCCGCACTGGGTCGCCCTGGCGTGGTTCTGGATCCCGGAGGCTAAGATCGACGCCGCGAAGCGCGGCGAGTTCGGCGACCTGGTGCGCTACGACCTCTGGCACGAGAAGGGATTGATCAACGCGACGCCGGGCGATGTCGTCGATTACGACGCGCTCCTCGCGTTCGTGAAAACGCGGGCGGACAAGGCGCGCTGGCTCGAGATTGGCGTCGATCCGTGGAGCGGTACGCAGTTCATGACCGACCTCATGAACGAGGGCTTCCCCGTAGTTGAAGTCCGCCAGGGCTTCAAGACGATGAGCGAGCCAACCAAGAAACTGCTCGAGCTCGTGCTGGGCGGAAAACTCGCACATGACGGCCACCCGGTAATGCGTTGGATGATGTCGAACGTGTCGATCGACATCGACCCGGCGGCGAACCACAAGCCGTCGAAGAAGAAATCGCGGCAGAAGATCGACGGACCTGTCGCGCTGATCATCGCGCTGTCCCGCGGCCTCGCGCGTCAGAGCACCCCGGGGCGCGCGGCGCCGTTCGCCGGCGTCGATATCGACAGCTTGATGGAACATGTGAACGCGTGAGCAAGCCCACCAAAACCGAACGGCTGAAAAACCGCGCGTTTCACCGGATCCGCGCGAATGAGCCTGCGCGGGTGGCGGAGACGCGGGCGAAGCGGGGCGACGCCGCGGCCGAGGCGCAGATCCGCGCGATTGCGCTCGATGAGGTGCGCCGGCGCGGCGCGCGGATTGGAAAACCGAAGCCATGATCAATTCGGCGTGGCCGCGCGTGGGCGCGATTGCGTTGGGCGAGACCGGCGACGTCGGCGCAGTGTGGATGACCTACGACCGCGACACCGACGGCGTCATCATCTACGACGCCTGCCTGTTCGTGAACGTCGATCTCGCCGTGATCGCCGAAGGCCTCAACGCCCGCGGCCGGTTCATCCCCGTCGCGTGGGCGAAGGGCGCGGAAGCGTTCAAGGACGAGATGCTGAACCGCGGTGTGAAGATGCTCTATGACCCGGCCGACGACGGCGAGGGCATGGCGCGCATCATCACCGCGTCGATCACCGAACGCATGCGTTCATCGCGCTTACGCGCGGACGCGCGGCTGGCGAACTGGCGCGATCAGATGAAGGCGGCCCAGCGCAGCGACGGCCCCGACGCGGCGCCGCAGCTGCTCGTGACCGCGACGCGATACGCCCTCCAGATGCTGCCGCAAGGCAAGGCGCCGGAGAGCGTGACGGCGCGCAAGAACCTCTATCCGAACGTTTCGATCGTTTAAGGGCTGGGCATGGCCGGACAAGCCGCGAAAAAAATGACCGACGAAGAACTGGTCGCCCAGGTGAAGAATGAATTCGACGCGGCGATGGGCGCACCCGGCGGCACAATCGCCGCGGAGCGCGCGCTGGCGCTCGATTACTACATGCAGAAGCTGTTCGGTGACGAGACTGAAGGCGAAAGCAAGATTGTCACCTCCGACGTCGAGGACGCGGTTGACGGTATGATGCCGTCACTGCTGCGCATCTTTTGCACGCCCGACAACCTGGTCAGCTTCGACCCGGTGGGCGAAGAGGATGTCAAGGCGGCGGCGCAGGAAAGCGACTACGTCAGCTATATTTTCTTCAAGGAAAATCCGGCGTTCATCATCCTGTTCACCTGGCTGATCGACGCGCTGGTGATGAAGAACGGCATCGTCAAGGCCTACCCCGACGAAAGCGAGGAGGTGAGCCAGGAGAGCTACAAGAATCTCACCGAGATGCAGCTCCAGCAGCTGCTGATGGACGACGAACTCGAGGCCGTCGAGATGGACGAGCGCGCGATCGCCGCGCCCGGCCCCGACGGCGTGACGATGATGGAGGTGAGGCTCTACAACGTCACCTTCCGCCGGGTGAAAGCTTACGCCTGCATCCGCGTCGCCAACGTGCCGCCGGACGAATACCGCATCAGTTCGGATGCGAAGTCGCTGGATCCGGCCTCGGCGCGCTTCGTCGGCCACGAACGCGAAGTGACGCGCTCGGAGCTGCTCGCCATGGGCCTCGACAAGGCCAAGGTGATGAGCCTGCCGGCGGTGAGCGCCGTGAAGACGGACTCGCCGGAAGCGTCGGCGCGCAAGGACCAGAGCGACGATACGCAGGAAACGTCGACCGACCCGTCGCAAGAGCTGGTGTGTGTCCAGGAGGCCTATCTCAAGGTCGACTACGACGGCGACGGCCGCTCGGAACTGCGGCGCGTGCTGAAGTCGGGCGACATTCTGCTCGAAAACGACATCTGCGACCGCCAGCCGTTCCATGTGATCACGCCGCAGCCGCTGCCGCACAAACATTTCGGCCGGGCGACGGCGGAGAAGGTGATGCCGGTCCAGCGCGTGACCAGCGAGCTGGTGCGCCTCACACACAACAATCTGTACCGCACCGGGCGCCCGAGCCACGGCGTGTGGGAGCAGGGTATCGGCGAGAACACGCTCGACGACCTGCTCACGGACCGCATCGGCAGCATCAAGCGCTTCGCGCGGCCGATGAACGAAAGTTACGCCCCGTTCACCGTGCCGTTCACCGCCGCCTCGTCGTTCCAGATGCTGGAGTACTGGGCGAAGACCGCGCGCGACCGCACCGGCGTGTCGAGCGACAGCCAGGCGCTGTCGCCGGACGCGCTGAAGAATATCCAGGTCGGCGTCATGAGCCGCGTGCTCGACATCGCCCAGGCGAAGATCGAGATGGTGGCGCGCATCTGCGCCGAGACCGGCGTCAAAAGCCTGTTCCTGCATCTGCACGAACTGGCGCAGAAGTTCCAGAACCAGAAAAGCATCGTGCAGCTGCGCGGCGAGTGGGTGCCCGTAAATCCAAGCGAATGGCGCACCCGGCGCAATGTGACGGTGAGCATCGGTTTGGGCCTCGCGTCGCGCGAACAGAAACTGCTCCACCTCGAGGCGGTGTGGGGCAAGCAGATGGCGCTTCTGGAAAAGGGCGGCGCCAACGGCGTGGTGACGGCAGAGAATGTTTACAACACCGCCGTCGAGATCGCCAAGAACGGCGGCCTCACCGGGCCGAGCAAATATTTCACGCGCGCGCAGATGCTGGGCGTGCCCACCAGCGAACAGGAAGCCCTGCAGCGCCAGCAACAGCAGCTGCAGGCCCGCGAGCAGCAGCTGGATGCGCAGCGCCAGGCGAACGAGCGCGCGAAGATCGAGCTGCGGGCGCGCGAGCAGATGTTCGAGATGCGCACCAAGATCGCGAAGCTCGAGCTGGAGGCCAAGGACCAGCGCGACAAGAGCGAGCAGGCGATGCGCGACGACCGCATCGAGCTGGAGAAGCTGCGCAATCAGCTGACGGAACTCGAACTGAAATACGGGCAGGACGTGCCCGGCGCGAAGGTCTAGCCCATGAGCGACGAAACACTCCTGCGCGAGCAGCAGCTGCGCGGCGAAGAGGCGCGGCGCCTGCAGGACAACGCCTTCCTGAAAGAAGCGCTCGCCGGGCTCAAGGCCGAATGCGTGCGCAACTGGGTGAACACGCCGATCGACGGCGGCGACCGCCGCGAGGACGCCTGGCGCATGCACAAGGCGATCGAGGCCCTGGAAAGCAAAATCGTGAGCGCGGTCCGCACCGGCGAATTCGCGCGCAAGCAAATCGTTCAATCGAAGGAAGAGAAGGAGACGACCTAAATGACGACGAATGCCGCGGCCCCTACCCCTGGGCCTGCCGAACCGACAGCCGCATCTCCCACGCCCGCACCGCCGGCCGCACCAGCGGCCCCGGGCGCCGCGGCGCCGAAGGATATCGCGAGCCTTCTCTACGACGAACCCGATCCCGCGCCCGCGCCACCCGCGCCGGCGCCAGATGCGCCGCCCGCAGCGGTGGACGGCGGTGAAGAAAATCCGCCCGCGCCACCCGCGCCGGCGCCCGAGACCACAGGCGAAACCATCGCCACCGTGGCCGAACTGATCGAACACAGCCAGTTCGATCCCGAGTGGTTCAAGACGCTGAAAGTCGACGTGAAGGTGGACCGCGAAACCCGCGGGGTCCCCCTGTCCGAGCTGATCGCGAGTTATCAGATCGGAGAAGCGGCGAACAAACGACTGGAGGAAGCCAAGGCGAAGGTCCAGACCATCAATCAGGAAGTCGCCGAGACACGCCAGACCTTGCACAACCAGCTGACCGCCGCCGCCGGCCTCGTCAAAGAGGCCGAGGGGCAATTGAAGCGCGACTTCGACGCGGTCAATTGGAAAGACCTCGAGGAGAAGGACCCAGCCAAGTACGCCACCGAGACCCTGAAATTCCAGAAACGCGAAGCCGACATCAAGGCTTTGCGGGAGAAAGGCGCGGCCGCCTTCAACGCTTTTGCCGGCGAACAGCAGGCGGAAATGAAGGCCGCGCTCCAACAGCGCCTCGTCACCGAGAATGAAGCGCTGATGGGCTTTTTCCCGGGATGGAAGGATCCGGCGACGGCGAAGGCCGAAAAAGCGCAGCTCTTGGATTATCTGACCAGCAGCGGCGCCGTGAAGTTCTCCGTCGATGAGGTGCGGCACACGGTCGATCACCGCCTGATCGTGCTCGCCGACAAGGCCCGGAAATTCGACGCCCTCCAGGACAAGGTCGCAACCGCGAAACAGAAGATCGTGAAGATCCCGAAGGTGCTGAAGCCGGGCGGCGCGGCCGCCTCGGCCCCGGCGCCCGCGGGGAATAAGGATCCTGTCAAATTACTCTACGGCAGCTGACGCCGTTCAACCCAACCCCGCGAAACCCGCCCCCCGCCGAAAGGCCGGCGGGTTTTGCATTTCTGGAGGTTCGCCTAAATGGCCACACTTGGAAGTTCCTTTGTCGATCTGATCGACCTCTACAAGCGCACCGGCGCCGAAGCCGATGCGGTGATCATCGAGCTCCTGTCGCAGCACAATCCGATCATGCAGGACGCGCTGGCGATGGAGTGCAACATGGGCACGGAGCACCTGACGACGGTGCGCACCGGCCTGCCCTCCGTCACCTGGGGCAAGCTCTACCAGGGCATCGCGCAGTCGAAATCGACCACCGCGCAGGTGAGCGACACCACCGGCTTCGTCGAAGGCCTGTCCAGCGTCGACACGCGTCTTCTGGACATCGCCGGCAAGAACCGCAACAAGGTGCGGCTGTCGGAAGCCAATGCGTTCCTGGAAAGCATCGGCCAGGAAGGCGCTTCGACCACCTTCTACGGCAACACGGCCGGCGCGCCCGAGGAGTTCATCGGCTTTTCGCCGCGCTTCAACGACACGACCGCGGCCAACGGTGGCCAGATCGTCAAGGCCGGCGGCGTCGGCTCCGACAACGCTTCGATCTGGTTCGTCACCTGGGGCGACAACTACTGCCATCTCCTGTACCCGCAAGGCACCAAAGCGGGCGTGACGCGCACCGACATGGGGCGCCAACGCGTGCTTGATGGGGCGGGCAATCCCTACTTCGTGGAAGAAGAACTCTTCCGCCACCACCTCGGCCTCTCGGTGCGCGATTGGCGCGGCGTGGCGCGCATCGCCAACATCGACGTCAGCGACCTGCAGGCGGGCACCGTCGACATCTACAAGTTCATGCGCCAGGCCTTCTGGAAGATCAAGAAGCACCGCGCGCCGGGCATCAAGATGGCGATCTACTGCAACTCGGACGTCTGCGAGGCGCTCGACGCGCACTCGACGCCGACGATGTCGTCGAACATCCCGTCGAACTCGACCGGCACGAACATCCGCCTGCGCCGCGATGAAATCGACGGCAAGGAAGTGATGAGCTACCGCGGTATCCCGATCGTCCAGTGCGATGCGCTGGTCAACAACGAAGCCCTCGTCGCTTAGCGCGGGAAAGGAGAACAAACACCATGATTACCTCGAAGCAACAGGAGTTCTCGGACGCCCAGGCGATCCTGTCGACGGTCCAGATTTCGACCAACGTCATCGATCTGGGCGCGCCCGGCACCGTCCTCGGCGCGCCGACGGCGCTCACCCGCGATATCGGGCCGGGCAATCCGATCCCGATTGTCATCCAGGTCGCCACCGCCTTCGCCGGCGCCGGCAGCCTAACGGTCGACATCCAGGTCGCGAACACCATCTCCCTGGTGGGCGCGACGACGCTGGCCTCGTTCTCGGCCACCGCGACGCAGCTCCCGCTCGGCAAGCAGGTGCCGGTCGCCGTGGTGCCGAACGATGCCGATCAGCGCTATCTCGGCATCAGCTACAGCCGCTCGACGTCGACGCTCACGGGCTCGCTCGATGCGGCGATCGTCGCCGGCGTACAGACCAACACGGCCGCGGGTCGGAATAACTAGCGGCCCAGCACGGGCTGCGCTTTCGCGAAACGGCGGGGTTCGTTCCCCGCCGTTTTTTTAAGCGCAGTTTTCGAAGAAGGAGATCCGCCGATGCGGGTGATTGCGACACAGAAGGGCTATTACGGCGAGCGCCGGATCAAGGTCGGGCAGAAGTTTGTGTTGTCCGACGAGAAGCATTTCTCGAAGCGCTGGATGGAAAAACTGCCCGACGCGCCGGCGGAGATCGCCGATCTCGAAACCGCGCGCGCGAAGTTCGAGGAGCTGGCGAAGGAACCGCCCGCGGCCGACTGGAGCCTCAAGACGCTGCGCAAGAAGATCGCGAAGCTGCTGGCGCCGACGGCTTAGGTCCATGTTCGACGGGCCGATCAACATCACGGCGATCTCGGCGTTCAACGAGGCGCTGCGGCTTCATTCCGCCGGCGCGCTCGATGACGCCGCCGCGGCGTATGAGCGCGCGATCGCCGCGGACCCCGCTTACGCGCAGGCGCTCGTCAATCTGTCGGCGCTACGCATCGCGCAGAAGAACTTCGCCGCGGCGGAAAGCGCGATCGCCGCGGCCTTGGCTGCCGACCCGGCCTATTCGCCGGCCTGGTGCAATCGCGGCGCGCTTCTGAGTATCACACACGACGCCCCCGCCGCGATCGAAGCCTACGAGCGCGCGATCGAGCTCGATCCGTCGAACGCGCTGGCGTTCTGCAACTACGCCGACGCGCTGAACGTGCTCGGCCGTCACGAAGACGCGGCGCGGGCCGCCGAGTGCGCGCTGCGGCTGAAGCCGGATTACGCCCAGGCGCACAGCAACCGCGGTCTCGCGCTGTGGGCGATGGGCGATCTGAACGCCGCCATCGTCGCCTTCCGCGCCGCCGTGCAGGCGGATCCACGGCTTTACGCCGCGCGCATGAACCTCGGCATGGCGCTGCTCCAGGCCGAGCGGTGGGAGGAAGGCTGGGCCGAACACGACTGGCGCTTCGCCGCCGAGGGCCGCGCGCTGCGCCCGAGCGTCGCGAAGGTGTGGGACGGCAACCATATCGCCGACGGCGAGATTTTTGTGTGCGGCGAACAAGGCCTCGGCGACCAGATCCTGCAGGCCTCGTGCCTAGGCGATCTGGTCGAGCGCGGGCACGAGGTCGTCTGGGAGTGCGATCCGCGGCTGCACCGGCTCTTCATCCGCGCCTATCCCACCGTGCGCTTCATCGCGCGGGCGGTGCCGCCGGCGCCGGCGAGCGATCCCGGGCCCGTGGCCGCGCAGTTTCCGGCGGCGTCGCTGCCGCGCTTCTTCCGCTCGAGCGGGCATGCGTTCCCCGAGCGCACCGGTTATCTGACGGCGGACCCGAAGCGGGTCGCCGAGATGGTCGAGAAGTTGGGCCTGGCCGGCGGCCAAAAACTCATCGGCCTGTCGTGGCGCAGCGACGCGCCGGCGACGGGCGCGATCAAGAGCGCCGATCTCGGCGACTTCGCGCCGGTCCGCACGAGCGACGCGCGCGTCGTCAGCCTGCAGTACGGCGCCGATGCGAGCGGCCTCGCGCTGCAGGGTCTTGATGCCACGAACGACCTGGAGGGCCTCGCCGCCCTGATTTCGCTGTGCGACGCGGTGGTGACCGTGTCGAACGCGACCGCACATCTCGCCTGTGCGCTTGGCGTCCCGACCTTCGTGCTGATCGGCGCGGGCCGCGCGCGCATCTGGTACTGGGGCGATCGGGATGTAACGCCCTTCTATCCGACCGCGCGGATCTTCCGGCGCGAACAAAACGAGCCATGGGCGGTCCCGATCGCGCGCGCCGCCGCGGCGCTCACCGCACTCTTGAAAACGGAGGCTTAGATGCCTGGCCAAAATCCACGCACCAAACTGCCGGTGGCGGGCGTCTCGCCCCAGGCCATCACGCAAGTCTCGATGGCGGCATCAAATCAGATCGCCTCCGTGCGGCTTTCGGGCATCAATTCCGCCCAGATCCTCGGACTGACGGGGCTCACCGTCACCTCGACCGGCGCCACCGCCGCGGCCTGCGTCACGGTGACGATCACGGGCATCTCCTCCGCGCAGGTCTCCGGCGGCGTTTTGACCTACGTGTTCGGCGTTCCCGCCGGCGCCGGCGTGCCCGCCATCCCGCTCGACCTCGCCTTCTCGCCGCCGCTGTATTCGACGCCGGGCGGCGCGATTGTCGCGGAGATGAGCGCGCTGGGCAGCGGCCATGCGCGCGCGACGATGGTTGCCAACGGCGAAGTGTTCCCCAGATAGTTAGGCGCCGCCATGGCCCTCGATTTTTCCGATTACGACGGGCTGATCGCCTCGATCGCCGATACCCTGAACCGCACCGACCTCGAGGAGAGGATCCCCGGCTGGATCCAGCTCGCCGAGGAGGAGCACAAGTCCGACGTGCGGATCCGCGAGATGCTCGATCGGGTCGAGCTCGAGATCGACGGCCGCACCATCGAGCTGCCCACGGGCTTCGTCGAGCTGAAGCGCATGCGCATCCTGACCGAAACAGGCACACGCCCCTACGAGCTCGAGGAGCGGACGTCAGGCGAGATGACCAAGCTGTGGCGCTCGCCGTCCGAGGGCCCGGGCGGCGACTGGCTCGGCGGACGGTTTGGGCGCCCCGCTTATCTGCCGCGCTATTTCGCCATCGGCGGCGATATCGAGTTCGATTGCGATCCGGCCGCCTTCGACCCGGCCGACAATCCGCTGGCGGATGTGGAGTTTTACAAGGCCGTCACGGGGCTGTCGGCGGACGATCCGTCGAACGCGATTTTGGCGCGCGCACCGGCGGCGTATTTCTACGGCGCGCTGAAGCACTCGGCGCCCTTCCTTTTGGACGATGCGCGCGTGACTTTGTGGGGCAACGCCTATCAGGCGGCCGTCGGGCGCGTGAACATGAACGACCGCAAGCGCGGCGGCCCTCAAGCGAGCCGGGTGCAAGGACCCACACCCTAATGCTTGTCGTGGCCGCAGAGGCGCCGCGCTGGGCGCACGATCTCGCGCGCCAGATCGACCGCCAATCGGCGGAAGCGAAGCTCGGCCTATTCGTAAGTTTCGCCGTGTACGACGCCGCCGGCGAGCTGCCGGACCCGGCGAAGAACGCCAATAAATTCGTACTGCTGTCCAACGGCAGTTTCTGGCTCGCGAAATCGAGCGGAGCCGCGTGGCTGTATCCCGACAACACTCCGGTGTAGACATGGCTGAAGACAAGAAACCCACAGGCGCTGTGGAAGGCCTGGTGAAGGGCCTTATGGGCGGCGCGGCCAAGCTGGGCTTCCGCGTGGGCCGGATCTCCACTGCGATTGACGCGCTGGAGAAGGTGCGGAACGACGCGCGCGCGCAGCTCGCGAAGACGCCAAACCACAAACTCGCGCGCGAGACCGAGGACAAGCTGACGCGCGCCATCAAGGATCTCGAGGACCTGACCGTGAAGCTGGCGGACGCCGCCTGCGGCGAGGAACAATAGATGGTCGATAGTCCCACCCCGCGAAACCGGCTGCGCGAACAGGAACCCGGCACCAATGTCAATACATGGGGCATCAACCTCAACGAGGCGCTGCGCGTCATCGACCAATGTCTCGATGGCGTGGAGACCATCAACCTCGGCGCGGCCGCGTCCTATTCGCTCGTGACAACAAACTACACCACGGCGGACGAGGCGAAGCAGCGCGTGTTGCAGTTCACCAACGCGAACGCCGCGGGTTCGGACGCGGTCGTGCCGTCGGTCGAGCATCAATACACCGCGCGCAATAACGGCGCGGGCGCGGCGGTGAGGGTGAAAACCGCCGCCGGCACGGGCGTGCCGATCCCGAACAACCGGCAGACGGATGTGTTCTGCGACGGCGCGAACGTGCTGAACGGTTCGGCCAATTGGATCGGGCATTTTGCGAACCCGCCGGTGAACGACGGCGATATCATGGTGCGGGTCACGACGCAGGCGGCCATTGCGACGGCCATCGCCGCGGCGGCGCTGACGAACACCGGCCAAGTTTTGGTGAGCCTACTCGACACAGCGTCGGGATATTTGAGCACCAAGGTCGCGGCAGGTACGGGGATCGACCTAGAAATTACGAACCCGGGCGCAAACGAAGCAATCTCGATTTCCGTCGACACAACCGAACTTGAAGAATTCCTCGCTCTTACGGGAAAAATTACAGCGACGCTGTCAGCGGGCACTACGGCGATGACCGCGCGCCGGCGCTACCGCATCTCCTCAACGGCGACCGGCACGCTCCCGGCAATGACTGACGGGGACTTCGTTATCGTGGAATTTACCGTTGGCGCTGGCATCACAGCTACCGTTGGCCGCAATGGTCAGACGATCGACGGGGGCACCACCGATGACACCTTTATGGGCGCTGGCGGCGATACTGGGCCGGTGATTCGCTACCAGTATTCTGCGGCTGGCGCAGTTACCTCTGAACTCATTGCCGGAGTACCGATCTAATGGGCTCTATCAGCGAGAAGTTTGGCTTCGGCGGCGGCGGCACGGCTGTCTACTGGGAAATTGCACGCGCTGGGACCTACACATTCAAGGCGCCGGTCACCGGACGCTATTTCGCGTGTGTCGTCGGCGGCGGCGGCGGCGGCGGCGGCGGAACCACCAACACGCGAGCGGCCGGGGGCGGGGGCGGTGGTGAACGTCGCGCCGGCTATATCAATCTGGTGGCTGGCACGAATTATACCCTCACGGTGGGCGCGGCCGGTACCTCCGGGACCGCCACGAATTCGGGCGGCACAGGCGGCACATCTTCAATCGATGCGCTGATAACAGCCATTGGTGGAGGCGGAGGCAATGCGGCGGCTTCTACAGGCGGCGCTGGCGGCACAGGCGGAAGCGGCGGCGAGGCGAGCATGAGTTTTGCCGGAGGGGCGGGCGGCGCAGGGGGTGTGGGAGCGGGTACGAATGGCGCCGGCGGTGGTGGCGGGTCGGGCTCCATGTTTGGTGAGGGCGGTACGGGGGGGGCCGGCGTCACCGCGAGTTCCGGGGGTGGAGGCCCCGGCGGGTGGGCAGGAAATGGTGGTGCCGGTTCTGGCAGTTCCTTCGGCGCCCCCGGTGCGCCTCTCGTCGCGGCAGTCACCACAACTCCCGGAGCTGCGATCGTTCCTTACGCGGGGACGGCGGAGAACCAAAACGCTCGAACGAACATCGGCCTTCCACTTTGTCTCTCTATGCCTCTCAATCAAGGGGGATCTACCTCCGGTCTGGGATGCGGCGGCGGCTTCGGCGGCGGCGCGACCGGCGGCGAAGGGGGCGGTGCTGCCGGAAATGCGGGCACACTGCATGGCGGCGGCGGCGGTGGGGGGGGGTGTTCTGGAGCCGGTCAGAGCGCAGGCGGCGCCGGGGGCGTCGGTTATATTTGCATCATGTGGGTTCAATAATGACAACGTTCGCGCATCTTGCGCACGGGTCCTTGGAAGTCCTAGACCCGCGCGTTTACGATACGGTCGAAGAATACAAAACATCGTTCGCCGGTGCTGCCGAAACCACATTCGGTGACCACACATTTAAACAAGTGACCGACGGTACGCTTCACGGTGCGCGGGACAACGAGGACGGAACGTACACTAACCCCGCGGTCGTCGAACCGATCCCGGTTCCGCAGGCACTCACCAAGACACAGTTCGTCGCACATCTCGCTGCGAGCCGTGGTGATCTGCAGACAGCTTTGGATGACTGGCCTACCGCGTAACGATGACGCTGTACATGCCGCCAGCGAAAAGGGACGGCTTCTTACACTCAGCTTCGTCCCATTGCCTCCAATCGAGCGGGTCTGAGTATCCCATAGCGGCGAATTTTACGGCGCTCGATGATGGTCCCCATTGAATGATCCGAAGACCTGCGCGTTCGACTAACTGAACAACTTCGGGCACCGTAAAATTGTGCTCAAGGACGTGGAAGAGCAAATCGCGCGTGCCTTCTATCGATTGAAAGTCGCGAGAGCCGATCACGGTCCGGACGATATGCCCCTCCGGAAGTGCGCGAATATGCTCTTGAAGGAACCGAATGCCGGCGTCGGTAGCCGGGATATTGTTTTCCTGTCGTAGCTTGATAGCCTTAAGAACCGCGCGCCGCGCAACCTTTGAGTAGACGGAAAACTTGATCGTGCCGTTTGGCCGCAAAACCGACTTGAGTGCCATCAACCCCGCCAACGGGCTGTCGAGGTGGTGTAGGACCCCGGTCGACTTTATGTGGTCAAATTGGCGATCGAGCGACGAAACGTCATGGATGTCGAGGCGTAGAAACTCGACGTTTGTTATCTGATATTCCCGGGCCTTTTGTTTCGCGAACTGGAGGCTGCGTTCGCTGAAGTCGACCGCAACAAAGCGGCTTCGCGGCATGCATCGCGCGTCCGCAAGAACCTCGTGGCCGGTTCCGCATCCGGCATTTAGGACTTCGCGCTCGACATCGATAACAGGCTCGCCCTCCAGGAGTCTGTCCCAGCGAGGATACGGATGTTCTTCATACTGCGCGCGAACGGCATCTGACTTCGTCATCGGCAAATCTTAGTTCCCCACCCCAACCCGCGCGAGTGGGCTTTTTTCGTTGTTTTTGAAGGCTCTCGGCCATGACCTCCTATATCGAGTACATGGACAAGCCCGGCGTCATGGCCGACGACACGGCGCTGACGGCCAAGGTCTTTTACATCGACGCCGACAAGATCGAGTGGGAGCGCGGCAAGTGGCAGATCCGCCCGGGCTGGGAAAAGGCCACCACCGATCTGTTCGAAGGGATCTGCCGCGGCCTGTTCGTCTGGCGCAACAACCAGGCGCAGCCGATCGCTGCCGTCGGCACGCACACCTATGCTTACGCGCTGTTCGACGGCGACCTCTACGACATCACTCCTGTCATCGAGATCGGCGTTGCCACGAATCCGTTCTATGTCACGAACGGGAGCGCCGACGTGAAGATGGGTCTCGCCGATCACGACATGATCGACGATCAGCGCATCCGCTTCCCGGGCGAGACCACGGTGAACGGCGTCGATATCTCGGCCACCGCCGGTTTCGAGGTAACCGTCGACGGCGTGAACACGGTGACCTTCACCGGCCTGACCGCGGCGACGTCGAGCGGCGCCGGCGTCGGCGGCACGATCGACTATGACATTTTTCTGCCGCCGGGCCTGGTGGACGGCCTGGGCGGTGCCGGCTTCGGCGTGGGCGGCTTCGGCCTCGGCGATTTCGGCGAAGGCGCCGACATCAACGAGCTCTACCCGCGCACATGGTGCTTCGACAACTTCGGGCAGAACCTGATCGGCAATCCGCGCGGCCAGGGGCTGTACGAATGGGCGCCGAACTATTCCTCGCCCGAGCTGGTGACCAACGGCAACTTCGCCACCGACAGCGATTGGGCGAAGGGCACGGGCTGGTCGATCTCCGGCGGCGCAGCGATTGCGACGGCCGGTTCATCGTCGCTCTTATCCTCGCAGCTCGCCCTGGAGCTGGATCTTAGCGCTTACAACCTGCTCGAATTCGACGTCACACGCGCCGCCGGCGCGGTAACGCCGGAGCTGGCCGGCGCGGCCATCGGCGACGCGGTTAATGCGGCGGGGCGCTACCGACGCATGTTTCGCGCCGCCGCCGGCGTGCTCAGCTTCCACAAGGACGCGGCGTTCTCCGGCACGATCGACAATGTGGAGGTGCGCCAGTTCCTCGAGATGGTGCCGATCCCGAACGCGCCGGCGCAGAACAGCTGCATGCTGGTGACGGCCGAGGACATGATCATGGTGGGCGGCACCATCATGCTCGACACCGGGGTGTTCGATCCGCGCGGCGTGCGCTGGTGCGCGCGGCGCAACAATCAACTTTGGGTGCCGGGTTTCGAAGAGGGCAACACGAGCGGCCAGTATCGCGTGGCCGGATGTTCGCGCATCGTGCGCATGATCCAGATGCAGGGCGAGATCCTGATCCTGACGGACAACACGCCGACGGTGGCGCGATTCAATCCGGACCCGAACATCAATTATTCCTTCACGCCGCTGGTGCCCGGCTTTCCCTTGGTGGGGCCCAACGCCTTCGGCGTCTCGAACGGGATCGCGTACTGGGTCACCAACGTCGCCTTCGAGATCGCGCGCTACGCCGGCGGTGCGCCGCAAGGCGTGCCCAACACCATGCGCCGGACGCTGGCAGCGAACCTCGCGCGCTCGCAGCACGATAAGATCTACGGCGCGGCGGTGGGCGAGCGGCAGGTGCAATTCCTGTATCCGGACGCGCGCGACACGGCCAGCGCCGGCGGCAACGAATGTTCGCGTTACGCCAAGCTGAACCACGTTGAGCCGGCGTGGGATCCCGGCACCTTCGAGCGCAGCGCCTGGTGCACCGATACGGGCTTCGGTTATCCTCTGGCGGCGGGGCTGGACGGCCAGCTCTACTACCAGGAGAAGGGCGCCAGCGCCGACGGCGGCGCGCTGGGCTGGTTTATTGAGAGCGGCGCGTTCATTTTGCGCGACGGCCGGGTGGCGAGCATCCTCGGGATCATTCCCGACTTCAAGGCGCTGCTCGGCGGTGCGACGCTCACCATCAAGACCTATGGATCTCCGGCGGCGGTGGTGGTGGAATTCGGCCCCTACGGCATCACCGCGGCCACGGAAAAGGTGGACGTGCGCGCACAAGGCAAGCTGATCAGCTTCCGCCTCGAGGGAGAGGCCGCGCCGGCGTCGGGCCGCTTCGGCACCATGCAGATCGATGTGCGCGATGCGCGCTGTGGGCGGTAACGTGTTCGATTGGGATGGGGCACATGCGGGAGCGGTGGTCGAGCATCGGCCCACGGCGGCCGATCTGTTCGCTCACGACCCGGGCGCCGCGCGCGCGCGGATCCTTCATCTGGAGGCGGCGATGCGCGATGAGATCGCGCGGGGCGCTCTGGTCGAGACCACTCATTCGATGCCACTCGAGCATCATTTCATCCCCGGGGCCTACGCCCGGGCATTGACCATCCCCGCCGGCACGCTGCTGGTGGGCAAAATCCACAAGCATCCGTGTTTCAACTTCGTCGCGGCGGGCGAGATTACGGTGCTGACGGAAGATGGGGTGAAGACCTTGAAGGCAGGCGACTTCTTCCGCTCGGAGGCGGGCGTAAAGCGTGTCGGCCTCGCGCATGCGGACACGGTGTTCATCAACGTACACCCGACGACGACCACCGATCTCGACACACTCGAACGCGAGCTGACGGCCGAGAGCTACGGCGAATTTCTCACGTATCAAACGGAGTTGTTGCAATGAGCTGGGCACTGATCGGCGCGGCGGCGATCACCACGGGCGGCGCGCTCATCGGCGGCGGCCGCGGCGGCGGTCCCAGCGGCTCGTCGAACACATACAACAATTCCTCGAGTTCTGGCGCGACGTCGACGACGGGCGCGACGTCGACGACGGGCCGTTCGATGCCTATCGCGCCGGAAAATTTCCTACCGCTCCTGATGAGCATGCGCCCGGGCGCGGGCGGCCTCTCGCCGGCGCAGCTCACGGCGCTGAACGGCCTTACGCGCGCGCAAGGCGGCGGCGCGCGGGCGCTGGCGGATCCTGCGAACTACTTCCGCCAGTTCGCCGACAACCCGGCGACGACGCTGGCGGGGATCTACCGGCAATATCCGGATCTCTATTCGCGCCCCGCCGACGTCGATCCGATGACCGTCAGTGCCCGCGCCGGCGCCGAGTTCATGTCGCCCTACTACAATCCATTCGAGGAAACGGTGATCGCGGGCCAGGAACGCACGCTTGGCCGCGCGCGCGACCGCTCGCGCACGGCGGCCGCCAACCGCCTGACGGCGGCGGGTGCGTTCGGAGGTTCGGCCAGCGCCCTCGAGAGCGCGCTGATCGAGCAGGACTTCATGAACACCCTGGCCGACAGCGCCGGGCAGCTGCGCGCGCGCAACTTCGAGTTCGCGGGAACGATGGGCCAGGCGGACGCGAACCGCGACTTGACGGCGCAGGGTATGAACCAGTCGAGCGGCCTGACGGCGGATATGAGCAACCGCGACGCGCGGCTGCGCTCGGACATGTTCGACGTAACCTCGGCCAACGAGAATATGCGCTTTCGCGGCGACATGGCGGGCCGCTGGGCGAACACGCTGGGCGCGGGAATGCAACTCGACAACCCGATGCTGATGAACCTGTTCAACGCCGGCGGCGCCGGCTACACGCAGGATCTGAACTGGCTGCGGCAATTCCTACCGCTGTTCGGGGCCGAGAACGACAGCTCCGGCACGACGAACCAGACGGGGACCGCGAACCAGACTGGCACGTCGAGCGGAACGGGCGGCACGACCAATTCGCCGGGGTTCTGGGGCACGGTGGGCGGCGTCGGGAACCTGCTCTCGACCATGGGCAATCTCGGCTGGAACCCGTTCGCCTCGCAGGCCGACTTCGGCCCCGCCGGCCGCGGCGCCTATCCGGAGTGGACCAACCCCTGGGCGTGGGCGCAGGCATAAGCGGAGAGCGAAACGATGGTTGGACTTCTGGACGTACTCCGCGACGAGCCGCAGGCCTTCGGCCTCCTGATGTCGGGCCTGGGCTCGGCGTTCTCGGGCGATCCGCGCTACCTCAACAATTCCGTCGGCCTGATGGGCGCATTCGCCGATCTCGAGATGCAGCGCGAAGCGCTGAAGGAGCGCGCGCGCAGGAAGGAGCAGATGGCGAAACTCGCGCCCGTGTACGGCGACCTCGCCGCCTATCCCGGCTTCACGCAGCCGGCGCGCACGCAGGAGGCGATCGGCCTTCTGGCCGATATCGCGCCGGAAACGGTGATGACGGGTCTGCTGGGCGAAGTGTTCCCGCAGCGCACGGAAGAACGCGCCGAGCCCGGCGACATCCGCATGATGAAGAGCCTCGGGCTGCCGCTCACCGCCGAGGGTTACGCGCGGTTCAAGTCGCTGGGCGGCGCGGACGGTGTGTCGCTGCTCGACCAGGCGCAGCTCGCGAAACTCATGCTCGAGATCCGCGGTATGACGGACGCGCGCACTGCCGCCGCCGGCGACGCCTCCACCAAGAAGCGCACATCGGAGCGCACGATCTCGCGCAACCTGGCCGACATCGAACACGCACTCGATCTGGTCGACGAAACCGAGGGCACCTTCCTCGAGACGGGGATCCCGTTCGGCGAGGCGCGCCGGGGCATCCTCTCGGGGTCCACGGCCGTGATGGGCATGTTCGGTCTCGACAAGCCGGAGATGGGCGCGACGCTGGATGCCTACGATCAATTGAACAAGACGCTCAATCGCCTGGTGATCAGCCGCGACACCGGCAGCCTCGGTACGCTGACGGACAGCAAGCTGCAGTTGGTCCAGGACGCCATGGGCTCGACCAAGATCTCGCCGACGGCGCTGCGCTCGGTATTGCTGGACGCCGCCGACAGCATGCTCGATGAGGCGGAGATCCGCGATTACGACGTCGGCGACCGCGCCGGCTTCCAGGAGCGCATCGGCGTGCGCCGCAAGCAGAAGCGCAAAGCGCCGGAGGTTAAGCTCGATCTTCCCGCCGCCGCGGCCGCCGCCGGAGAACTCGCGAACGAGGCCGCCGCCGCCGGCCGCGCCGCGGGCGCCCGCGCCGCCGACATCGCGCGCATGGGGATGGCGGAGCTGCAGGCGCTGGATGTCGACGCGCTGACGGAGGAAGGCCTCGCGGCGCTGGACGCGCGGCTCAAGGCGTTAGGAAAATAAATGGCCGATCTCGCCAGCATCCGCGCGGATCTAAAGCGGCGCCTTTCGGGCGGTCCGCCGATCAACGCGGGCCGCGCGTTCGGCCGCGCCGCGGTCGAGGGTGTGGCCGACAACGCATTGGGGCTTCCGGATCTCGCGCTGACGACGCTGGCGCAAGGCGCCCGCGCGCTGACGCCGCGCGAACCCGCGCCCGGCATGGTGCCGAGCCCGATCGATGTGCTCGGCATGGCGATCCGCGGAGCGACCGGCGGGATGATCGACCCGATCGCGGGCGCCGAGGCTTATGACGAGATGGCGCCACAGCTGGGGCAGCGCGTGCTTCCGCTTCCAAGGGGAGATCAGGCCGTGGCCGCGGCGATCGCCGCCGACGCGCTGATGAAAGGCCAGGATTTTCACCCGATCGACCGCTATCGCGCCGAGATGGCGCGCAGCGCTGAGTTGCGCGATGCGCACCCGATCGCGAGCACGCTGGGCGACGTCGGCGGCGACGTCGCGACGGTGCTTACCGGGCGCCTGCCGCTTTCCGCCCGCATGGTGGAGGCCGAGAAGAAACTGATGGGCCAGGCGCCGAACGTGACGCTGACACCCGGCGTGCGCAAGTTGCTGGACGAGTGGTACACCTCAACCGCCTCCAAGGAATTCCGCCGCGGTGTGCGGCGCGCCGGCGAAACCGGCATCGAGGGCGCGGTGCTGGCGGCCGTGAACGAAGGCGATCCAGTGGCGACGGCGGCCTGGTCCGCCGGAACGCAGGCCGCGGCGTCGCTGCCGATGTGGGCAATCGCGGGCAAGGGCCCGCTGACCACGCGCCTCGGCGCAATCGCGCTGTCCTCGCTTGTACTCCATCAGATGAGCAAGGAAGCGACGCCGCTGGGCCAGGAAAATATCTTCGACGTGGTGCAGTCGGCCGACGATGCCTTCCGCGGCGTGACGCTGACGGCCGGCACGGCGCTGGCGGCGACGCTCGCGGGCATGGGGCGCGTCCGCTCGGCCAATGTGCCGAAACTTGCGGACGCCATGACGGCAGTGCCGCGCGCCGGGGCCGTCTCGGCGATCGCGGCTCTCAACAAAGAGGACGAGGGCGCGGCGGGCGATGTGACGCGCACGCTCATGCACCTCGCCAACAATCCCGACGTGTTCAACGAAAGCCAGCAAAAGCGCCTGATGACCGCGTTCGAGAAAGGCGAGGATTTCGCCGAGACGGTGCAGGGCCTGGTGAAGACCGATCCGCGCTTTGTGAAAACCATCCGCGCCGAGGTGAGGAACGCCGAGCGCGAACTGGATGCGCAGCGCCTGGCGCTCAAGCGGCGTCTCGGGCTCGTGCCGGCGGACAACACGCTGCGCCACATGGGGCGGTAGAACGGTAGAGGTGCACCATGGCGGGGCTGCTCGACGATGCGATTGAGGATGACGCGCCGATGGGTCTTCTCAGCGACGATCCGTTGGGCGCATGGCTTTACGGCGCGAAGCGCAACCTCGCGCGCACGGCGTTCGATCGCGAGGTGGCCTCCCGCACGCCAATGGTGAGCGGCGCGGGCCTCGCGGGCGCGCTCGGGCTTTCGGCGGTGGGCGATCTCTGGGCCGCGGCGCGCGACCGCGATCCGCTTGCCGGAGCGCTGCTCGCGGCCGGCGCGACGGCGGGGCGCGTGCCGCGCGGGCTGCTCGACGTCGACGGCCTTGAAACGGCGCGCGTGGTCAACCGCGGCTTCCGCAATTCGCCGAAGGACTTCATCACGGCGCCGTCCGGTGCGGTCGACTGGGGCGCGATCACCCCGGCGATGGAGCTGGCGACGAAAGGAGAAGTGCGCGCGGCGCCGATCCGTGTGCGGCGCGGCCAGCGCGGCCCCGAGGGCTTCGGCTACTTACATGTGGAGCCGGATCGTCTGGAGGCCGCGAAGTCGATGGGGTTCGCGGGCCCTGACGACTTCTTCAGTCATGTGGCAACGAACTTCAACGCGATCGTCAAACAGCCGGCGGTGGCGGCGACGCGCAATACGCCGGGGCGCCCCGAACGCATCGCCCTGGTGGTGACGCCGGGCCGCGGCGTTCATCGGAACAAGCCGGCGCACAACTACATGGTCGTCGAACTCGAAAAGAAGGACGGCTTCTACAGCCCAACGACAATCATTCCCGACGCGCAAGAGTCGTATCTGCGTTCAGGAGGCAAGATGGAGCTGTGGAGAAAATAGCGCTCTGGAGGTGAGGCGCCTACCTCACAAGCCGGTCCTCGCGGAGCAGCTCCCCTTTGGGCGCGGGGTCAGAGCAACATATTTATAGGCCACGCCGGCCACCGAAACAACCGGTGCGCCCCAAGTCCTTGTTCGCGCAAGGACCTGGGACGGCTTCCGCCACCTCTCAAACCGAGGATTTGCGAGATGAAGGCACAGGAACAACGCCCGGAGCCGACGCCGGGCTGCGAGGAATTCGGCGACGGCGATGCGCTGCAGGCGCGCGCCGCCGAGCGCCTGACGGAGGAATACCCTGGACGCCGGCGGCGCCGCGGCGAGCCGGAATTCCGCGAGGTGAAAAGAGGTGTGCACGCGGTGCGCTGGCTGGCCGGCGCCGTCGGAACCCTCGCGGCAATGGCTGTGGGCCTATCGACCTTGAGCGAGTACCTGCCGATTACGCGCGTGGCGGCGCAGGAAGCGCACGCGGTACTCGATGGACGCATCTCCCGCCTCGAGCGCGACCGCGACGAGATGAAGGGCGACATCAAGGAAATCAAGAGTGGGCAGGCGCGCACTCTCGCGCTGCAGCTGCGCCAGGAATGCCGCGCCCTGCAGGACGAGATCGCGAAGGTTCCTCCGGGTCAAACGCGTGAGCTGCTCGAGCGGCAGCGCGACGAGATCGATTTCGAGCTGGGGTCGGGCAATGGCTGCAAGTAGGTTCAAGAAATCCGCGGGCATCGCCGGCGCGGCGATCGCGCTGGTGGCCGGCTTCGAGGGCCTACGCACCAGCGCCTACTTGGATCCGCCGGGCATTCCCACGATCTGCTACGGCGAGACGCGGGGTGTGAAAATGGGCGACACCGCCACGGTCGCCGAATGCAAGGCGATGCTCGATCGTGCCCTTGCCGGGTTCTCAGCCGCGATCGACGCGTGCCTGCCGCGCGAGGTCCCCGAGCCAAGTTACATCGCGTTCCTGTCGGCGGCGTACAACGTCGGCGCCCCCGCGTTCTGCGCGTCGAGTATGGCAAAGCGCATGAACGCCGGAGATACCGCCGGCGCATGCGACGCGCTCCTGATGTGGGACAAGATCACCATTGCCGGCGTGCGCGTGAAACATCCCGGCCTCGCGCGCCGGCGCAGCGAAGAGCGGGCGCTTTGCCTGGAAGGAACGCTGTAGATGGGCGACTGGCTGATGGAGCGCGCCAAACGCCTGATGCACGAATGGGCCGGCGAGGCGGAGCGCGAGGGCACATGATTTTCCTCAAATACTGGAAGCTGGTCGCCGTCGCCGGATTGCTGCTTGTCAGCAACGCGCTCACCTATCGTTACGTCCACAGGGCCTGGGATGCCGAAAAGGCGACGGCCTCACGCGATGCGGCGGCGGCCGCGCGGAAGAAAGAACAGGACGACGCCATCGCCGCACATGCTCAAGCCGAGAACACCCGCAATTTGGAGGAGGCCTATGCCAAGGAAATCGCCGCCGCTCACGCTGCCGGCGCTGATGCTGAGCGCGGTTATCTTGACAGCCTGCGGGCCCTCCAGGGCCGTTTTGGTCGATGCAGCGCCTCCACCGAAGCCCTTGGTGCCATCGTCGCTGCGGACGGTGCCCGAAGCCGCGAAGATCGATTGGCTCAAGAGATTGGACGAGATTTTAGAGAAGTGGGCGAACGGGCCAACGAACTAGCCGCGACCGTGCGGCTGTGTGTTGCCTGGGCGAACGAAAACGGCCGATGAGCGACCGGCTGTACAAGAGCTTGGGCGCTTTCTGGCTGGCGGCGTTCGCCGTCTTTCTGATCGCGGCCGCGTCTTCGGTGATCGCCTATGCGCCGCGGCCGCTGTTCTGGACGCTGATCGGCGCGCTGGCGGTGATGATCGCCGCCGGCGCGGTGATGATCGGCGCCTTGGCGCGCGGCGCACCGGCCGCGCGCACCTCCCGCGCCGCCACGCAGGACACCTGCTGACGAACCCCCGCGGCCGGCGGCGGGAGAACGGTCTCGCCGGCGCACTTGTGAGCCTGCCAAACGCAACTTGCACCCGCTCCGGCGCCGGCCGGGGCGGGCTTTTTTGCGTTTTGACCATATCTAGGGGCCGCTGGCGGCTGGAGCTCCATATAGCCGCCATGCAGATGTAACGCTTGACGAATAAAGAAGAGGTAATTATCCCGCGCGTCTGCGTTATACCGCCCCCACCCTAACGGGGGTTGAGTTGTTAACCATAGGAGGCGAAAATGTCGAAAGCGACCGGCCGCCGCCGTGGGAAGGTGGCCAGCGAACGGGGGCAGAAGATGGCGAAGCTGGATGAGCTGCGCGTGGTGGTGTTTCAGGATGGCGATCTCTGGGTGGCTCAATGCCTGGAATACGACATCGGCGCTCAGGGCTCCACGTTGCCCGAGCTGCGCAGCCGGTTTGAAGCGACCCTCAACGCCGAGCGCGCCGAGAGCGTAAAGGCGCACGGCGCGGCTTTTGCCGGCATCGAGGCGGCGCCGCCGATGTACGAAGACATGTGGAACAAATGCGGTGGCATCATCTACGTGCCCGCAGCGCCCGTCAGCTCGCCGATCCCGTTCCGAATGGCGATGTGTGCCTAACGCGCGAGGCGGTGCGTGTCGGCGCCGTTCGGAGACCATCCACGATTTGCGACCTATCTGGTATGGGCGCAGCGTGACGCTGACTGCGCAGTTCAATCGATCCTCGTCCCTGACCACGATGGCGCGCCTTGCTCGGTGACCAAGATAACGGCGCCCACCGGCAAATGGGTGATCGAGAGTATGGACCAGCGGGAGTTCATGACGCCGACATCGATCTGGCGCCTGGACCGCCGTTTAGGCTTGAAGTCCCCCTTCTTCTCCGTCGACCCCCAGCCATTGAGGGAGATCGACAACCCGATCGCAAAACCCTGATGAACGCTCGGTCCGAGCCCACGAAAAAGTCGCAGCGGCAGGCGGAGATACAGTCGGGATCGAAGCTGGGATCAGCGGCCGGGACCACTTTCACGGACGCGCGGATCTCATCGATGCGCGCCGAGGCCGATCGGGCGGACGATGAATTCGCGCGCCTGGCGGCGGCCAGGTCGGGCGCCGCGGCGCGGCAGGCTGGGCCCGCGCGGAAAAAGGACTGGCCTTTTTAGGCCGCGACGCGACACCCGAAATTCGGGTGTTCCCGTCAAGGCGGTAAAATCGCGCCCCGCCCCACATTTGAGGTTGAGCTCTCTGGCCCCCATGGGGCAGGGTGCCGAAACAAAACCGGGGTCCCTCGTGGAAGGAGACCCCGTTGCCCGCCAGGCATTTTGCTCGATCCAAGGGCCCCGGTGATGGAAACCGGGGCCTTTTCTCGTTTCGATACTCCCTTATGCATGCGGTGTGCGCGGCGACGCAAGGGCTCGCTCTCGTCTTATCCACAAGAATCGCCTTAAATTTTGCGAGCAGGCCAAAGAGATGATCTTGACGTAAAGCGGGGAATATTCATCTGGCGGTTCGCGGGGTGTTAAGGTCCCGCAAAACGGCGCAGCGGCGCACGTCGATCTTGGTCTTGAGCCGGTGCTGTTCGACCGTCAGCCATTGAAGGTTTTCGATCGCATCGGCGCCGCCGGCGCAAAGCGGCTCGGCGTGGTCGACCTCCCAGCCCGGGCACGCGCCGGGCCTCAGCCACAGAAGTTCTACAATCGCGCGCGCCGCGGGATCCGGGCACGGGTTCGCGGCGACGAAAGCTTCGCGCACGGCGGGATTGCGGTTTTGCGCGGCGGCGGACGGGTCCGCCGCGAGCAGAAGCGCGGTGGTGAGCGCCGTGATAAACTGCCGGCCATGGGGCAGGAAAATTTCGGAGCTGTGGCCGCAGCGTTGGTCGCCCTGGCGATCGAATACGAGTGGGTGATCACCGCCTGGGCTGTTTTGGTGCTCGGTACGATTTTCGCGGCGCGCCGGCAGGGCCGCGATAGTGAGGCCTGGTTTCACTTCTGTCTGCTCCTAGCGCCGCTGGCCCTTGCGGTCCTGATCCTGTTTCCCAGATCGAAGCCCGGTAACGACACTTGATATACGAGATGCGCCCCAGGAGCCGTTTTGGACTCCTCCGGAGGCCGGGGCTGAAATCCCGCTCCAACCCACGGACATCGACCTCGCGGCTCTCTGGCGCGGCGGATTTCGCGGAAGAAACGGGGTTCTCTGGCGACGTCGCACTCACGCGACGAACGAGCGCTTGAAGGTGGGGGTGACCGCCGGACGCGGGCCTCCGCTACCACCGGTCCCCCCCAGTTTGTTCGCGCTGGGTTCGCGGGCCAGGCGTGGGTCATTTGTAAGGGTGAACAGGGCGTCGATCTTGCCCACCATCACCACCCGGAACCGCCCAGCCTCGGGTAGCGGGTGGATGTTCACCGCCGATATGAGCCCGCGCAGCTGGGCCATGGCCGTCGCCCGGTCCGGGCCGTCCTCCCCGAACAGTCCCTCCCGCATCTCGGCCACCTGGTGCCGGTAGATCTCGGCCGCGTCCGGCGCCAGGTCGACGACCTTGAGTTCCTCGTCGGCCGCCGCCAAGGCCGCCTCGGCCGCCGCCTTCCTGCGCGACAGGTCCTTCAGGCGCGCCGCGAGCTCGGCGACGTTTTCGCCCGCACCCGCTTCCACCAGCGCCATCAGCCGGGCGATCTTGCCGCCCGCGTCCGCGATCTCCTTCGCCGCGCCGCGCCGCGCCGCGCCGTGGGCCGTCTGCAGGCGCCGGCGCTCGTCGTGATATTCCTTGATGGCCGCGGCGACCATGTCCGGATCCTCCAGCAGCGTGGCGATCTCTTCGAGCACGCGCGCCTCGAGCCGCGCGCGGTCGATGCGCCGCGTGTTCTTGCAGGCGCGCTTGTTGGCGTAGCGCGAGCAGCGCAGGACCCCGTTGCCGTGACCGGCGTAGAGATCGCCGCACACGCCGCAGCGCGCCAGGCCCGACAGAATTTGGCGCGGGCGTTGCTGCCGCGCCCCCGCCGCGGCGCCGGCGCTTTTTCCCACGGCGCCATGTTCGACTTTCAGCGCCTGGGCGCGCCGCCATGTCTCGTCGTCGACAATGCGCAGACCCTCGACCCGCGTGATCTGCCAGTCGCGCTCGGGGTTGGCGCGCGAGAGGCGCTTTCCGGTGCGCGGATCCTTCACCATGCGCACGCGGTTGTAGACCACGTCGCCGATGTAGAGCCGGTTGTGGAGGATGCCGTTGCCGCGCGCGCGGTGGCCGCTGATCATCGAGACGTTCCACAGGCCTCCGTTGGGCGCCGGCACGCGCTCGGCGTTCAGCCGGTCGATGATGACGCTGGGCGTTACGCCGGCGGCGTATTCGGCAAAAATGCGCCGGACGATCGCCGCCTCGGCCTCGTCGATGCGGCGCAGGCCGCGCACGGGATCGCCGCGCTCGTCCAACCGATCCTTCACCACAGCATAGCCATAGGAGAGGCCGCCGGCGGAGCGGCCCCGGCGCACGGCCTCGCGCTGGCCGCTGCGCACCTTGGCGCGGTGCCCCTCCATCTGCTGCGCGGCGACGAGTCCCTCGACGAAGATATCGGTCTTGGTGGCGACGCCCTTCGTGGGCCGGTAGATCTCCACGCCGCAGAAGGTGAGCTCATCGTAAAGATTGAAGCTGTGGCCTTCGTTGCGCGCCAGGCGGTCGATGGCTTCGGTGAGCACGATCTCGAACCTTCGCGCGCGCGCGCCGGCGATGAGCGCCTGCACGCCGGGGCGCAAGACGAGGCTTTCGCCGGAGATACCTTCGTCGGTGAAAACGGCGGCGATCTCCCAGCCCTTCTTCCCGGCTTCGGCGCGTAGGTCCGCGACCTGGCGCGCGATCGAGCGCTCGTCCTGCAGATCGGAAGAATAGCGGGCGTAGATCGCGGCGCGGGTCATGGGCGCGCGGCGCGTTCCAGCTTCTTCATGGCGCGCGCCTCGGCGCGGGCGTGGGCGTTTTCGCGCTTCTCTTTTTGCGCGGCGCCGGCGTGCGCCGCGGCCTTACGCTTCGGGGAACGGGAACGCGATGCCTTCGCCATGGGGCCTCCGCCAACGAGATCCGTTTTAGAGATCGGGCGCCTTCGTTTCGGGCGCTTTGTTCGTGCGGGCATGTTCCACCGCCGCCGCCCGGCGCGCAAGCAGCTTCGCGAGGGTGAGGACCTCGGGCAACGGCGCTTTCTCGGCGCGCGCGGGTGCGGCGGGAGGGGTCACTAGCCCAGCTCCCGCCGCGCTTGCTCGATGGCGGCGTTGAGTTTGATCATCGCCTCGTGGGAGCCGCCAGCGTCGGTGTGCAGCAGCTTCGCACCCTGACGGTAGTTGGCCTCAGCCATCGCGATGGTGACCTGGTCCTCACGCTTAAAGCCCAAGACCCCGCGCCAGGACGATTGATCGGGGAGAGCTGCGAAGCCGTCGAAGGCGCGTTCCATCATAGCCGCGCCGCCATGACGCTCCATCGCGCGCAGCGCTTCGATCGCGAGGACGAGGCTGTGGAAATTATCCATGACGGTGTCGTAAGCGTCGCGCGCCATGACCATCTGTTTCCCCTTCAGCGAAAAGTAGATGGCGACGCCGGGGTCGGGGATGCGCATGCGCGCAATGTCGCCGCGCGGCTGGCCGTCGAGGCGGAGCGCGATGTTGCTCGAGACGACGACATGCTGTGCGCCGAGCATTTCCATCTCGCGATAGAAGCGGCGCATCGACTTGTCGTAGGTCGACTTGAAGCTGCTGTTACCACGATAGGTTTGACCGCGCGTCCAACCATCGGGCCATTTGAGCGGGAAGGCAAAAGTCACGGCCGGATCCCCGCGGCGAGGTTGACGGCGGCGACGAGGCCTTCCTGCATGTCGCGCGGAAGGTTGACGATCGGGTTGCCGGGCGCGTCGTAGGCGATCTTGATGCGATCGTCCCAGCGCCACGGCGCCGGATGCTTCACGAGCATGATCGCGAGGTCGGTCATGTAGCGTCCGATGGGCGCCTCGCTCATGCCCGGTCTCCTCTGCTGCGGGCGCGTTCGACGGCGCGGTCGACGATGGCCTTCCAGTTCGTGGCGTCCAGATCGCGCTCGATGCGCGCCGCGTCGGCTATCAAAATTTCGGCCCGCTCGATCAGCGCGGCTTCGCGGCGATTGAGATGCGCGCGCCAGTTCCATCCGCGGCCGCGGGGGAAGGCGCTCACGGCGCGTCCTTCACAAAACGGTCGATGGAGAAAAAGCCGTTCACGCCGTCGAAGCGCGCGACCACGGCGTCGCCGCCGATCAGCTGGGCGTGACCGATGACGGTGGTGGGCGCGACGACGCCTTTGTCGCGCAGGAGGAAGCCACGCGTGCCGATCGGATTGGCGGCGTTGAAGGCCGACGCCTGTGCGAGCAGCGCGACCTGGGACTTCCAGCTGACGGCGCGGGTCGCGCCGCAAGACGGGGAAGAAAAACTCCCGCCGCCGGGGGATCGGGCGGCGGCGGGAGCAGAAGCGCCGGGACCGGCGGCGCTGGGGGTGCGGTGAACGGTCATGGGACGCTGAGCGCGATAGGGCCGCGCCGGATGGCTGCAACGGCCGCCGCGTGCGCGGAGTTGACGCCATAGATCCGCTCCCAGCGTTTGCGTGCCGCGACAAATTCCTCGACCTGGAAAAAGAGACCCCGATCGTTCGCGGCGGCGGCTACTTCGTCGCACTCGGCGATCGCCATATTGCGCGAGCCCCACTGGTGCTCGGTGTTGTACTGCATGCTCTCGATGGCAACGCGCACGACGCGGAAGTTCCTACGCATGAGACGCCGCCTTGTCCGCCCGCGCCGACGGCGCGCCGCACGCGGGTTTGCAGGCAAATTCGCGGCGCGCGGTGTAGAAATGTTTCGGATCGCGCAGGAACAACGGGCGCTGGCAATCGCGGCAGTGGCCGACGAGATCGCCGCGGCCGACGCGCTCGATGATCTGCTCGATCGCCTCCTGGTGCGGACGCATCTTTTCGTGAAAGGCTTCGAGCGCGCGGAAGTGGGCCATGAAAGCCTCGCGCAGTTCGCCGTCCTCCAGGTCGTTGACGTCGATCTCGGTGAGATCCGCCGGCGCTGTGATCATGATCCGCCCCCGCTCCGGTTTGCGCGCGCTATTTGTCGGGCACGAGCTCAAGCGAAAGGCTGGTGATCTCGCGCGTCATGGTGAGGCGGATCGCGTCGGGCCCGTGCCGGCGGATGGTGTCGTCGTCGAAGCCGAGCGTGCGCAGCGTGTCGAGCGGTACGCGGCCCGATCCGTCGGCGGCGGTGGAGATGGCACTCGCGAGCTGCGTAAGGACGCAAGACCTGGACATTGTTCGAACCGCTCCCGCTGGAAGTGAACCGGGACGGACGGTAATACCAAAATGGTTCTTTTGTCAAACAATATAACCGAAATGGTTATATGGTCGCATTTATCCACCGGTTTTTTTCTGTGGACAACTCTTGGACGATTGACGTGCTTTTCGCCCGCTCTTTAAGGTTTCGGCTTAGGACCGACGCCGCCGCGGGGACAAACGAACGGCGCGCGGAACGTGATGGGCCACTCAGACGTCGGGGGGGCCGAATGAATCGCGTGGCGAAGCTGGCGGCGCTGGCGGTGTGTGACGATCGCGCGAACGGGAAACGCGCGGCCGGCGCGCGCGGCCCCGCCGGTTTATTTGCCCTCGGTGCGCTGTGCGGAGCAATCGCCGGTGTCATCGCCGGGGCGGCGCTGGCGCTCGCTGCCGGAGATCCGGGCTGCGCGGTGCTCAGGTGGTGAGTGCCGGGCGGATGAGCGAGCGGATGCCGGCGAGATCGCCGATCTGATCCAGCGGGAGTTTCTGGTCCACGGTCCAGTCGTAGATCGCCATCACCAGGTCGGCGCGGCCGCCCGGATGGATCTTCAGCTTGTTCTCGGCGAGGTGGTGATCGAGCGCGTCGATCACCTTCATCAGCCGCGCGCGGTCGAGCGGCGCGGCGTGCGCGGCGGCGTCTTCGGATAGTTCGAGCGGCGCCTCCCCCACGATCTGCGCGATGGTGCAATTCAGGACCCGGCTGAACTGAGACAGCAGCGGCAGGTCGAGCCGCTGATCCTCGCGCTCGTAGCGGCCGATGGACACGCTGGTGGTGTTCATGATCTCGGCCACCTTGTCGCGCGACAGGCCGCGCAGCTCGCGGATCTCCCTCAGACGGTTCTGTGGCATCCACACCCCATGCTCCGGCCGGTTCGCCGGCACGCGGCGCGCCGCCGCGGTTCTTGAGGAAGTACAATAAACCGCAACAGGTGGGGGGTGCATAGAACCGAAATGGTATTAGTAGTTGATGAAAGACAACCGTTTTGGTATTAGTGCCGGCATGGGGAACCGGAGCGCCGCCGAAACGACTGAGTTAAGAGCCTGGCGCGAGCAGCGCAACTGGTCGTTGGATCGGGCCGGGCGCAAGGTGGGCGTGAGTGGCGTGGCCTTCGGCCGCTATGAGCGCCGCGAGCGCTTTCCGAAGAGCAAGGTGCTTCACAAGATCGTCGCGCTGACGGGCCTTTCCGCCGACCAGATCCTGGGGCTGGGGGGCGCGAAGTGAAGGACCCCATTCTGGACCGGATCGGCATCGCCGCGGGCATGGCCGTCGGGTATGACGAGCGTGAGGACGAGGTGAATTCGTCCGGCGCGCCGCCCGCGCCGCCCGCGGCACCTGCGTGCGGATTTTCGCTGATCGAACTGTTCGTGGTCGGGCTGGGGCACGGCGCGGGCTTCGGCGCGGCGATCGCCGCGATTGCCGCGAGTGTCTTTGTCGCGCTCTCGGTGCTGGCGCGATGAACGCGCGCGACGACGATCGCGGACCCTCCATCGGCGCCGTCGCCGCGCTGCTCGCCGACAAGGCGCTCGATTTCTGCCGCGACCATCTGCCGCATGGCGTGAAGTCGGGCCCGCGCTGGGTGTGCGGCGACGTCTACGGTAATCGCGGGAAGTCTCTTTCCGTTCTGCTCGACGGACCGAAGGCCGGCGGCTGGAAAGACTTTGCCTGCGATCAGCGCGGCGACTTGATCGATCTCATTTGCGCCGGCCAGCATGTGGACAAGAGGGAAGCCTATAAGCGCGCCTGCGCGTGGCTGGGAATCAGCCGCGAGACCTGGCGCGCGTCCGACAGCCGCCACGCAGAAGCGCGCACCCTCGCGCAGCGCGAGCATCGTTCACGCGTCAGCGAGGAGGATGCGCATAAGAAACTGCTGGGGGCGCGGCGGCTGTGGATGCAGTCGAAACCGGGCGCCGGGAGCGTCGTGGAGGCGTATCTGCGCCACCGCGGCATCGCGCTCGAGGTGCCGGCGATGCTCCGCCTGTTGCCGGCACACGAGCATAAGCCGACCGGACGGATTCTGCCGTGCATGATCGCGGCGGTCATCGGCCCGGACAATCAATCGAAAACCGGCTCCGACGTGATCGCCGTGCACCGCACGTTTCTGGAGGTCGAGGGGCTGACCCGCGGCGCCGGCGCGAAGAATTTCCTCCTGGACGGCCACACCCTGGATTTTGCGCGCATCGCGCTGTCCGAGCCGGAGCGGGTGACGAAGCTGGCGCACGACCAGGCGAAGATGATGTACGCGAGCCCGCAGGGCGGCTCGATTCCGCTGACGCCGCGGCCCACCCGTTCGGTCCTCGCGCTCAGCGAAGGCATCGAAAACGGGCTTTCTTGGGCGCAGGCCCACCCGGAGGCCAGCGTGCGCGCGGCCTACAGCGCTTCGAACATGGGCAACGTGCAGGTGCCCATCGGTGTGCGCAAACTGATCTTCATCAAGGACGGCACCAGCGGCTTCGCCAAGGAAGCCGACGGCGTGACGCTTAAGCGCGGGGCGGATGGACGGCCGTTCAAGCCGGCGGACGAGGCTTTGCGCAAGGCGGCGCAGATGCAGAAGGACATGGCGGCGGACGACGGTCTCCAGCTCGAGGTGGCCATCTGGCACTCGGACGAGGGCAGGGACGCCAACGACATGCTGAGGGAGGGGACGCTGGCATGAAAGGCGTGAATGCAATCCCGCGCCTGGCGATCGCGGTGCCGCTGGCGCTGGCCATCGGCGCCTTCGCCGCCCTGATGTGGGCGGCGGAGCGGGTGAAGACCGATAGCGCGCCGCCAGCGCCGCACCCCGCGGCCGCGCCGCTGGCGCTGTTGTGTGAGGCCGCGCCGCTGAAGAGCGGTGCCATCGGCATCGTGGTGGGAGTCAGGCCGTGACCGACGTCCGCGCATCCGAAATCGCGCGCGTTCTTTCCGCCGCGGCGGCGCGCGCGGCGCGCCAGGCGGACGCCGGCCGCTGGTGGGTAAGCGAGATCCGCGGCAACCGCGAAGCCGAAGTCGCGCTTGCATACGGTCTGGTGCGCGCGGAAGAGGCCGTCGCACGCGGCGTATATCTCTACGTCACCGATCTCGGGCGGGAAGTTGCCGCGATCCTGCGCGCGGCGGACGCTGAGCAGAGGGCGAGCGCATGAACGGGCCCGCGCTTACCCCCCCCCTGTCGCTGGGGCCGTTTCAAGACGCGGTCATCAACGAAGCGCTCGCGGAGATCGCCGATGCGGTTGAGTCCGCGATCGGCGCCGTCGCGGCGCGCCGAAGTGTCGATCCGGACGATCTGCGTATTTGGATCGCGGCCGACGCCGCCTTGCGGGCGGAGCGTAAATGACGAGCCCGTGCGGCGTCGGTAACGCCGTAAATCAGAGAGTGGAGAGGAAAATGCCGTTTGAGTTGATCCCGAGAAAAGCGCCGAAGCTGCGGATGGACCCCGCGAAGGTTCATCTGCGCAGCCGCACAATGAACCTCAAGAGGAAGATCGCGCGTGGGGGGGGGGCCGGTCAAATTTTACGTCTTTGCGATCGGGGCGAGCGTGCTTAAGCAGCTGGGCTGGGATGAGGAGAGCAGGCTTTCGATCCTGTGGGGGACGGGATCGGACCGCGGCCAGGTGCAGATCGCGCCGGATAGCGCCGGCGCGTGGACACCGCGCATCGATAAGACGGGCTGCGGCTATCTAAGTACGACGGCCCTGCCGCCCGATTGCGCGTTTGCCGACTTTCCCGATAAGCCGGTCGAATTTTCGACGCACCAAGCCGGCGCCGCGCCCAAGCCGAAGTTCCTACAGATCACGGTGCCGCATGGCTTTCTTGCGCGAAAGGCCGCGGCGTGACGCGCGCGCGGTTTTCGCTTGCCTCGTTCTCCGGCGCCGCAGTCCACCGCGGCGCCGAAGCCGTTTGGGCGAGGACCGCATGACGATCCCCGCTCCCATTTCCCCGCGGCCGTGGTGGCAGCGCGAGCGTGTGCCGGCGGTGTTCGACGCGACCGGCAAGATCGTGAGCTTTGTCGAGAACGCCGACTTCCTGATCGCGATCGAGAAGGCGCACGACCCGCTGGTCGCCGCGCTTAAGGAAATGACCGACGCCTACGAGCTGGCGGCGACGATGCTCGGCGTGCCTCCGGAGGAGGTGGCTCAAAACGTCGGCGGCGCGCGCGGCGTACTGGCGGCGTGTGAACCCGCGAAGGCCTCCGCATGACCGACCTGCTCGCCGCCATCACGCCTTCTCGCGCGAAACCGTTGCGGCCGCCGCGGCTGCTGCTGCCGGCGGACCCGCGCGACCGCGCGGACTTGAAGCTCATCACCGAACGCCTGCGCACGCTTGCGCATCAGCGCGGCGTTCTTCTCCGACTGAAGCGCGCCATCATGGCGCGCGCCCGCAGCGCCTGGCGCGACCGGAACCTGCCGCCCGAACACGCGGCGATCCGGATCGATCCACGCATCGCGCGGCAAATCATTCAACGTACCATGCTTATCCGGTTATCACCCATGAGAACTAGCCGTAGGGTGCTGCCATTCTCCGCTGTAAAGCTCGGCATAAGTCGGGGCCGCGCTCTCACCGCCGATCCCAAGCAGGGACCGGAAGGCGTTGAACGGATAGAAACGGCGGTTAAAGCGAAACGTGAACTCGTTGAGGTACGCCTGAAGGTGCTGTGGGCTAACGCCGTGGTGGCACCCACGAAGCCAGGACTTCAGGTTGCTAAATATCAGATGGACGATTGGCAGATATTCCTCGGCAACCTGGGGGTCGCCGCCTTCTGCCGCCGCAATGTGCTGGTAGCCTCTCGCGGTCAACTGGTTGTAGCCGTTCCAACCATCCGTAACGACGGTCGTACACGGGTCCACTGCGCCCTCAACGAAGCCAATCAGGCTCTTGGCCCCTCGCGTCGGGACCACGGACATACGCAACCGACCTGCAATCCTGCCGCCGCGTCTCGTCTTGGCCGTGGGCTTCTCTTCCCGTTGGCGGACCTCAACAGCCGCAACTACAAGCGTTTGATCGTGGACGCCACGGCCTTCCCCACGGGTCGCTCCGCCGATCCAAGTTTCATCAACCTCAACATGGCCGTCCTTACGTCCGATCCTGTCGGCGTCCGGGCGGACCATTCCAGCCCGCAATTTGTGCAGGATTTGAAAGGCCGTCTCGTACCGCTTGAGGCCAAGTTGCCGCTGAAACTGCGTAGCCGACATTCCCGCCGTATGGCTGGCGACAAGGTAAGCCGCCCAAAACCACGTCGAGAGGGGCGTGCGGGTGCGTTCCATGACCGTATCGGCGGTCAAGGCAATGTCGCGGCGGCACTTACGACAACGCAGGACGCCGGGGCGATTGGCGAAACGGAACGGCTCGCCTTGGGCATTGCAATGGGGGCACGTAAAGCCGTGTTCCCACCTGATTTTTTCGAGGTATGCCGCACACGCCGCGTCGTCAGGAAAGAGCCGCTGAAACTGCGGCAGCGACGTGGGGAACGGCAGCGTCTCGTGCCTGAAGATGTCGGGTGCCATTTAAGCGGCTTTCCCGGTGCCATGACAAATCACGCACTTGTACCAATCCGTCGAACCTGGGCCACCGCTATAGGTGTTTCCGACGCCGCGACATTCGGGGCAATACTTCTTCCCCTTGGCGAAAAAGCCCAACTCCAAAGCCGCCTCATCCCGCGTCGGGGAGTCACAGCCGAAAGTCAGGATGGCTCCGTGCTTAACGCATCGAGGCGGATCGCTCTTGAGCCGCCGCATGGAGCGGTCGCTATAGAGGCAGACGTTCTTGTCACAAGTAAACCATTGCATGGCGGCTTACTCCACCATCGACGGGTGGTTTTGTTTCAGCCACGCCGTCCAGCCGTGATAGCGGGCACCCCATCCCGTCTCAGCCGACCCGTTCCAGTAGAAGCCGTCCGGGCCGTGGAACTCCCAGTGATCGCGCATGAAATGATAGGTCTCCACGCCCTTACGTTGCTCGACCGTTGTTACTTTCCGAACATCGACCATGACGGCCTTCAAAAGCTGTCTTTCAAACTCACCACCCAAACCCGCGAAATCCATAGGAGCCTCCAATGCTTCAGCTATGTAAGCAGACTAGCATTAGTTGCTGTGGGTGTCAAGCGGATAAGCATGCAACGTACCAACCGTCCACAACATCCAAAGGAGAAGCGAGATGAAAGCGCGACAGATACGCCAGGGCGATGTGCTGCTGGAGAGCTGCAACCCGTCAGAGCTGAAGGGCTTAACGAAAACGAAGCCGACGGTAGCCCTTGGCGAGGCGACGGGCCATCACCACTCGTTCCAGGGCAAACACACGACCGGTTTCTTTAAGGCCGGCGACGCAGAGGTCGGCGCGCAGTTGATCGCCGGCGGCATACCGGCGCTGGCCGAATACATCGAAGTGAAGGACAAGCCGGACAATCTCACCCACCAGGAGCATGGCCCGATCGCGCACGCGCCGGGGACCTACAAGAAGACCCAGCAGGTGGAATACGAGCGTGAGCAGATCCGCAACGTGGCCGACTAAGCTCAAACAAAGAGAGGGAAAAACTATGGCGAAGATCATGAAGCTGACCGCCGCGCAGGAGGCGCGGTTTCCGGCTTACGTGCGCAAGTGGATCGACATCGGCTTGTGCACGCGCCCGGCGCACCGGGAGAAGGCCGAACGCGCGATCGCGGGCCTGTACCGGGACGCGAAGCTGAAGGAACCGCGGGTGATATGGCTCCCGTGCCCGCTGTCGGGTGCCCTGGCGGCGGTGGTGTATACGCAGGTGCGCGCCCATATCCGGACCGCCGCGCGCGAGCCGGAGGCGAGCGCGCCGCCGGTCTTCAGCGCGGTCGGAAGCGCGGTCGGAAGCGCGGTCGATAGCGCGGTCGGAAGCGCGGTCGGAAGCGCGGTCGATAGCGCGGTCCGAAGCGCGGTCGGAAGCGCGGTCGGAAGCGCGGTCGGAAGCGCGG
>ERZ761594.125-NODE-125-length-38019-cov-492.675456_pt1 | contig 38019 bp, 53 predicted proteins | sample MGYA00511036_ERZ761594 | MGnify/ENA primary metagenome ERZ761594 (study PRJEB28899, sample SAMN03785561) | bioreactor sludge metagenome | biome: EBPR Sludge; feature: EBPR Bioreactor; material: 0.22µm filtered reactor supernatant | place: Saint Lucia: Queensland... | reverse complement strand
GAGTTTTTTTTTGTTGACGCGCGCTGTTTTCGCCGCGTTTTGACGCAACGAAACGATGCGCGCGCCTTTCACGCCGACAGACGAGCAGCGCCGGCAGGCGCGTGACCTCGCCGCCGCCGGCCTTCGCCAGATCGACATCGCCGCACGCCTCGGCGTGTCGCGCCCGACGCTGATCAAGTATTTCTCCGCCGATCTGCGCGCCTCCGCCCCGCCCGCGCCGGCGCCCTCAACCGAGCCGACCCTCTTCACCGCCCCGCCGACCCAGCCCCAGCCGCCGCCGCCCTCGCCCGATCCGCAACCCGCCCCGCGCGGCCGCCCGCGCTACATGCCGACCCGGGCCGATCGCGACCGCGTGCAACTCCTCGTCGCCTCGGGCTGGACCGTCGCGCAGATCGCCCGGACGCTCGGCGTCAGCGAGCCGACGGCCAGCCGCGCCTATGCCGAGGAGATCGAGACCGGCGCCCTGCGCAAGCGCGCCGAGAACCTCGCCCGCATGGACGCCGCGGCGAAGCGCGGCAACGTCACCGCCCAGCGCGCCCTCGAGGAGCTGTTCGGCTCCGTCGAGTTGGCCCGCCTCGCCCCGCAATCGGCCGCCGAGCCGCGCAAGCCGAAAGAAGAGCCGATCGGCAAGAAGATCGCCGACCAGCACGCCGCCGCCGAGACCATGCGCACCGGCGCCTGGGCCGATGTCCTGCACCGCCCGAATTGACTGCAGCCATCGCCCCGGCCGCGCTCGCGAGCTGGGATTTTTCTTGTCCCGACTGGCGCGAGCGCCTGGCGACAGGCCGCTCGCTCGTGCCGGCGCTGCCGCTCGATCAGGCCGAGGCGCAACGCGCCCGCCGCGCCTTCGACATGCTGCGCCTGCCGGACGTTCCGGGCGCGCCGTCTCTCGCCGAGGCTGGCGGCGACTGGTTTCGCGACATCGTCGGCGCGCTGTTCGGCTCGCTCGACCGCGCGAGCGGCGTGCGCCGCGTCGGCAATGTTGTCGTGGTGGTGCCGAAGAAGAATTCGAAGACGACCAACAGCGCCGGCCTGATGCTTACGGCGCTGCTGCTCAACCAGCGGCCGCGGTCGCGCTTCGGCCTGTTCGCGCCGACGCAGGAGATCTCCGACACAGCCTTCGCCGCCGCGACAGGCATGATCAACCTCGACGCGGACCTGAAGAAGCTGCTTCACGTCCGCGACCACATCAAGACGATCACGCATCGCGTCACCGGCGCGCATCTCAAGGTCACGACGTTCGATCCGCAGGTGGCGACCGGCGGCCTCTATGCCGGCTGGCTGCTCGACGAGCTGCATCTGATGGCGGCCAAGCCCTATGCGGCGCGCGTCATCGGCCAGTTGCGCGGGGCCCGCGCCGCGATCCCGGAATCCTTCGGCGTCATCATCACGACGCAGTCGGAAGACCCGCCGGCCGGCGTCTTCAAGGACGAATTGAACTACGCCCGCGCCGTGCGCGACGGCCGCCAGCGCGGCGGCGCGCTGCTGCCGGTGCTGTATGAGTTTCCAGAGGAGGTGCAGACCGACCCCTCGCAACCCTGGCTCGACCCGACGACATGGGGCCGGGTCAATCCGAACCTCGGCCGCTCGGTGTCAATCGAAATCCTGCGCGAGCAGTTCGATCAGGCCTGCGCCATCGGCGAGCATGAAAAGCGCCGCTGGCTGTCGCAGCATCTCAACGTCGAGATCGGCGTCGCGACGCATGACGGCCGTTGGAAAGGCGTCGATCACTGGCTCGCCGCCGCCGAGCCGCTGACGCTGGAGTCGGTGCTTGCGCGCTGCGAGGTGGCGACGATCGGCGTCGACGGCGGGGGCCTCGACGATCTGCTCGGCCTCTGCGTCCTCGGCCGCGAGCGCGGGTCGAAGCGCTGGCTCGCGTGGTTCCGCGCATGGGCCGATCGCGGCGTGCTCGAGCTGCGCAAGGAGATCGCCTCGCGGCTCACGGATTTCGAGAAGGAAGGCGATCTCGCCTTCGTCGACATCGGCCGCGAGGCCGGCCTGAACGAGGATGTCGACGGCGTCGCCGACATCGTCGAGACCGTCTGGCGCGCCGGCCTGTTGCCGGAGAAACACGGCATCGGGCTCGATCCGGTCGGCGTCGCGGCGATCACCGACGCCATCGCCGCGCGCGGCGTGCCGCCCGATCTGATGGTCGGCGTGCCGCAGGGCTATCGCCTGTCGGGCTGCATCCAGGGCGCGGCGCGCAAACTCAAGGACGGCACGCTGCGCGTAGCGCGCCAGCCGCTCGCCGCCTGGTGCGCCGGCAATGCGCGCACAGAATTGAGAGGCAACGCCGTGTTGATCACCAAGCAGGCCTCGGGCGTCGCCAAGATCGACCCGCTTCTCGCCCTCTTCAACGCCTTCGACCTGATGGCGCGCAATCCCGAGGCCGGCGCCGCGGGGCGCGCCGCCGACTACTGGTCCGCGCTGGCGCGCTCGGCGTGAGCTGGCTGTCGCAGCTCCGGTCCTGGTTCTGGGCCGGGCCGGAGCAGGTCATCATCCGCGAGGCGGCGCGCGCCGATGATGCGCCCTCGCTCGGCGAGTCGGGCGCGCTGGCGCTGTCGGCGGTCTGGGCCTGCGTCAATCTTCTGGCGGGCGTGCAGGCGTCGATGCCGTTGCGCGTGCTGCTCAACGAAAAGGCCGGCCGCAAGCCCGTCGCCGATCATCCGCTCTATCGCCTGCTGCATGACAGTCCGAATGCGGATCAGACGGCGTTCGACTTCTGGTCCGTCGTCTCGGCGCAGCTCGAATTGCGCGGCAACGCCTACGCCCGCAAGCACATGAGCGGCGGGCGCATCGTCGCCATCGAGCCGATCGACGCCGAGGTCACGGTCAAGCGCGTCGAGTCGGGGCGCATCGCCTATGAATGGTCGGCCGATGGCCGCGCCTTCCGGCTGCTCGACAGCGAGATTCTGCATCTGCGCGGCCCGTTCGGCGGCCCGCTCGGCGGCATGTCGACTCTGGCGGCGGCGCGCCGCGCCTTCGGCATCGCCGGCGCGGCGGACATGGCGGCGGCCTCGACGTTCAGGAACGGCCTGCGCCCCTCCGGCGTGCTGGCCTTCGACCAGTTTCTGACGGCCGAGCAGCGCGCCATCGCCGAGGAGAAACTCGCGACGCGCTTTTCCGGCGTCATCAACGCCGGCCGGCCCATGGTGCTCGAGGGCGGCGCCAAGTGGCAGGCCGTGATGCTGAGCCCGGAAGACGCGCAGATGCTGGAGTCGCGCGGCTTTTCGGTCGAGGAAATCTGCCGCTTCTTCGGCGTGCCGCCCTTCATGATCGGCCACACCGAAAAGCAGACGAGCTGGGGCTCCGGCGTCGAGCAGCAGACGATCGGCTTCGTCCGCTACACGCTGCGCCCGCGCCTCGTGCGCATCGAGCAGACGATCGACAAGCAGTTGCTGACGCCCGAGGAGCGCGCCCGCGGCCTGTCCGTCGAGTTCAACCTCGAAGGCCTGTTGCGCGGCGATTCCAAGTCGCGCGCCGCCTATTACCGCGAGATGACGATGATCGGCGCGATGACCATCAACGAGGTCCGCGCCCTCGAAAACCTGCCGCCGGTCGCCGGCGGCGATGTGCCGCGGATGCAGGCGCAGAATGTGCCGATCACCGCCGCGCCCGCCCTCGGCGCCGAGGAGCCGCCAGCATGATGCATCGCGATTTCCCGCTCGACGTGAAGAAGGTCGACGACGAGACCGGCCTGTTCGAGGGCTACGCCTCGGTCTTCGGCGTTCTCGACAGCTACGCCGAGAAGGTCGCGCCCGGCGCCTTCGCCGAGTCGCTCGCCCGCCACAAGCGCGAGGGAACCTCGCCGCTGATGCTTTGGCAGCACGATTCGCGCGAGGTCATCGGCGTCTGGACCGATCTCGCCGAGGACGGCAAGGGCCTGCGCGTCTCCGGCCAGTTGCTCAAGGGCGTGCGCCGCGCCGACGAGGCGCTGATCCTGTTGCGCGCCGGCGCGGTGCGCGGTCTGTCGATCGGCTATCGCGAGGAGCTGGTCGACGACAGCGAGAAGGGCGTGCGCGTCCTCAAGAAGGTCAACCTGTTCGAGGTCAGCGTCGTCTCGATCCCGGCCAATCCGCGCGCCCGGGTCGACGCCGTCAAGAGCGATCTTCTCGATGCCTTCGCAGTCTTCGGCGCGAGGCTCCGCGCGGGCGATGCGGCGGGGGAGGACGAACTCGCGCTGCTCCTGCGCAAGGCGGGGGCTGATGAGGACATGGCCAAGCGGATCGCCTCCTGCGGCTATGGCAACGCCATTCGGAGCAAGACCGAAGGCAAGGAGGCGCAGGCCGAATCGACAGCGTTTCTGACGGCGCTCGTCGGCGGGCTTCGCCGCTGACTTCCAGAAAGGATCGAACCATGACCGAACCGACCAAGACCGCCGCCCAGCTCGCCGACGAGGTGAAGGCGGCTTTCACGCAGCAGCATGCCGCCGTCAAGGCCATCGCCGAGAAGGCGCTGGCCGACGCCGCCAAGGGCATCGAACTCGGCGCCGGCCTCAAGGAGAAGGCCGACGAGGCGCTGCTCAAGATGAACGAGACGCGCGCCCGTATCGACGATCTCGAGCAGAAGCTGGCGCGCGAGCCCGGCGCCGCCGCCGCGGGCTTCAAGTCGCTCGGCGAGCGCTTCGTCGACAGCGAGTCCTTCAAGGCGTTCCGCGCCGAAGGCTTCGCCCGCGGCCGTCAGGCCTCCGTCGCGTTCGAGGAGAATCTCGCCGAGACTCGCGTCAAGGCGACCATCACCTCTGTGACGACGGACACGGCGGGCGCCGCCGGCGATCTCGTCGCCACGACGCGGCTGCCCGGCCTGCTCGCCATGCCGCAGCGCCGCATGACGGTGCGCGATCTTCTGACGCCGGGCCGCATGGACGGCTCGACTCTCGAATACGTCAAGGAGACCGGCTTCGCCAATTCGGCCGGCATGGTCGCCGAGGCGGCGGCCAAGCCCGAGTCCGATCTGAAGTTCGACATCATGTCGACCTCGGCCAAGGTCATCGCGCACTGGATGAAGGCCTCGCGCCAGATTCTCAGCGACGCGGCGCAGCTTCGCTCGATCATCGACCAGCGCCTGCTTTACGGCCTCGCCTTCAAGGAGGAGTCGCAGCTCCTCAACGGCGACGGAACGGGCCAGAACCTGCTCGGCATCATCCCGCAGGCGACGGCCTATTCCGCGCCGATCAGCCCCGGCTCGCCGACGTCGATCGACGTGATGCGCCTCGCCATGCTGCAGGCCGCGCTCGCCGAATATCCGGCGACCGGCCATGTGATGCATCCGGCGGACTGGGCCTGGGTGGAGCTGCTCAAGGATTCCGAGGGCCGCTACATCATCGGCAATCCGCAGGGCTCGATCGCGCCGACGCTGTGGGGCCTGCCCGTGGTGACGACGCAGTCGATCGCGATCGACAAGTTCCTGACCGGCGCCTTCCGTCTCGGGGCGCAGGTCTTCGACCGCTGGGATGCGCGCGTCGAGACGGGCTACGTCAACGACGACTTCACCAGGAACCTGACGACGATCCTCGCCGAGGAGCGGCTCGCCCTGGCCGTCTACCGGCCCGAGGCGTTCATCTATGGCGATTTCGGCCGCGTCGCCTGACGTCAGGCCGAATGATCCTGCGCGTCGCGGTTCGCCGCGGCGCGTCTTTCCTGGAGCGCCCGTCATGGCCCGTTACCGAGTCCTGCGCCAGCACGAGGGCGATCGGCTCTACAAGCCCGGCGACCTGCGCGAGGCCTCGCCCTGCGACGTCGCGCATCTCGTCGCCTCGGGCGTGATCGAGGTCGTGCCCGACGCGGCCGCGGTCAAGGCCGAGCCGGCGCCGCGCAACAAGGCCGAGCGCCCGCCGCGCAACAAGGCGCGCTGATGTTCCATCCCCGTCGCATCCTGCCGCCGGCGCAGGCGCCGGTCAGCCTCACCGAGGCGCGGGCGCATCTGCGTTATGACGACACGGATCAGGACGGCGCCATCGCCGGCCTGATCGCCGCGGCGACGGCGCATCTCGACGGCTGGTCGGGCGCGCTCGGCCGCTGTCTCGTCACGCAGACCTGGGCGCTCGATCTCGCGGGCTGGCCGTGCAAGCGCCACATCCTGCTGCCGTTCCCGGATTGTCAGGCCGTCGCCTCGATCGCCTATCGCGACGCCGATGACGCGGCGCAGGCGCTCGCCTCGACGGCGTGGTCCGATCCGCTGCAACACACGACGGGCAGCGTCGTGCAACTCTTCCCCGACGTCGATCTGCCGGCCCTCTCGCCGCGGCGCATCGCGCCGGTGACGGTCACCTTCACGGTCGGCTATGGCGGGATCGACGAGGTGCCGCCGGCGATCAGGCAGGCGATCCTGCTGATGGTCGGCGACATGTTCCGCTTCCGCGAGTCGGCCGCGCCCGGCGCCTTCAACGCGATCCCGATGAGCGCCACGGTCGAGGCGCTGATCGCGCCCTATCGCAGGGTGCTGGTGTGAGCATCCCGGCCGGCGGCCTCGTCTGGCGCGCGCGTTACGAGCGCCGCGCCGCGCCGGTCGATGACGGCTATGGCAATGTCGAGGGCGGCTGGGAGGAGGTCGCGACGCTGGCGACCGGCTTCCGCGCCGCGCATGGCCGCGAGCGGCTGGAGGCGGGCCGGCTCGAATCGACGATCGAGGGCGTCGCCACGGTTCACGCCGGGCCGACGGCGCGCAGCCTGCGCGCCGAGGACCGGATCATCTTTCTCGCCGGCCCCTATGCCGGCATGGCGATGCAGATTCGCGCCGTCACGCCGCGGCCTGATGCGGCGTCGATCGAATTCGTCTGCGAAGGCGGGGTCGCCACATGAGCGTCGAGGCGGACAGGCCGCGCCGCGTGCGCGTCACGCGCGAGATCGCGCTGCGCCGCCTGGCCGGCTGCGCCCGCCCGGCGCCGCAGCAGATCGTCGTCTATCCCGCGGGCTGGGTCGGCCTCATGCCGCGCCATCACATCGCCCGGGCCGGCGACGCGATCGAGGAGGCGCGCTGATGGCGATGCAGGGCCGGGCCGCGCTGCTGCGCAAGCTGGCGCGTCTGCCGCGCGCCGTCAAAGCGGACTCCGGCCGCGCCGTCGTCTCGGCGGCGGATGATCTCGTCGCCCGCCAGAAGCAGGCGGTCGCGGTCGACACCGGCGCGCTGCGCGCCAGCATCGTCGCGACGCCGACGGCCGACGGCCTGCGCGTCCGCGTCACCGCCGGCGGCCCGAAGACGACGGTCGAGGCGCGCAAGGGCTCCGGCGCCAAATGGGACTATGCCCTCGGCGTCGAGTTCGGCGTCGCCGCGCACAAGGCGGGCGGCCTGTTCGCCGGCGCGCGCCATCCCGGGCAGGCGGCGCAACCCTTCTTCTATCCGACCTGGCGACTGACCAAACGCGCCGCCCGGGCCAAGATTTCGCGCGCCATCGGCAAGTCGGTGAAGAAGGCTTTCGCCGGTGGCTGATCCCGCCTCGCTGGCGTTGCAGAAGGCGTTGGTCGCCCGGCTGCGCGCCGAGGTCGCAAGCCTTGCCGGCCGCGTCTATGACCGCGCGCCGCAGGAGGTCGCCTTTCCGCATGTCGAGCTGGGCGCGATCGAGATCGTCGACGCCGCCGCCGCCGGCGATTGCGTCGAGCCGCTCGAGGCGACGGTGACGCTGCATGTCTGGTCGCGCGCCACGGGCGCCGTCGAATGCCGGCGCATCGCCGGCGCGATCCGCGCCGCGCTGCGCGGCTGGACGCCGGACCTGACGGCCGAGGGCTGGCGCGCCGCGCCGGTCGAGGTCGGGCAGCTTCGCGACATGGAAGACCCTGACGGCCTGACGACGCATGGCGTCGTCACGCTGACCGCGCTCATCGACGCGCTCTGACTCCGGCGTCGCCGGACCCCGCCGCCGTCGCGCGGCCAACATCGAGGACAAGGCTATGGCGACTCCGAACACCATGAAATTCGGCGACGGGATGTTCTATCTCGGGACCAATGACGTCACGCCCGTCTACACCAAGTTGTGCGGCGTCACGGCCTGGAACATCAGCTTCTCGAAAGAGACGACCGATTCCAGTGTGCCGGACTGTGACGACCCCGACCTGCCGATCTGGAATCAGACCGACGTGACGGGCCAGGGGGTGTCGATCTCGATCGAGGGCTTCGCGGTGCCTGAGGCGCAGGCGATGATCGAGACGGCTACGCTGTCCACCGTCTCAGTCCCGGTTCGCCTCTACATCAAGAACGCCGGCTCGGGCGGCGCAACGCCCGACAAGCTCTATTCGCTGAAAGCTCATATCACGCATGAGATCAGCGGAGAGTTGAAGAATCGGCCCGTGATCAAGCTCACCGTCACCGGCGACGGCCCTTGCACGGTGTCGAACGCGGCGATTCCCTGATCATGCAGGGCGAGATCGAGGCGCTGTTCGGCGACGGGCCGCACAAGTTCCGCCTCACCATCGGCGGCGCCGAGGAGCTGGAGGAGCGCTGCAAGGCCGGCGTGCCGGTCATCCTGCGCGCCGTCGCCAGGGACGAAGCGACGTCGACCATGCTGCGCGAGACGCTGCGGCTCGGCCTCGTCGGCGCCGGCATGGCGCCGGAAAAGGCGCTGCTCTTGATGGCGCGCTACGCCGAGACGGGCGTCGGCCGCCTGCGCGATGTCGCCTTCACGATCCTTGCGGCCTTCTGGCTCGGCGTCGAGGATGATCCGCCCCCAAAATCAGAGCCGGGGCCGGACGCGAGTCCCGACCCCGGCGCAACGGCATGACGCGCTGGGGCCTCTACTATGGGGCCGGCGCCGCAATGGGCTTCACGCCGCGGCAGGTCCGCGACATGACGCCCTGGGAATTCGCGCATGTGCGCGCCGGCTGGATCGGCGCGAACAATCCCGAGGCGCTGGAGTCCGGCGTCGCCGAGCCGCCCGACGATGTGGCGGCCCGCGCGCTGGAGCTGATGGCGACCGCCGCCGACACCGTGACCTGAGATCCCCGCATGGCCGAGGAAGCGAAACTCGTCGTCGCCCTCGAGGCGCGCGTGCGCGCCTTCGAGCGCGCGCTCGACAAGGCGCAGGGCACGACAAAGCGCCAGACCGCGGCGATCGAACGCGCCTTCGATCAGACCAATTCGCGCCTCGCCTCGCTGATGAACTCGACCGCCTCGACCATCTCGTCCGGGCTGCAGCGCGTCGCCGGCCTCGCCGGCGCCTATCTCTCGGTCGACGCGCTGCGCAAATATGCTGACGAGTGGCAGGCCGCGGTCAACAAGATCGCCGCCGCCAACCAGTCGCGTCAGGGCTCGCAGGAGCGCGCCTCGCAGCTCACCGACATCGCCGTGCGCTCCAACGCCAGCCTCGAGGCGACGGCCGATCTCTATGCCGGCCTGACGCGCTCGACGCGCGATCTCGGCGCCTCGCAGGCGCAGGTGCTCAAGGTCACGGAGACGATCAACAAGGCCTTCGCCGTCGGCGGCCAGAGCGCCTCGACGCAGGCCGGCGCGATCCTGCAGCTCAATCAGGCGCTGCAATCGGGCAAGCTGTCCGGCGACGAGTTCAATTCGGTGGCCGAAGGCGCGCCGCTGATCATGGACCTCGTGGCGAAGAAGCTCGGCGTCGCGCGCGGCGAGTTGAAGAAGCTCGCGAGCGACGGCGCCATCACGTCCAAGGTCTTTTTCGAAGCTCTGCTCGAGGGCGGCGCCGCAGTCGAGCAGCAGTTCGCGACGCTGGTGCCGACGGTCGAGCAGTCGCTCAACAAGCTTCAGGCCTCGCTCGCCCGCTATTTCGGCCAGCTCGCGACGCAATACGATTTCGCCGGCAAGGTCGCGACCGGCACGCAGTTCATTCTCGACAATCTCGATACGGTCGTGCGCGCCGCCGCGGTCGCCGGCGTCGCGCTTGCCGGGGCCTTCTCGCCCTTCGGCGCGGGGCTCGCCGCCGCCGCTGCGGCGATCGTGCTGTTCGGGGAATCGGTCAGGCCGATCGCCGGCGATCTGGCGACATTGGGCGACTATGCGCGCGTCGCCTTCGACTATATCGCCTCGGCCGATCAGCAGGTGACCGCCTCGCTCCGGCAGAATCTGCAGCCCGTGATCGAGACGATCGTCGGCCTGCTCAACAACGATCTGCCGGCCAGCGCCGCGACCTTCCTGTCGGCCGTCACGACGGCGATCGACGCCGTGATCAACGCCTTCCAGTTCGCCGGCGACGCCATCTCGACCGCCTGGAACGCCGCTGGCGCCGCTGTCGCCGAGGCGATGATCAACGCGATGAATCAGGTCATCGCCGCGGTCAATCGCGCCGTCGGCGCCGTGATCGCCAACATCAACGCGCTGCTGTCCTATGCCGGCCAGGCCGCTATCGCGGCGCCGAAGATCGCCGCCTTCGAGAACGCCTATGCCGGCGCCGGCGACCGCGCCGGCAAGGCCATGGCGGAGGCCTATCAGAAGCGGTTCAACCAGACGACGGTGCGCGACGCCGTCGCCGGCGTCGGCAAGGAGATCGACGCCCGCGTGCAGGCGATCCGCGCCGCCGCGAACGAGCGGGCGGACTCCCGCGCCGAACAGGATCGCGAGGCGCGCCGCGGCCGCGCCCTGTCGCCGCGCGACGACGGCTCTCTCACCGCCAGGCTGCGCAATCCGCCCGGCGCTGGCGGCGGCGGCGGCGGTGGCGGCGGAGGCGGCGGAGGCGGGGCCAAACAGACCGACTATCAGCGCGAGACCGAGGCGCTGGAGAAGCGCATCGTCGCGCTCGGTCGCGAGAAGGAGGCGCTGTCGCTCAGCGCGTTCGAAGCGGCGAAGGCCGAGGCGGCGCACAAGCTGCTCGACGCGGCGAAGAAGGACGGCGTCGCCGTCACCGACGAATTGCGCGCCCGCATCGACGAACAGTCCGCCGCCTACGCCCGCGCCAAGATCGCCCTCGACGAGGCGAAGGCGGCGCAGCAGTCGTTCAAAGACCTGCAGCAGTTCATCGGCACGTCGCTGTCGGGGTTCTTCTCCGATCTCGTGTCCGGCGGCGAGAACGCCAGCAAGGCGATGATGAACCTCGCCAAGAAGCTCGCCGACGCGGCGCTGCAGGCGGCGCTGCTCGGTCAGGGCCCGCTCGCCGGCCTGCTCGGGTCGAAGGGCGCGAATGGCGGCGTCGGCGGTCTGATCGGCGCGCTGTTCGGCGGCTTCAAATTCGGCGGCGCGGCCGCGTCCGGCTTCCCGCAGCTCTATGCCGAGGGCGGCTACACCGGCGCCGGCGGCAAGCACGAGGCCGCGGGCGTCGTGCATCGCGGCGAATATGTCATGCCGGCGAGCGTCGTGCGCCGGCTCGGCGTCGGCCAGCTCGCAGCGCTGCACCGCTCGGCGCTGCGCGGCTATGCGGATGGCGGCCTCGTCGGCGGGCCGGGCCTGCCGCTGCGCGCTGCTGCGGCGGCGTCGGCCGGCGGCCCGGTCTCGGTCACGATCGACGTCCGCGGCGCGACCGGCAATCAGGAGGTGCAGCGCATGGTCGCGGCCGGGATGCGTCAGGCCGTCGCCGCGACGACGCAGACGATCGGCCGCAACGCGCATACGCTCTTTCGCAACGCCGAGATGCGCTTCGCATGATCGTCTCGCCGGCCCTTGCGGCGCTCGTCGCCGACAGGACGGTGCGCGTCGGCGCGCTGGTCATGTTCGATTTTCTCTCCGGCCCGATGCGCGTCTGGGGCGGGTTCGGCGACATCGAGACCGGCGGCCACGTCTGGTCCGGCCTCGGCGAACTCGGCTCGGTCTCGGCGATCGAGCTGCCGCACAACGGGTCGGCGCCGGAGACGACGTTCACGTTGTCGGGCGTCGATCCGACGCTGCTCGCCGCGGCGCTGGCGTCGCGGGCCGAGACCTATGACCGCGACGTCGTCGTCTGGCTGCAGCACTTCGATGCGACATGGGCGCCGGTCGATGCGCCCGTGCCGATCTATTTCGGCCGCATGGATGTGATGACCGCCAAGACGACGGACGCGAAATCGAGGATCGTCGAGGTCAAGGCGGAATGGCTGTTCGCGCGTCGCGCGATCCCGGCCTTCGCCAGCCTGTCGGATCGCGATCAGCAGGCGCGCGCGGCGGGCGATCTCGGCGCCGCCTATGTCGCCTCGATGCAATCGAAGACCGTGGTCTTCCCCGTCTGATGAATTCGCGTCTGCCGGCCTGGCTCGCGGCCTCCGGGTCGCGCCCCTTCGCCTGGGGCGTGTGCGACTGCTGCACATGGGTCTGCGACTGGGTGGTCGCCGCGCAGGGCGTCGATCCGGCGGCGGCCTGGCGCGGCGCCTGCGCCTCGGCGCGGGACGCGGCGCGCATCTTGCGCGGCCGCGGCCTGCTGGCGCTGGCGCGCGAGGGCTGCGCCGCGGCGGGCCTCGCCGAGACGCGCGATCCGCTGCCCGGCGACGTCGGCGTGGTGCTGACGGAAGACGGCCCGGCGATGGCGATCCGCACGCGCACCGGCTGGGCGATCAAGGCGGGGCAGGGCTTCGGCGTCCGCGCCGCGCCGATGCTGGCGGCCTGGAGAGTCGAATGCCGCAGCTGATCGTCGCGCCGCTGACGACGCTCTTCGGCGGCCTCGGCCTGACCGGCACGATCGCCGGCTTCTCGACCGCCTCGATCGCCGCCTATGCCGTGGTCACCGCCCTGTCGCTCGCGGCCAGCTACGCGCTGGCGACGATGCAGAAGAAGCCGAAGCAGTCGCCGCAGCAGCAGACGGTCAAGCAGGCGATCCCGCCGCGCCTGCTGGTCTATGGCCGCGACAAGGTCGGCGGCGCTCTGGCGTTTTACGAGGTCTATGGCCGCGCCCTCTATCAGGTGACGGCGCATTGTCAGGGGCCGATCGACGCGATCGAGTCCTACTGGCTCAACGACGTGAACGCCGGCGCCTCGCTCGCCTCCGGCGCGCCGGCGCCATGGGGCGCGCAGCTCGTCGCCCAGTCCGTCCTCGGGACGATGAGCCAGCCGGCGTTTGCGCCGCTGGTCTCGGCCTCGGGCGGGCAGTGGACGTCCGCGCATCAATTGAAGGGCGTCGCCGCGACGCTGATGATCTGCGTCTCGGCCGGCAAGAACAACGCCAAGGTCTGGCCGAACGGCGTGCCGGCGCTGCGCGTCGTCATGCGCGGCCAGGCGGATATTTACGACCCGCGCGACGGCGGGACGCGCTGGACCGAGAATGCGGCGCTGATCATCCGCGATTATCTGACGCGCCGCGTCGGCGTGACCATCGCGGGCGAGGCGCGCACGGTGCCGGTCGGCTTCGGCATTGCGCCGGCGATGATCGACGAGGCGTCCTTCGCGGCCTTCGCCAATCTGTGCGACGAGCCCGTCGCGCTGGCGGCGGGCGGGACCGAGCCGCGCTATCGCATCTCGGCGACGATCGATCTGGCGACGGCCGAGCCGCGCACGACTCTCGCCGCGCTGCTGCGCGCCTGCGATGCGGAAATCTATCCGACGGCCACGGGGCTGATCGCCATTCGCGGCGGCGCATGGGCGACGCCGACGGTCGCGATCGGCGATGACGACGTGTTGCAATACGACTACGCCAACGGCTCCGGCCGCGCTGCGGCCTTCAACCGTCTCAAGATCACCTACAAGGACCGGACGGACTATCAGCCCGCCGAATGCGACCCGTGGGAAGACCTTGCCGATCAGGCCGAGCGCGGCGTGCTGCAGCAGGATTTCGACGCGCAGATCGTGCCGAGCTTCACGCAGGCGCGCCGCGTCGCGCGCATCTTCTCGGCCAAGTCCAATCCGCGCCATCGGCTTACGCTGACGCTCGCCTACGGCTCGGCGCTGCGTCTGTGGGGCGAACGCAATTTCGCGCTGACACTGCCCGAGCTCGGCCTCGACGCCGAGCCGATGGCGGTCGGCAAGATTTCGCTCGACCTCGACACCATGACCGGCGTCGTCGAATGCGCCTCGGATGATCCCGCGGCCTATGACTGGTCGACGACGCTGGAAGGGGCGCCGCCCTCGACGATCGCCTCCTCCTCGAGCGCCGCGGCCATTCCGGCGGCCGACGGTCTGGTCGTCGATGTCGATCGCACGGCGGTCATGGCCGGCGTGCAGATCGCCCGCCTCGTCGCCAGTCTGCCGACGCTGACCACGGCCGACGGTGCGCGGTTCGAATATCGCAAGTCCGGCGCGACGGACTGGATCGTCATGACGGGGCGCGGCGCCTTCGCTGGCGTCAGCGAGGCGCTCGAGGACGGCGCGACCTACGAGGCGCGCGGCGCCTATGTCCGCAATGTCGGCTATTCGGCCGAGCCGGATGTCGGCGAGTGGTCGTCGACCGCCAGCGTCACCGTCGTCGCCAACGCGACGCCGCCGGCTTCGTCCGGCTCGTCTCTCGGCGCATCGCCGGCGACAGGCCTCGATATCGCCGTGTCGTGGCAGACGCCGGCCGTCGCCGACTTCGCCTATACGCGCATCTATCTCGGCCCGACCGATACATTCGCCGACGCCTCGCCGGTCGCGGTGAGCTACGCGCCGGCCGCCTCCTCGCCGACGGTGACGGTCGCCGCCTCGGCCGCAGGGACGTGGCGCGTCTTCGTTCGCACCTTCAACGGCTCGGGCGTCGGCGCGGCGGCGCCGCTCGGCCCGGTGAGCGTGACCGTATGATCGTCTGGCCCGCGCCCCTGCGCTATGCGGCGGCGGTTCCCAACCTGTCGGCCGGCTGGCGCGAGGGCGGGCCGGCGCGCTCCGGCCAGGCGCAGCGCGTCATCGGCGATCTCGGGCCGTGGCGCGTCACGGTCGAGGGGATCGTCGCGCGCGGGCCCGAGCAGATCGCGCTGGCGCAGGCCATGCTGACGCGCCTCAAGTCCGGCGAGACCATCGCCGCGCCGGTGTGCGAGCGCGCGCCGCTGCCCGGGGCCCGCGCCGCCGTCGGCGCGCTGACGGCCGACGCCGCACTGCGCGCGACGCAATTGTCGCTGGCGCTCGACGGCGCAGCCCTGCGCGTCGGCGCGCTGCTCGGGATCGCCGGCCGCGTGCATCGCGTCGTCGAGATCGTCTCGCAATCCGCGCCGCCCGCCTGGCGCGACAAGCTGGCGCATGACGAGCCCTGGGAGGACGCCTCGCCCTGGGGCGACGGCGCGATCCCCGGCCTGCCGCTCGGCGCCGCGGTGGTGCGCATCCTGCCCGGCCTGCGCGCCGCCGCAGCGGCGGGAACGGCGGTCGCCCTGCGCGATCTGACGCTGATCTGCCGCCTCGCCGACGCCGAGGCCGGCGACATGCCGGCGCCGAAGGGCCGCTCGGCGCAATTCGATCTCTCGCTCGTGGAAAGCCTCTGATGACCTATGCACAAATCCAGCCGATTGCGCAGGGCGACAAGGACGGCCGCGACAGGGTCAACAGGGCCTTCATCGATCTGGCGACGCTGTCCGGCCGCATCGACGCCGAGGAGGCGGCGCGCCTCGCCGGCGATCGCGCCGCGCCGATCGCCTCGCCGCTCGATCATCGCCCCGGCGACGCAGCGCTGAATTTCACGCTCGGCCTCGGCGTCGGCGAGGCGGGCCTTGCGCCGCTCGATCCGGCGCTGATCGCGACCTCCGCTTTCGGCGCGGTGGCGCGCATCGCCGGCGCCGGCGTCGTCGCCTCGCGCTGGCTGTTCGCGGTCGAGCCGGGGCGCACCTATGCTGCCATCTTCGCCCTGCGCCGCCACGCCGACGCCCCTGACCCGTCGAATGACGCCGTGCGCTGCGGGCTCGACTGGCTCGACGCCTTCAAGGCGCGGATCAACGTGCAGACGCAGGTCTGGCAAGACCTCGACCTGACGGTGGCCGACGGCCGCGTCGTGCAGCGCGCCGTCATCGCCCGCGCCGCGGCGTCGGGCGTCGATCATGTCGCGCCGGTCAATGGCGTCTATGTGCGCCCCTATGTCGAGGCGTGGGGCGGCTCCGGCCAGACCGACGTCGAGGTCATCGCCTGGCTCGACATCACCGACGCTGGCGCCGCGCCGAATGTCTCGGCCCTGTCCGATCGCGTCACCAATCTCGAAAGCCTGGGCGCCGGCGCACGCCTGACGGCGCTCGAGGCGGGCGCCGACACCGGCGCGCGCTGGACGATCGAGACCTCGGCGGGCATCCCGGCCGCGACCATCCCCGGCGCCGTGCAGGTGCTGCTGACGCTCGGCCATGACGCGCCGGGCGACGGATTCGGCGGCTGGTGGAAAAAGGTCGGCGCATCGGGGCAGGGCGCGCGCCAGAGCCTCGACGGCGCCTGGTGGCGCTTCATCGTCGAGCGCGGCCGCGCCCTGCCGGCGCAGTGTCTCGGCGCCAAGGGAACGAATCTCGACGCCGACGCGGCGGCCGAGACGGCCGCCTTCGCCGCGCTCGAGGCGCTGGCGCATGGCCGCGATGTCGATCTCGGCGGCAAAGTCTATCGCGTCACGGCGATCCCGAGGCGGGCGCGCTACTTCAACGGCGGGTTCCGCGACGCGACGCGCACGCTGATGCGCCGCATGCGCCTGCCGGCGACGCCGCTGGACGGCGCGGCGCGCTGCGCTCTGACCGAGGCGGGCACGCATCTGTGGAACGGGCCGATCGGCTGGGACCCTGTGCGCAAGCGCTGGTTCATGTTCTTCACGCGCTCGCCGCGGCACGGCAATTCCCCCGGCGGCAAGCTTCACTTCGCCTGGAGCTATGACTGTTTCCAGACTGTCGCCGGCGAGACGACGGTCGCGACCATTCAGGGCGTCGAGGCCAACGCCAATTTCGCCGCCGGCGGCATGATGTCGGCCGGGCGCATCGGCATCGTGTCGCTGCAGCGCACGGCGGCCAACGTCTATTCGTGGCAGTTCATTTATTCGGACACCGGCGGCGCGCCCTTCACGATCGTCGACATCGGCGGCTACGTCACGCATCCCTTCGTGCCGCTCGGCCAGATGCTGGCCGATCCGGTCGGCGGCGCCGACGCCTACATGGTGTTCGGCGGCGGCACGGGCGACACGAGCAACGATCTGCGCTCGCTCGGCACGACCGACAATGGCGCGACCTGGACGTCGCGGCTCTGCGTCGCCGGCCCGGGCGGGACGGCGGCGGTCGAGTGGAACGTCGCCGAGGTCGTCGCCGGCGGCTACATGGCCATCGCCCGCGACGACACGGCCTCGACCACGGTCTCGAAAAACGCGCTGGCGACGACGTCGGTCAATCTGCGCGACTGGACTCCCGTCGTCGACGCGGGCATCGACCTCGGCGCGCAGCCGCCTTGCCTGTTCCCCGAGGACGGGATCGCCCATGTCGCGACGCCGGCGCGCGGCGGCTTCCTCGGCTTCCCTGGCTACGGCACGCCGATCGGCCATGAAAACCGCCTGCTGCTCGCCTCGCAGAATGCGCGCGAGGTGTTCGACGCTGGCGGCGTATTCACGACCGGCGCATGGGTCGATCTCGGCGCCCTGCCGCACCGGGCGACAGGCGGCTTCTATTACACGCGCGATCCGCAGGGCGTGCTGGTCTTCTCCTTCAACGCCGGCGAGCGCCTGACCATCAATGCGGACCCCGAGGCCGAGCAGTCGATCTACATCCTGACGACAGGGATCACGATCACGGCGCAGGCGAAGCCCCGCCGTGTCAAGCTCAGCGACAATCGCCACTTCCGCCGGCGCTGGCACACGGCCAAGGCGGCGGCCTCGAATGAAGTGATCGCCGACCGCTGGCGCTGGGCCGGCGCGGCCCCGGCGAACGTGCAGTTTCCCGTGCTGTCCGACGAGCTGGCGGTCAACCTGCCGCACCGCTCGGCCTCGGCCCTCGCCATCGCGTCCGACGGCGCGGCCTTTTCTTCGCTCGAGCAGATCGTCTGGGGGCGCGACGCTGTCGTCGCCCTCGCCAACACGCCGATCGCCATGACGCTGATCGGCAGCGGGGTGCGCCCGCCGCAGACCATTTTTCAGGTCGAGGTCTATGCCGACGGCGCGAATCTCGGCCCCTACACGTCGGCCTCGCTGCCGGCTGCGGCGTGGCTCAACGGGCTCGAGGAGCTGCGCGCCGTCGCCCCGCCCATGAACGTGCCGCGCGCCGCGCTGGCCGAGAACGCCTTCGCCAAGGTGTCGATCAAGAACGGCGAGGATGCGGTGCGCCCCTGGGCCTTCTCGGCCTACTATCTCGACTGGGAGCCCGGGCCGGACTGGAGCGACCCGGAATTCATCGCGCCCGATCGCGAGGCCGACATCCTCGACCGCTATTCGCAACTGCGCGTCATCGGCGCCAATTCGATGATCGGCGTCGGCTATTGCCCGGGTGACGGCGTCGGCGTCGTGGCGCTGCCCTACAGCAAGATGATCGTGCAGCCGATCTCGGCCGCGCTGCGCGCGCCGCTCGCCGGCGACTTCGCCTTCCGCGGCACGCTCTGCGACGCCGGCACGACGGTCGACTATTTCGACCAGGACTCGCTGCGCCTGCGCCTCACCGGCCTGTCGTCGCCGGCGATCACCGCCGGCATGGCCGGCGACGTCAACGCCCAGCGCCTGCGCGAGATCGAAATCCTCACCGGCATGTGAGCCGGCCAGCATCGGAGACTCAATCATGGCTGACGACTTCGAGGGCTACAGCGTCGGCGTGTCCGGCCCGCTGATGCGCGGCTTCGCCATCACGCCGAGCGACGCGGCCGATCTGCCGTCGGTGACGCGGCAGATTCGCGTCACCGGCGCGGCAGGCGACATCGTCGTGACCTGGGCCGACGGCTCGGTGACGACCGAGCCGGTGCAGGCCAACGAGACGCTCGACTGGCGTATCCGCAAGGTCGCCGCGACCGGCACGACCGCGACCGGCCTGCGCGGCTACGTCTGATGCTCGGCCCCCACATCGGCGTCGGCCGCCGCCGCAGGGGCGGCTCTGGCGCGGCGGCGCCGCAGTCGCAGTCCTATGACTTCACCGGGGCCATGCCGGCTCCGTTCGCCGCGGCATGGTCCGGCCCGGCGGACTATACGTCGGGCTATCCGACCTATGAGGATTTCGCGGGCAGGTTGAAGGCCGCGACTGCTGCGGCGCCGCGGCGCGATGATCGTGGTTTGCGGCTTGAGCCCGCCGTGACAAACATCGCGACCAATCCGCGCATGATCGGCGCGACGGCCGCGACGCTCAACGGGGAGGTGCTTGGTCTCACGATCGCGATTGGCGGCATCGTGCCGCTGGCCATCGGCTCGCATGTCTACAGGGTGACGACTCCGTCGGCGCACGGCCGCGCCAATTTCGATCGCATCCGGCTCGCCGCCAACACGACGGCTGGCGGGCGCACGCTCGGCGGCGGACTGAGCACGCTGCAATTCACCATCTACAATGTGACGGCGACCACATTCGACATTGTGCATTGGCAGGCCGCGACGTCGACGGCCGCCAACACGGTCGCCGTCGCCTACTACTATCGCACATGGTCTGCGACCGGGACGCTGCCGACTGGAATGAGCCTGCGCGGCGACAGCGGAGGCTCACGCCTCGCGCGTCTGACGACCAACACCGACCCGGCGGGCGGCGGCACGCCGTTTTCGATTGGCGCGGTGAAGACGTTCAACATCGCCGGAGTCGGGACTGACTATCTGATCATCACCAATGTCGCGGCGACGCAAGGCGAGGCGATCCGCTTTTCACAGCCTGCTGGAATACAGCCACGTCGCGGCGGCTCGAATGACGATCAGTCGCGCGCCAACATCGGAATCGAGATGGCGCTGATCGAAAAGAACTCTGGCGGCACGGTGCTGCGCGAGACGCTTGTCGACGTGCTGTCCGATTTCACGCTTGCGGCGGCCAACTGGTCGCGCATCGAGGCGGGGTGGTCGGTCGCCGAGTCGACATGCGCAAGCGTCGACATCGCCTACAAGCTCACCGGCGCGGACCAGTGCGACATCGATGTGTCGTTCCGCGAGTTCATGGTGTCGACGTCGCAGCACAATGCGGCGACCATCCTGCCAGCCTGGAATACGACAGGCACGTCGAGCAAGATTGCCGAGACCTGCGCCGGCGTCGCCGCTCCCTTCGCCCTCAAGGGCGCCGACTATGTGTTCGAGTGCACGGAAATCGTCGCGGCGACGGACACGATCATCTCTTTCGGTTCGGTCGAACTGCGCGCGGTCGGCACGACATGGCCGCGTGATCTGGTCCTGACGGACGGGACGAACTCGGTCACGCTCGCCGGCGCGCTGCGCGATCTCTGGCGCACGCAGCAGACGGTGCGCGCATCCATGTCGTGGGGCGCGGGCGGCCTGCGCCTCGCGATGACCGACGATTTCATCACCGGCGTCCGCTCCGGCTCGAATGCGTCTTTCACCGGCGCGGCTCAGAATGTCGTCAACCTCAACGAAGCGGCGGGCGGCCTCAGGCGCGGCATGACGAGCGCCAAGACGCTTGTGCTGCATGACACCGAACGCTCTTTCGCGGACGTGATCGCCGCGTCGCGGCTGACGTTCGGCTCGACATGGGCCGTGCCTGGAGTGGATACCGTCGTCGGCCTCACCGGCCCGACGCCGAAAACCCCACCTGGGACGAACGGCACGTTTGAAAATGGCTGGATGACGCGGTCTGGAACGCGCATCTTTGTCAACGCGTCCGCCGCCGGGCAGGTCATCGAGAATTTTGATTTTCGCGGCTACTATTTCAGCGCCAACGCGGCGAATGTCGGCAATGTAACGTTCAGGAACTGCCGCTTCGACGGCTCCGGGCTGGCGGCGTCCGGCCCCATCTTCACGCAAAATTCGATCACGACGTGCCCGGACTGGGTTGTTGAAAACTGCCTGTTCGAAGTCGGCCGTCCGCTCGGCGATCCGATCACGGTTCAGGGTGCGATGGTGTTCGCATCGGCCAATCCGAGAATATCGAAGTGCGTCATCATCGGATCGAATGCCGATCTGCAAAAAATGGTCAATGGCGGCACGCTGGAAGACAGCATCCTGATCATGACCGCAGAGACAGCGATCGGTGCACATGCCGATGGCGTCGAACTCAATCAGACCTCGATGAACGAACAGATCGTCCAGCGCACGCTGGTCGATTTCAGGACGCTCTACAAGGCGATCCTCGAACCGAATACGGCGATCGGCGGCTCGCCCGCGAACATCGGCTCGACCACGAATTCATGGCTGAAACAAACGATCGTGCGCGACGCGATCGTTTTCGGCGGGTTCAACTCGGTTGTCGGGTCAATCGTCGCGCCGAACGCGACTTTCGCCACTGCCGGCGGCCTCTACAGCGCCGACGCGCAGCACACTTACGAGAATGTGCGCATCGGCGCGGCGACCAACACCTACGTCAATCTGCAACTCAACGGCGCGCAACTCCGGTTTGTCGGCGCGGCTGTGACATTCGCCAATGCCGGCGGGCGCGTCGGCTGCCAGCACTGCGTCGGCCTCGTGGCTGGGACGTGGCCTGATGGGCATCGTGGCGGCGCGCTGAAAACCACGGGCCTCGCCGGCCCGGCGCTGACCACGACGCCGCTGAACGGTCTCGCCACCGCGATGGCGGCGAACGATGCGTTCAGCATCAACGGCAACACGATCACGGTGCTTGCTTCGGGCGCCAGCGGCAACAACCAGATCAACATCACCGACACGCTCGCGACGCTGATCACAAAGATGCAGGCGCTCGTGCCGGGCCTGACTGTGACGCTTGAGCCGTATCGTCTGACTGTGACTGACCTCGACGACTACTTCAGCGGCGCGCCGCTGGCCTGACGACGGAGAGATCCCAGCATGTCCGCATCCATGGCGCGCGCCATCGCGATCGTCGGCGCGTGGCTTGTCGTCGTCGGCCTCGTGCTGGTCGCGGCCTGCGCGCCGGTGCGGGCGCATGACTGGTATCCGCTCGCCTGCTGCAACACGGCCGATTGCTATCAGGTCGGCGAAGGGCAGCGCGAGCCGGCGCCGGTGTTCACGCCGCAGGGCTGGCGGCTGCATGACGGCGTGGTCGTGCCGTTCGCCGAGGCGCGACCGTCGCCCGACGGCAAGTTCCATGTGTGCCGCTATGGCGGCAACCCGAAGGCCGGCGTGATCGTCGCCGAGCGCCGCCCCTGCGTTTTCGCGCCCGCCAACGGCTCCTGAGGGCTCCCCATGTATCCTGCGAATTTCAAGGGCCACGCGAAGCGGCTCGATGATGTCGATCTGCCGCGGCTCGGAGCGCTGATCGGCGTCGGCGAGGACGAGATTCACGCCGTTCTGGACGTCGAGTCGCGCGGCTCGGGGTTCGACCGACTCGGCCGGCCGGCGATGCTGTTCGAGCCTCACCTCTTCTGGCGCGAGCTGGGCGAGGGATCGAAACGCGCCCGCGCCGCGGCGGCCGGGCTTGCATGGCCGAAGTGGCGCCCCGGCGCCTATCCGCCCGACTCCTATCCGAACCTGATCGCCGCCATCGCGATTGACGAGACGGCGGCGCTGCGCTCGGCCTCGTGGGGCCTCGGGCAGGTGCTGGGCTCCAATCATCGCGCCGCGGGCTATGCGAGCCCGCAGGCGATGGTCGCGGCATTCTGCGACGACGAGGAAGCGCACCTCGCCGCGATGGTGAGTTTCATCAAGGCGACGTCGATCGACGACGATCTGCGCGCGCATCGCTGGGATGTGTTCGCCCGCGTCTACAACGGGCCGGGCTATGCGACGCACGACTATCACGGCCGACTGGCGCGCGCCTATGCGCGGTGGCGCGGCATCAAGGACACGCCCTGGAATCCTGCCGACGCGATCAGGGAGACGCAGCAGGCCGAGGCGGCGGCTTCTGCGCGCGAAAGCCTGAAACCCGCGCCGATCCCCGCGCCGCCCGCGCCCATTCCCGTGCTGCCCGAGCCGGCGCCGCCGCCTGCGCCGGGCTTCTGGGCGCGGTTCTGGCGCGCGCTGACGAAGAGGATGACGCCATGAACGCCGACGCGCTCAAATCCCTCGCGGCCGCGCTGGCGAAGGCCGGTGCGCCCATCTTGTCGGGCGCTCTCTCGACGGCCGCCGGCTCGATCGGAGGGCCTGCCGGCGCTCTTCTGGGCGCCGGGGTGTCGGCCGTGATCGGCGCGCTCGCCGAGGCGCTGGGCACAGACGCGACGCCAGAAGCGGTCGCCGCAAAGGTCGAGGCGGACCCAGCCGCAGCGGCGAAGACAGTCCAGACGGTCGAGGCGTCGCAGGGCGACGTGATCGCGGCGATTCATGCCGAGACGGCGCGGCAGCTCGCGCTTGCCGAGACGGCGCGCGAGAGCTTCTTTTCGTGGGGCTGGCGTCCCGCCATGTCGTGGCTGCTGATCGGCCTGTGGGCGTGGGCGCTGCTGATCCTGCCGACGCTCAAGGCGACGATCCTCCCTGCCCTGCATCCGATCCCGATGGAGAACCTGACGGCGTTCACGGGCATCTGGCTCACGATTTACGGCGGCGGACACACGCTCAAATCCATTTTCGGAAGGCAGTGACGAATGACGACGAAGCCCGACGAATTCGCCGCAAAGGTCGCGCTGGGCGAGGCCGAGGAGTTCTCGGCCGAGGAGCGCGAGGCGCTGCGGGACTTCGCGCGCTTCTGGCTCGGGATGCAGGCGGTCGGCCGCGCCGCCGTCGTGCTGCAATCCGTCGTCAAATATATCGGCTGGGGCGTCGCGCTCTACATCGCCGTCAAGGCTGGCCTTGTCGAGTGGATCAAGGGGGCGCTCCGATGACGGCGGCCATGCGCTTCCTCGTCGGGCTCGCGCCCTGGATCATCATCGCCATGATCGGCCTGCCGGTCATCCTGCCGGCCGACTGGTGGATGCGCGTCGAAGCGGTCCGTGTCGCCGATGTCGACGAGGGGCAAACGCCGCAGATGGTGGTGATCCGCACGATCCGCCGCGATTTCACCGCGGACTGGGTCGCGACTGTGCGCCGCGTCGAGGCCGGCGGCTCGGTCGCCGTCTGCGTCGCCCGCGGGCGCAGCGACTATCGCACGACATCAGTCCTGCCCGCGCCGCCGAAACTGACGCTGGCATGGTGGCTCAACGGCGGCGCCTGCGCGCTCGAACCTGGCGCCTATGTCATGACGACGAAGTGGTCGATCGACACAGTCTCGCCGCTCGACAAGATCGTCACGGCGGTCAGCAACGTCTTCACCGTGCGTCCCAGTCCACCCTGAAACCCGGCGAGGCCCCAGCCCCCGCGGCCCCAGCCTCACCGCACCTCGCCCCGTCGGCTCACGCCGGCGGGGCTTTTTTCGGGACCTATATACATGCTCGACCCAACCCGCGAAGGGGTGTAGGTTTCGTCTCAGTCAGGAGACGCGCCGTGCTCAAGTCATTCGACAGCCTTTTCGATCTGTTTGAAGCCTTCCCGGATGAACAGTCTTGCGTTGACCACCTCCGCGCGATCCGCTGGCGCGACGGTGAGTTCTGCCCCCACTGTGGCGGGCTCCGCATCTATCATTTCAGCGACCGCAAGACGTTCAAGTGCGGCGACTGCCGCCAGCGTTTTTCGATCAAGGTCGGGACCATCTTCGAGGACACGAAACTCCCGCTTCGCAAGTGGTTTGCGGCGATTTGGATGATCACGAACCACCCGAAGGGAATCGCCTCGACGACGCTCGCCAAGGACCTGAAGATCACGCAGAAAAGCGCTTGGTTTGTGCTGCATCGTTTGCGCCATGCGGCGCGCACGCCTTCGTTCAATGCGCCCCTGAAAGGCACGGTTGAGGCCGACACGACGTTCGTCGGCGGCAAGGAGAAGAACAAGCACGCCGCCGACCGCAAGGGCGGCACGCAGGGCGGCGCCGGCAAGGATGTTGTGCTCGGCATCGTCGAGCGCGAGGGCGAGCTTCGCGCCACGCACGTCAAGGACGCTAAGGGCGTGACGCTGAAGGGCGAGGTTCGGGCGAATGTGGAAGCGGGCGCGACGGTCATGACGGACGAAGACCGCTCGTTTCGCGGTCTCGACAATACGCACGCACACCACGCCGTGAACCACTCAGCCGGGGAGTATGTCCGCTTGGGCGGGTTCGTTCACACGAACAGCATCGAAAGCGTGTGGGCGCTCTTGAAGCGCCAGATCGTTGGCGTTCACCACTGGGTTTCGAGCAAACACCTCCAACGCTATGTTGACGAAATGGCGTGGCGCTTCAATCGGCGCGACATGAAGCCCTCACCGCGGATGAACGACTTGTTCGGCTGCGTCGAAGGTCGTCTGACCTACAAGGCGCTGGTCGCATGACGAACGACGGCAAGAAGTTGGAACCGCCGTTTCGGCTCGACATCGAGTTCGGCGAGGCACTGAGCCGATTTGCTGCGACAAAGCCGAAGGAGGTGGCCGAGAGCATCGAGCGGTCGAAGACGAAAAAGCCGCCGCAGGAGGATTCCCCGCGACGGCCAGGACGATCAGCAGATCATCTCACGAAAGCCGCTACGCGGCTTCCTCGAAAGCGAAGCTGAGCTGAGCGCAGCACCGCCAATAGTCCCTCACATGCTCAAGCCGCCCGAAGCGGATGCGCACGTATGGCCGAACATGATGGCAAATTGCTCGCCTTCTCATGTCCTGGCTCCTTTTAGAGAGCCACAGGGTTGAGCAGACGGTTGGGAAGTGATACATTCCATCGCTGGAATGCATCAGCATCCCTGACCTATCCGCCAGACGGGAACTGTGACAAGCCCCCCCGTCCGGTGACCTAGACAACGGCCCCTTTGGAGACTGGCATCTCCTTGGGGGCCGTTTGCGTTTCGGCTGACACCTATCTACCAAGATTCAGATTCGATTTCAACATTCACTGTATCTGCTTGCTGAAAACCCGCATTTGTGCACATTGAGGCGCTAGATGCCGCATTTTGCCGTATCTGAATGCGCTGGTGTGTCATGTCGGACGACGCTATCCGGGCTGCGCTGGCGAAAAAAGCCGACGCAGAAGAGCGAATCAAAAAACACGAGCGCGGCATCAGGCGAGCAAAAGACGAAATAGCTGAAATCACGAAATTTATCCGCGCGTGGGAGAAATTCAGCGGCAAGGCGATCGATGATGTTGGTTCATTCAACCCATTGAGAGATAAGGGCGGATTTGTGGCGACGGTCGGGGGCCAGCAGGTGCGCATGGTCCCGGCGAACTCTAGGAAAGAGGAAGTTGCAGAAGCCGCAAGGGCGATCATCGCCGAAGCGGGCAAGCCTCTTTCACGTACCGACTTGTTCGCAAAGTTGATCGAGCGGGGGATGACAATCACAGGCAAGGACCCGGAAATGGTCCTGTCAACAATGCTTTGGCGCACAAAGGCCACATCCGGGATAGAACGCCTGAAGTCCGGAGGCTACTGCCTTAAGGGGGACGCCGATCCTGCTGACGTTGACGACAGCGAAACCGACGAAAGTGATGCTGACGATCTGTGAGAGGCGGCTACCTGCGGGTCACACTCATATATAAGTCCCCTTTTTTCGTTTCAGGCGGCCTCACATCCTGCCGGCGGTCTCGACGACCTGCGCGGCGGTGAGCATCTGCGGCGTCGACAGCCTGCTGTCGCGGTCGATCGCGCTCGCGTAGTCGGCCTGCGAGAGACGTTCGGGCGAGGCGAGGATGGCGGCGGCAAGCGCCCGCCCGAAGTCGGCCGAGACCGTCACGCCGCGCAGCGCGCGCGTCACGCCGCGATCGATGACGGCGACGGTGATCAGCAGCCGGCGCGGCGCCTGCATGTCCGCCATCGCGGCGGCGCAGCGCCGGATCCCTGCGACATGCTCAGCGTTGGCGATGCCGGCCGCGTAGGGCGCGTCGAGCGACATCTCGCCCTGTGTCGACAGCAGCAGCCATGTCAGCGGCGGCGAGGACCAGACGCCGAGGCGGATCGGCCGTGAGCGCAGCGCTGACAGTTCGTCGCCAGACAGGCCGGAGACGTGGCACGCGAGCATGACGTCGAGGGCGCCCTCGCCCGGCTGGATCATGGCGATCATGCCGTCGGGATGCGCTCCGTAGGGCCATGGCGCGCCGACATGGAGGCGTGTGAGCGTCATGCGCCTCTCCTGTCGGTGGACGCCTGCCGGATCATCGTCGTCACCATCTCTGCTCGTCCGACCCCTGCGGCTACAGCCATCTCGTCGAGACTGTCGATTGCATCAGCCGGCAGCGACAGCTGAATGTCGCGCCGGCCATCGGCGCGGCGTCGGGGGCGCAGGCGCGCTACGGCGTCACGCGTCCGTGCGCGTGCATCATCGACCATCGTCATCCTCCATCGCAGCGACCACGGCGGTCATGCCGGTCGCCGCCTTGCTCATCAGCGCGTCGAGTTGGCCGAGCAGTCGCTCGGCCTCGTCTAGGTCGCCATGACGCAGAGCGGATCGCGCTGCGCCCAGCGTGCGCGCATGATCGGCTAGCCAGGCGTCCGCCCAGTCGCCGACGATCTCGCGTCGGACAGCGGACGATCCGGCCCTCGCCAGCCGCTCTCCGATCGAGCGCCGCCGGCTCATGCGGGGCCGGTGAGCAGCAGCGGCCGCAGCACGGCGGCGAGCCGCGTCGGCCCGCCCCAGCGATGCACATAGGCGCCGCCGCCGGCCGCCGCCGCCAGACGCCGCAGGAATGCGATCGCTCCGGTGTCGTGCTCCGGCCCGCAATAGATCGTGTGGATCGGGCAGGACAGCCCGCGCGCCGCCGCTATCGCGGCCGCCTCGTCGGTCGGGTGGCCGTCCGAGATCAGCACGACCGCGCGCGGGCGATGCACATGCGTCGCGTCGAGGGCGAGCCCCATATTTGTCGCGCCCTCTGGCTCTGGCAGGTACTCCGGCCCGGTGAGCGGGCGCGGCAGCGTCGAAAAAGCAATCAGGCGGCAGTGCTCTGTCCAGACCTCGGTCAGCGCCTCGCGCAGCCGGTCGATGCGCCGGCCGGTGTCGGCGCGCTCGTCCATCGATCCCGAGACATCTGCGAGGATGACCGTCGAGCGGCAGAGCCGCTCGGCCGCTGCGGCCGCGGCCCCGGTCTGCGCCGGCAGCGTGCGCGCCGCCTGGGCGATCAGCGCGGCGAGCGGATTGGCGATCTCACGAGACATAGTAGTCGACCCCTCTGATGCAGTCGATTTTGAGCGTATCGGCGACCTCGACGCAGAGCGCCGCCAGGGCTGGTTTTCGCGCGACGAGCGACCGGGGCGTGCGCAGCGCGCCGCCCTGCCAGTCGGCCAGATGCGACCGCGCGTAGCGGTCGCTCCCCTCGTTGACCAGCACGCGGCCTGGGAGCCGCACGATCGTTACGTCCCTCGGCTCCCGATCGACCAGCGCCGCCGCGCGGGCCAGCAGGTCTCGCGCCTGGGCGAGACGCTGCTCCTGCCGCGCCTGTGCATCGGCGGCGCGGACCGCGCTCGCTGCGGCAGTCGCGATCCGCTCCCGCTCCCGCGCCCGCGCCGCGCGGATTTCGAGATCGGTCGCCAGGTTGGCGATCCGCGCCCGCTCGGCGGCGGTAATCATCATGTCCTGCGTCGCCGTCGCTGTCGCCGGGTTGCGGCGCAGGCCCTCGTCGATGACGAGCCGGGCCAGCTCGATCAGCTGGTCGTCGGTCAGTGCGGAGAGGTCCATCACGCCCTCCGCTTGACGATGCCGATCGACAGCGCCGTCGGCAGCATCTGCGGGCGCGCGCGGAGGGTGGTGATCAGCCACTGTCGCGCGCGGACCTCCGCGTCGCGGTTGTCGATCCACCATGAGGCGTCAGTCTGGGCGCGCGCCTCGGCGACAATGAGCGCCGCCGCGTCGGCGACCTCGGTCAGGAGCGCGGCGGCCTCCGCCGGATAATTGCCCTCGACCAGCCTGCGCCCCCCGACCAATGCTGCGCTGTCGGCGGCCTCCCGCTCGATCGCCGGCAACGCCGCTGCGCGGATGGTTTCCGCCCAAGCGATCTGTTTGGCTGATCCGGTCAGCGCCGGGAGGCCGGCCTGCTGCGCCGCCTCGGCGGCGACAGCGCCAGCAGCCGCCAGTTTGGCAGTCCGGTGGCGCTTTTCACACTCCCAGCACAGCGGTCGATTTTTTTCGCCCCAGCGGGCGCGACTGTCAGCGTCGGCGCGATTGCGACCAGTGACCTCGATTGTCGAGCCGCAGTCGGTGCAGGAGTAGGTGGCGCGAGCCATGATCGTCTCTCCGTGTCTCGCCCCTGCCTGAGGGGCGTCGGCGGGCGGAAATGCCCGATCGATGAGTTATATATTACATGTAATCCGGCCCGTGTCAAGTGCCCCGCGTCGCCCATGCCGCGGCGGGCGATCATCTCCATGGCGACCTGCGCCCGCGGCGCCGCGCCCGATCCTGCATCCGCGCGTCATTCTCCCGCCGGCGATCATCGGCGCGCCAGTCGGGAACGTCGCGCCGCAGCGCGCGGATCAGGCAGGCGCACCAGAGGCGAAGGACTGAAAGCCGCATTGCCACCTTCCCGACGACGTGCAATTTCTGCCTGAAAACCATTGAATATCAACGGTCGTCAAAATGTAATTCTGAACGGCATCTGCTTGAATTCAAAGCGCCTATGAAGTCCCTCCACTCCTGCCAGCGGCGACTTCTGTTATTGATTTTGTTTGCTTTTCCGGTTCTGTTTTACACTCGGTTTTGAGTGAGTGTAGTTTTCGGGCCGGGTTTGTTCGGGCAGGGCGAGGAATTTGATGCCGTCGGCGGCGAGGCGGCGGCGGTCTCGGGCCTGGGCGTAGGTGCGGATTTCGTCGGCGTCCTCCCAGCCCCAGATGGCCATGGCCTGCGCCTCGCTGGCGCCGGCGTCGATCGCCAGCGTCGCGCCGGCCTTGCGCAGGCCGTGGGCGCTCAGGCCGGCGGGCAGGCCGGCGGCGGAGCGCCATTTTTCGAATCGGGCGCCGAATCCCTTGGCCGTGAAGGGCCGGCCGGCCTCGGTGGTCAGCAGCGCCAGCGCGCCGGGGCGGGCGGTGCGCGCGATCTCCTCGGCCAGCGGCGGCAGGATCGGAATCTCGATCATGCGCGGCCAGCGGGCGCGGTTCTTGATCTGCGGCTTGACGATCCAGCCCTCGCGGATGTGCTGGCGGCCGAGCGTCACGGCGTCGGATCGCCGCAGGCCGGCATAGAGCAGGATCATGATCGCGAGGCGCGCCATGGCGCCGGGCGGGTGCGCGGCCATGTAGGCGCGCACCTCGTCGACCGTCCAGGTGCGATGACCGCCGCGCGGCGGCGTGACGCGGCGCACGCCGAGGGCGGGGTTGGCGGCCATGCGCCCGGTCTCGACGCACCAGGCGAACATCTGGCGCAGGTAGCGCAGGCGCTTGTTGGCGGCGTGCGGCGCGCCGGCCTTGCGGTCGCGCAGCACAGCGACATGGCGCGCGGTGAGGCTCGCCAGCGGGCAGGTCATGAACGTCAGGCCCTCCGGCCGGTCCGCCTGCAGCGGCTCGCGCAGGATCGCCTCGAGGACGCCGCGCTTGTCCGCCTGTGTCAGGGAGTCGCCCTGGCGGAATTCGGCGCTGCGATACCAGTCGCCGGCGGCTGCGCCCAGCTCGCCCTGGCGCGGCCGGCGGCCGGCGTCGACGGGCGGCGGCGTCTGGCCGAGGGCGGCGGCATAGGCGGCCCAGAACTCGGCGGACAGGGGCGGGCCGGGCAAGGTGACGGATTTGCGGCCGGGCGGGCGAAAGATCAGCCGCAGGCGGCCGTCGCGGCGCTTGTCCTGATAGACGTGGCGCGGCAGGCCGGTGCGGCGGGACATGGCGGCTCCGTCAGCGGACGTCCGCATAGGGGTCGCCCGGCGCGTCAGGCTGCAACGCCTCGAAGGCTGTGTCCAGCCGGTGGCGATCCCATACGCGGCGGCCGCCCAGTTGCACGGGCCGGGGCATCACGCCCTGCTCGACCAGCGCGTCGAAGTGCGTCGCCCCGACGCCGACATAGCCCGCCGCCTCGACGCGGCTGAGGCCGCGCGGCGGGAGGGGCATGGGATCGGGGCGGCGGGGCATGGTCTGGTCAGCGAAGGATGCCGAGGAGCCAGAGCGCGCCTATGGATGGCAGCAGGGTAACCCACAAAAAACCAAGCGTCGCGATCGCGGCGCCGAAGCACATGATCGTCATCTCGGAAAGCCAATCGGACATCCTCACCTCCTGCACCATCTGGCGGCGCGGGCCGCGGCGGCTTCGGGGCCGGGGCGCCAGGGTTCGGCGTGGCGCTCGGCGATCAGGATCAGGGCGACGTCGCCGGCGTCGATCGTCACGGCGGCGAGGGTGCGGCCGTAGCGATCGACGCAGCGGCCGGTCGAGGGTTCGCAGCGTTCGACCGTCACGGCGCGGCCGGCGAGCAAGGCGCGCAGCCGCGCTTTCGCCTGCAGCCCGGCCACGAGCTCGGCCTCGCAGCGGGCGCGGCCGATCTCGGGCGCGTCGATCGCATGGAGCCGCAGCGTCTCGCCGCCGGGCAGGCGCTTGCGCTGAATGCGGACGGGGGCCGCTCTATTGTCGCTATTCATCTGTGCTATCCAAGTCGGGGGCGGACAGGATGCGGATGATGATTGCCGCGGCGTTTGCGACAGCAGAAAATCCGAACGCCTGCGCCAAGGAGGCTGCCGGTAATGAGGCGTGCAAGAGCGGCAGGCATTGACCTGCGGCGAAGGCGACGCCAGTCACGGCGACCAATTCAGCCACGCCGCGCGCCGCCATGCGTCCCGCAAAGTGCGCCCGTGTTTCGCCGGGCTTTGCGTTGGTAATCTCCGGGGCGGTCATCGCGCGATTTCCGGGATTGCGTCATGCGTGCGTCCGTCGAGGAGGCGGCCGGCGCGGGCCTTGCGGACGCGCTGAACGCACCGCGCGCCGCTCCTCATCCTGGCGATGGCTTCCGCAAGCGACCGCGCCTCGGCCCAGCCGCCATTCTCATAGACTATGGTCGGGCGGCAGACATTGATCGCGGCGACAGCGTCGCCATGCTCGCCCCATTGCTTGAAGAAAAACGGGACGCCCCCGGCAGCGCACTGGTCGCGGATCGCACGCGGCCAGTCGGGATGCATCGGCCGCGCGCTGGGGCCGCTCTCGCCGCCGACGATGATCCAGTCGATGCGGCTCGCCCGCTCCTCCGTCGGCGCGACGAGGCCCACGTCGGGCTCGTCTCCATAGTCGAGCCTCGTTCCGGCGAGCGCGTCGACGATGACGCCGCCGCCGGCGTTCAGGCCGCGAAAGTCAATGCGCCCCAACAGCGGCTCGGCGCTCACGAAACGCAGCGCCGCCGGCGTCGCCAGCAGGTCGGGGATGCGTTCGTCGGCGCGCGTCTGATCCTCGACGCTGACGCCAAGCCAGACGTTTCTGAGTGGCGACTCGGCGACCGCTTGATCAGCCCTGTCGAACGCCTCGAAAACGTCACCGGGGATGATTTCGAAGGCTCTGTCTTTGATTCTCCGCCATGGGCTCGCCGCAAAATAGGATCGCATCCGCTTCGCGCGCTTCGTCAGCACCTGAAACGTGTGTCGCGGCGCGAGGGCCATGACGGCGAAGACGCAGTCGATCACGTCGTCGGCGATCTGCTCGTGAAACAGGTCGAAGGCGCTGTTGACGAAGATGCGCGCCGGCTTGCGCCAGCGCAGCGGCAGGGCGAGGCGCTGTTCGACCAGTTCGACCCTGCCGGTCCAACGCCCGCCATCGCGCGTCTGCGTCGCGAAGCCGGCGAAGGGCTGGCCGGGGCCGCTGAACCGGCCGGCGATCGTCTCCGCGTAGCAGTTGCGGCAGCCCTCGCTGACGCGCGTGCAACCGCGGATCGGGTTCCAGTCGCTGCGGTCGGTCCATTCGATGCGGCTTGTGGTCATGGCGGCCTCAGAACGGGATGTCGTCGTCGATCGGGCGGGGCGGTTCGGCCGGGGCGCGGGGGTCGTCGGGGTTGCGGCGGGGCTCGCGCGTTCTTGTCTCGCCGTAGGAGTCGGGATCTGGGGCGGGCGGTTTTTCGGCGCGGTCGAGAAGGGTCAGGGCGCCGCGGAACTGGCGCAGGATGATCTCGGTCGTCGTGCGCTCGAGACCTGTCTTGTCTGTGAATTTGCGCGTCTCGATCTCGCCCTCGACATAGACCTTCGAGCCCTTCCTGAGGAACTCGGCTGCGATCTTGCCGAGCGGCTCGTTGAAGATGACGACATTGTGCCATTGCGTGCGGTCGCGCCGCTCGCCGGTGGTCTTGTCGCGCCACGACTCGCCGGTCGCCAGCGAGAAGCTGACCACGGCATTGCCGGCCGTGGTCTGGCGCGTCTCGGGGTCGCGACCAAGATGGCCGATGAGGATCGCCTTGTTGACGCTGGCCATCAGCCCCGCCTCCGGAATGCATGCGAGAGAAGCAGAAAGCCGGCGACGATCGCGACCGCGGCGGCGACGCTCAGGGCCGGCAGTTCGGCGGCGAGCTGCGGCGCGTCGGCGCCGGCGGGCGCGGCCCAGGCGGGCGTCGCGACCCAGAGCATGAAGCCGACGACGGCGATGGTCGCCAGCGCCAGCGCGTCTGTGACCGTGTGGATCAGTCTCATGGCGTGGGCTCCTCAGACTCGCATGGGCATGAGCACGGCGCGCAGGCGCTGGCGGTCGGGGCCGGTGAAGAGCGCCGGCTCGCCGGGCGAGGACAGGGTGACGAGCGCCGTGTCGGCCTCGATCGCGTCGAGCATCTCGCGCAGGTAGGCGCCGTTGAAACCGATCGTGATCGGCTCGCCCTCGTAATCCGCCTCGATCTCCTCGCTGACGGCGCGGCCGTCGCCGACGCCTGTCGCCAGCGCCAGCGTGACGCGGGCGTCGTCGGCGTCGATTTTCACGCCGCGGGCCTTGTCGTCGGCCAGCGCAAGGATGCGCGACAGGGCGGCGAGGGTGGCGTCGCGATCGAGCCGCAGGCGCCGGTCGCCGCCCTGCGGCATGATGCGGCGATAGTCGGGGAACTGGCCGTCGATCAGCTTGGTGACGAGGCGCGTCGCGCCGGCCTCGACGGTCAGGCGCGTCGCGTCGGCGGCGAGCTTGAGATCGCCCTCAGCGGCGCGGGCGAGGCGGATGATCACGCCGACCGCCTTGGACGGAACGATGAGGGCGGGCCATGCCGACGCCGCGGCCGCGGCGGCGATCTCGCGATGCGCGAGCCTGTGACCGTCGATGGCGACGGCGCGCAGCGCCCAGGCGCCCGCCTCGTCCCGCACCGCCTCGAGATGCGCGCCGCACAGATAATAGCGCGTCACCTCGTCCGAGATGGCGAAGGCGACGCCGGCGAGCAGGTCGGCGACATCCGGCGCCGGCAGGGCGAGTTCGCAGACCGGCGCGGGCCTGGCGAAGTCCGGCCAGTCGGCCTCCGGCAGGGTCGGCAGCGCGGCGCGGGCGCGGCCGGACACGACATGCAGCAGATTGTCGCGCGCGTCGAGCCGGATGTCGGCGCCGGCCGTCAGGCGGGCGACGAAGGCGGCGAGAAGATGCGCCGGCGCGGTGAGCGCGCCGGCCGCCTCGACCGTCGCGGGGACGGCCATGTGCAGCTCGAGGTCGAGATCGGTCGCGACCAGCGTCAGCGTCTCGCCCGCGGCGCGCAGCAGGAGGTTCGACAGGATCGGGATCGTGTTGCGCCGCTCGGCGACGCGGGCGAGCGCGGCGAGGGCGGGCGCGAGATCGTCGCGGGCGAGGGTCAGGCGCATCACGTCCTCAGGGCTGGCAGGAATTGCTGGAAGGCGCCGCGCAGCGTCGCGGCGACGGCGGCGGGCGTCGCGCCGAATTCATCGCCGCGCCAGACGCGCGGGGAGGGGGCGGCGGCTTCGATGACGGCGCCCCATGGGTGCGGCGAGGGCCCGAGAAAATCGCGGCGCTCTGTGGCGAGGCAGCGCAGGTCGAGCGCCTTGATGGCGGCCAGCGCTTTGAGCGTGATGAAGTTGCGCGGACGCAGCCCCGACGCCTCGCGGATCGCGATGTCGAGCTTGCTCTGGATGAAGCGCAGCGAATCCTCGCTGGTGAAACTCAGATCGGCCAGCGCCTGTTTCATCGGCGTCGTGATGTCGCCGGTGTAGGCCTCGTGGGCGTCGTGCAGCAGCCAGTAAGGGGCAAGGGCCTCGTCGGCCATGGTCAGGCCGAGCAGTGTGTGAAAGGCGACGCTGACCGGGCGCAGCGTCTGGCCGGAGTAGCGGTTGATGTGGGCGAGGCCGTGGGCGATGTCGTCGAAATCGATCATCTCGGCGACCGGGTCGATCAGTTCGACGGCGCGGCCGCTGACGGTCTGCGTCCAGATGCGCGGGGCGGTCATGACGCCTCGCCCCGCAAGCTGGCGGCGAGGCGCGCGGCGACCATGTCCGCGACGCGAATGGCCAAGGCGTCGAGGGAGGTCTCTTGCACCGTGTCGGTCGGGGCGGGCGTCACCTCAAGCAAAAGAATGGCCTGATTGAGGAGCGCTGTGATCTGCCCGGCGCGGGCGCGCTTCTCGCTCGTGATGTCGATCGTCCCGACGGTGGCGTCCCTCAGCATTTCGTCGCGCAGCTTTCTGAGGCGCCAGACAATGTCGTCCCAGTCCATCATCTCAGGGTCTCCGGTCGAGGGCGGCGCGCAGGGCGGCGCGGCGTTTGCGGGCGAGGGCGGCGAGGCGGCGGCCGGGGGCGGTGATCGTCGCCGTGCCGCCGGGGCGCAGGGTCAGGAGGCCGATCTTGGCGAGGGCGGCGACGTCGGCGGCGGCGTGGCTTTTCGCCTCGTGCATGCGCAACAGGCGGGTCCAGCGGCCGTCGGCGCGGCGGGCCAGCAGCTCCTGCGCGGCGTCGAGCAGCGCGGCGCGCATCGCCGGCGACAGATCGCCGAGAAGACGCAAGGCGCGGGGGGGGCGAGCCATGGTCAGAAATCCGCCGGCGTCATCAGGGAGCGCGGCGCGGGCGTCGCGTCGGCGCCGGCCGAGGCCGGGTCAGACTGCGCGTCGCGGGCGAGGCGATGCACGGCGCGGCGTCGGTACAGGTCGCCGGCGCGGGCCAGCGCGTGGCCGAGGCCGAGGCCGAGGAGGATGGCCGAGACCGCAAGGCCGCCGCCGACGGCGAAGGAGGCGAGATCGAGGCTCATGCCGGGCGCCTTTCGACATCGGCGGCGAGGGCGGCGGCGCGAAAGCCGAGGGCGCCGATCTCGGCCTCGGTCCAGCCCATGGCGGCGAGGTCGCCGCGGTTGGCGGCGCCGTGCTGGCGCCTCAGGGTGACGAGATCGGCCGCCATGGCGGCGATCAGCGCCTCGCGGGCGCGGGTGGAATAGACGGTCTGGCCGGGCTGCATGGCGCGGGCTCAGAGCGAATACATCGCGGCGTGCACGTCTTCGGTCGCGTCGCGGGCGCTCTCGTTGGCGCCACGGGCGTTCTCGCGAGCGACGCGGATGCGCTCGCGCGTCTTGAGGAGGGTGATGCGATCTTTCGCCTCGGCTAGATCGAGCCCCAGACTGATCAGGGCGCGATTGGCGGCTTCCAGCATGTTGCGCGCCGTGGTCTCGGAAACATCGCGCTCGGCGATTTCGCGGCGCAGGCCGGCGATGGTGCGGTCGCGGGACTTGACGTCGGCAACGGCTTCGTCGCGGGCCTTTTCGGCCTCGGCGAGTTTGGTCAGCGCGCCGGCGCGCTGCTGCTCGCAGCCGCGATAGGCGGCGCGGACGAGTTCGACCTGCCGCAGCGCGTCGGCGACGTCCTTGTCCTTCTCGGTCAAGGCGGCCTCAGCGGCGGCGAGGTCGCGGCTCAGGGCGGCGTTGTCGCGCCTGAGGGCGCGCAGGGCGGCGGCTTGCGTCGGTGCGGCGGGCGTCTTTGCTGCAGGCCTGGGCATGAGGAACTCCCGGTCGAGGGCTGATTGCCAGACCGAGAATAAGAAACTTATTGACCTTGTCAATCAGAAACTGATTGTGCGGCGCGATAGCGTCGCGGCGAGGGGGGCGTCATGAATGAGATCGAGGGGCGGGCGACATTCCGGCGCTGGCGGAAAATCCGCATCGCCGCGCCGGCGGCGCGGCGGGGCAATGTGGCGCTGCGGCTGTTGCTCGGACTGGCGGCGACGCTGGTTCTCGGGGCGCTGTTCGCGCCGCTGGGCGGGCTGGTCCTGATCCTGACGCTGATCGGCGCGGCGGCGGCGGCGCGTCCGCGGGTCGGCGGGACGCAGACGGTGCGCGGCGGATGGTTCGGCCCCTGTCCGCACTGCGAGGCCGAAACGGTGCTGCGCGACGGGCGCGGGTCGGCGGATCAGCCCTTCGCCTGCCACGCCTGCGGCGGGGCTGTGCTGTTCCGGGCGCGGCGTTTCGTCGCGCCGCCTCAGGCGGTGAGCAGGGCGACGACGCGCCAGACCGCCAGCACGGATTGATGGCGCAGCAGCGGCGCGGCGTGCGACTCCAGCGCCCATGAGTCGCCGACGTCGCGGCGCAACGTCTTGACCAGCCGGTCGCCGTTGACGAGCTGGACGATGGCGAGACGATCGACCAGCGCCTCGGGGGCGAGCGGCCGGCGATCATAGAGGATGGTCTCGCCGTCGAGGCAGCGCGGATACATCGAATCGCCGCAGACGCGCAGCGCGCCGAGCGCGCCGTCGCCGGGCAGGGCGACCGGCGCGGCCCCGGCCATGGCGTCGGCCTCGGCGGCCAGATCGACCCGGGCGCCGGCGCCGACGACGCCGTCGAGCGGGACGGTCAGCGCGCCGGCCGGCGCGGCGCGGGCGCGCATCTCGCCGCGGCCGGCCAGCAGCCAATCGAGCGACACGCCGAAGAATCGGGCGTAGCGCGCGCCGGCGCGGCTGAGCCCGGCCGTGCCGTTTTCGTGGTGCGTGTAGGTCGCCGCCTTGACGCCCATGGCGCGCGCGGCGTCGGCCGCCGTGGCGTAGCCGGCGGCGGCGCGGGCCTCGCGCAAGCGCTTGGCCTCGGGCGTCAATTCGGGCGGGCGGGACATCGCGTCGCAGCCTATCGCGCAGCTCAATCAGAAGCTGATTGACAAGCGCAATAAGTTTCTTATTGTATGGGGCATGTCTCGCACCGCTGCCCTTCGCAAGGCGCTCGGCTGGCCCCAGCATCAACTGGCGGAATGGCTCTGCGTGTCGCAGCCCACGGTCTCCAATCTGGAGAACGGGCAGGCCGAAAGCGGCCCGACGCGGCGGCTGCTCGATCAGCTCGCGCGCGAACATGGCCTGTTCGATCTCGCCTCCGATGTCTGGCCCGGCGCGCCTGTCGCGACGGGCGAGGCCGTCGCGCCCCCGGTCGACCCCTCTCCCGCGGTCGGGGGCGCGGCGTGAGCGGCGGGCGGCTCAGGCTCGCCTCCTCCTGCGCCGGCG
>ERZ761594.124-NODE-124-length-38106-cov-25.101364_pt1 | contig 38106 bp, 56 predicted proteins | sample MGYA00511036_ERZ761594 | MGnify/ENA primary metagenome ERZ761594 (study PRJEB28899, sample SAMN03785561) | bioreactor sludge metagenome | biome: EBPR Sludge; feature: EBPR Bioreactor; material: 0.22µm filtered reactor supernatant | place: Saint Lucia: Queensland... | reverse complement strand
AGGAGACTTGACTATGTATGAATTTCGCGTGCGGCTCAGAGGAGAAAAGGAGTCGATCAATGGACAAAGCAATTTGCGTATACTTGCGCCGTCTCATGAAGTACCATCTATTATTGTTGCGGCTCGCACAGTAGGGGCAAAATTAACGGCACTCCGAAAGCAAGGCAAGAGGCTTTTGTACGCTGTAACACAGGGGTAAAGGGAAAGGAGGAAACATGTTAGAATTATCGGCCGCACAGAAAGAAGCGATCAAAAAACGGATTAGGCGTGCATGCTGCGACATGACGCGCAAAATGGGAATGACGGCTGCGTTTACCTCTACGGGGATACGCGTAGCACAGGGGTCTACGGCCTACGTGTTTAACTTTAAGTGGAATCATCTGTCAAACATGTGGGATCTCTACCACGGGAACACGTGGTTAGCTGGCCGGGGCCAGTCTTACCCGGACACTATCGCGCACGTAGTAACCCATGGTGTACCTAATGGAAACTGAAACCAGGGTCTACACGCGCTATAGCATTTTGACAGAAGACATAAACAGAGGCAAAATTGCGAGACTTTGCAGGGAACACAAGATAGATTGCACGCTATACGCCGGTGTAGGACTGTTCAACGGGAACATAGAGGGAAGCCTCACCGTTGTTCACCTTGCGCCACTAGAGGCAAACGTGAGGGAGGAAATCAAAGCCCTAGCACGCGACATAAAGGCCGAAAACAATCAACGGGAAATCTGGATAACAGAAGAAACGGTAACGCTAAAGAAATTACTTGACAACACTCCGGCCATAGGCTAAAGTAATTTCACACTGTGCCATAACCAAAAAGGAGAGACACTATGCGCGTTCAAACGTGGGAGTACAAAGGAGTATCAGTGGGGTTTCAGGAAAAGGCCGTTATCGAGGAGTACCGAAAGGCTAAGGTATCAGACCACATCACTTTGGCCCAAAATATCAGGGGCGCGAATCCCGATCTTGCAAAGGAGTTCGACAAGGTAGACAAAGCCCTGTAGGGCCTAATACATACCTGTCTGAGTAGGGCCCCCTAGGCGTTATGGCTTAGGGGGCTTTCTCTTTTCCGCGTAAAGGAGCTAGGTCTATGTGGCACGTATTTAGACTCACATTAAAAGATCAAACGGGAAGAACGGTACACATCTATGAAGTCCCTGTCGCACAGGGAATTCAAGCCCTGTTTTCGGTCCCTGTTCTGTTAGAAACGGCCTTCGTAGTGGCGAACGGCGGAAAAGCGGTTCTGAAAGAGCGTAAATACTAGATATATCTAGTGTTTCGTAAGAAACACGCTAGATACATTGTATCTAGCTATATATATTATATCTAGATATAACTAGATCTAGAGAATAACGGGAGTCGAATCCCTACAGGATTCGCCCAACAAGTAACCGGCAATAAGAGAATCGAGAAGAGAAAGGAATTATACGTATGCCGAAACCGCGTAAGAAAGAGAACCGCGCGGAAGGCGATTCGCCCTTGACCCCGTGCCGGATCTGCGGTAAGGTCGGAGACGAGGAACTCATGCTCATCGGGCGCACATGGCGGCGGCATCCGTCGTGCGCTCCTGGTTCACGAAAGTGGAGGAGGTACTATGCTCAGTTCAGGCACCGTGCGAATGCGGCCGAAAGAAGTGTTGCAGGCGATTTACTATTTGACCACGGAGGAGGGCAGCATGAAGAGGTATCGGTTTCTGCAAGTGGTCGAAGAAGCGCTGCCAAGTCTGCGAAGCATGCTCAAAGGAAAGTCGCTGACGGACAACGAAGCCAACGGGATCATCAGCGACGTGGTACACGGGATCTTCACGCGAAAGGCGTTCGCCAAGATGACGCAAGAAAATCTCATCCCGTTCCTGCGAAGGACCGCCCTGTGGGAACTGGCAAAGAGAAGGCGCGAGTCCATCGCACACGCGGCCAAGTTCGTCCAGCTCGCGGACCCCGGCGAAGCCGACACGTACACGGACGACGTACAGGAGGATCGAGAAATGTCAAGCGATGAATGCCCGTTCTGTCACGTGGGAGAATTGAACGTGCATGGGGCCTGTGCGCTCTGCCATACGGTCGTGGGCAAGCGGGCTGACCCGAAGGTCAAGCAACCGCACCTCTCCGACATTGCGGGCGAGGATGATCTGGAGATGACGACCGATGTCCGGCGCGCTCTAGAGAATCTCGACGAAGAGGAGCGCAAGGTTGTCGTGGCGGTGATCTGCGGGCAAGATACGCTGAACGATGCCGCCTGCTACGTGGAGAGTCGGACCTCGATGTGGAGGATCTACACGCGAGGGATAGAGAAACTACGTACGGCGCTGAAGGAGTATGCTCCTCGCGAGAAAGCGAGTCGGTGATGAAGACACAGCTCAAGGTCGAAGATCTGCTGAGTGTGCTCGATCGGGCAGCGGACCATTTCCTGATACCGTGCCAAGGATTGCTTGCGTTAGGCACGGGCGGTTGTCCAGACTGCCGCGATACGCTGGAGCTGAAGGCGGACCTGTTGAAAATGGCCTCGATTCTGCGGGCAGAAGCGTACGAAAAGATGAAAACCGGGACGAAGCGCCGTCATCACCCGGCATTCGACGAGTACGGAGAGCACCGATGAGCAGACAGGCGTGCAGGGTTGACCCAGACCTCGTAGTGTTTATGGCTATGCTAATTGTGTCTGTTGTGCTGTTTATCGCGAGTTTCTTTAGGTGATACACACCAGAGAGGCCCGAAGACTTGGGGCAAAATCAAAAAATGAGGCGAAAACTGAGGCGAATAACCGTAAGAGAATCAAGTAGTTAAGTGGGGTTGTAAAAAAAGAGGGGTCTGGTGGTTTAATATTATAGGGGGTAAAACACAGATGATTTATCAGCACGAGAGGGCACGGCCGAAGGAAGTCACGTATAACGCGTTCTTCCCGCTGCGGTCTCCGCGTCCTGAAGACGCGCTCTTGGTCGAACAGTACTTGACCGGCCGGGGATTGTCGCCGTACCTGGCCACGGCGAACGGGTGGTATCCATCCATCTCGGCCGATCAGTTCCTGCGGGTGGTGATACCGGCGCAGACTACGAGACCCGGTCACGCGTACTGGCAAGCCCGTGCCTTGAACTCCAAGGCGCGTGTGAGGTACCAGTCACCTCCTGGCACACGTGGGGATGCGGTGGTGATGGTGAAGCCCTTCGGGAAACGCGTAGTTCCGATGGCGGTGATTGTTGAGGGCCCGATGGATGCCTTGGCGGCTGCGGGCGAAGGGTATTACGGATTCGCACTCATGGGCAATACGCCACCACCGGAGGTACTGAACCATGTTATCGCACTGTGCGCTGCTCGCGGGATCGTTGGAGCCGTTGTGGTACCGGATCATGATTCATCCGAAAGTGGGCCGCATCTCGCGGCGTACTTCGCCTGCGGAGGCATTCCTACGAGCATCATTGAAATCTCAGAGTGGACCGAATCGAAGGATCTGGCAGGGGCGTCTGTAAGCGAACGAGCCGCCGCGCTGTCAAGCAGAGGCGGAGTCAAAAACTGGAGGAAGTGATATGAAAGCCGTGAGAGCCCCAAAGCCGATAGTGATGGAGCCGATGTCGGCTGCGGGGCGCTCCCGCGCTGCTTGCGTGAAGTGCGGGCTGTGCTCAAATCCCTCTCCGTTTGTCGAAGGGTACGTGCCGGACGGTTATACCGGCGAATACTTATTCATCCTCGATTACCCGCACATGGAATTCGCTCGAACTGGAAATCCTTACGAGGGGATGACGGGCGAAGTACTTCGTGACGCAATGCAAGAAGCGGGCTTGCGTAAAAAACAGGTCGCCGTCATGCCCGCGCTTCGCTGTCAACCGTTGTTGACTGGCTCAAAGAAGCCGAAGATTACGTCGCTGCGAGCATGTGCGCCGTTCCTGTACCGCGCGCTTCACCAACTGCGGGCACCACGTGTGCTCGCGCTTGGTGAGGCTGCTGCGAAATCGCTGTTGAACTCCTCGAAGCCCGCACGGATCGTGAAACTGCGGGGCCGAGTCCAAACGCTGGAGACTGAGGGAAATACGTATCAGTGGTGGGTGACGTATTCGATCCATGACGCGCTGAAGAATCCCCAAACGTACACGCGACTCGTCGAAGACATCGACCGCTTTGAATGGCCCTTGACTCCGCATCCAGGTAACACGCCACCAAAGAACACAAAGGCCGTAGGCTTTGACTCAGAATTCTGGGAAGACGAGGTGTTCTGTGGCGCAGTCAGTGACGGGAAGACCTCAGTGGTCTATCCCGTTTCTGACTGGAAAAAGAAGCTCCCTCCGTTACTCGACGGGAGGGTGTTCATCGGACATCAACCGGCCGTAGACCTCGAAGCCCTTCTCAAGAAGGGCGTACGGCTCAAGTCCATGGAGCTGTGGCTACAAGGCAAGAAGCAACGTGACACGATCCTCGAAGCCAAGCTGGCGGATGAGAATAGAGGCAAAGACGGTTATAGACTGGAAAACCTGCTCCTCTCTGACTACCGAACTGACTCATGGAAAGTGGACACCGAAGCCTACGGGGTTAATTCTTCGCTATGGCCCCCAGATCTTCGCGATGAGCGATGTCGGCTTGACGCGTGGGCCACTGTGCTTGCGCATGAGGCCGCTCTAGATCGAATCGAGGGCCCTTCGCAGATGTGTCACGCCATCGCGATGACACTACGTAGGATCTACCACACGGGTGTTTACTTAGACGAGAAGACGGTCAAGAAGATGCACCGTGTGGTTGCGGCGAACAAAGAAGACGCCCGCAAAGAGGTGATGGAGTGGGTGACGGAGCGCTTCGGATGGGATGACTTTGACCCAGGTAAAGACGCACAAGTCCGAGAGCTGCTGTATGACAGGTACAAACTGGGATTGCCGGTCAAGGCGCGGACGAAAGCGGGATTGCCAAGCGCGGACGCGAAGCGGTTGAAGGAGGCGTCAGAGACGGTGCCGGAGCTGGCCCAGGTACTGAGGTACAACAAGTATGACAAACTCGACAGCACATACTGTGCTTCCTTGGCCGAGAAGTTTCAGCGGCAACCAGATGGACGTTTGTGGATGCCTGTGCGGATTAACCCGCTTGCTGCCAAGACTGGTAGACGGGCGAGTGACTCTCCGAATCTTCAGAACTGGCCGGTGTCAGTGCGTCGGATTATTGTGTCACGGTTCAAGGACGGGGTCATAGCGGACAATGATTACTGTGTTTCTCCGTCCGCACGGGTGCTGTGCGCCGACCTCCGGTGGAGAACGGCGCAGGACCTAGTTATAGGACAAGAGATCATTGCCTTCCCTGAGTACGGGGACAAGCGCAAGATGCAGCGGGCTCACGTCACGTCGCTAAAGACGCTGACGCGTCCGACCATGCGCGTAGTCACCGACAGAGGCAGCGTCGAAGTCTCTTGTGAACATCGTTGGCTAGTAAAGGCCAGCGGCAAGCACGCCTACGACTGGAAGATGACACAAGACATTGTGCCAGGGGAGTATATCCCGTTCTATGCCGAACCGTGGGAAGAGGACCGAACCCGTGAAGGGGGGTACCTAGCGGGACTCTACGACGGCGAGGGGTGGGTGTCTGGAGGAAGTGTCGGCTTCGGGCAGAACGAGGGGCCAATCCTCCGTGACGTAGAAGACGCGCTACAACGGAGAGGATTCTCTACCACAGTGTACGGGCAAGGGAAGACTAAGTCGCTTCAGATTGAGGGGCCAGTCGGAGAGAAGCTCCGTCTCCTGGGTATGCTTCGCCCCAAGCGTCTGCTGTCGAAGGCGTCCGTCCTGTGGGAAGGGCGGCAAGGATGGGGCAAGCACTCGACCCCGGCGAAGGTGCTGGCTGTCCAGCATGTGCGAAAGGATGGTCCTGTGGTGGCAATTGGCACCACGACCAATACGGTGATCGTTGAAGGACTGTTCTCACATAATAGTAAGCTGGAGCCCGTTCTTGGCGGATGGGTTACTGGTGAGCACCGACTCTCTGAGTACTTCACCAAACACGAGAACGGATACATCAAAATCGGGGAAGACTTCTTCAAAACGACGGTGGACAAAAAATCGGATCAATACCGCGCAATCAAGGCGCTCGTTCTTGCGATTATATACAATCAAAAGAAATGGAGCCTCGCTGAGAATCTATGGATCGTCCACGGTGTACGACTCGACAGCTCTTATGAGAGACACCAAGAGCTAGCGGGTGAGATGTTGGACAAGTTCCTGACGGATCTGTTCCCTGGTATCATCGAGTACCAGGAGCGACAAGAAGCGTTTGTGCTTGAACATGGGTACGTGACGAATGCTTTGGGGCAGAAGCGCAGACTCCCGATGCCGCCAGAGCCGCCGCGATCTGAGAAGGAGGCGTACCGGAAGTGGTGTAAGTACCGGGCGCATGCTGTCAACCAGGCCATTAACGGCCCCATCCAAGGGCTCGCCAGCTATGTCACAGGGGCGGGCATGATCGACCTTGAAAGGAGGTTCCTTGAACAGTACAAACTAAGCTATGAGGAATACCACGTACGACTTATGGAGAAGCGTTGGCCGACGATGCCGCTACTCTGTATCGAAGTCCACGACGATCTTGTCTTGGACATTCCCGGCAAGCTGGCAGAGAAGACGACTCCGATAGTTCACGAGGTCATGTCCGAAGTGCCGTCGTTGAGAGCGATCTTGTCCGACTTGAATGTGACACTGAAGATTGAAACTAACATCGGCCCCTGCTGGGGGTTGAAGCAATGAGCTAGGCCCCACGGGCCTGAAAGGATGAGTATGGCGAAGAAGACTGTGAAGGAACCGGAAGCGCAGACCATGGGCGGTAAGCCGATTGAGAAGCCGAAGAAGACGGCGAAGAAAGCCGCGCCGAAGAAGAAGGGCAAGACCAAAGCCGAGATCCTTGCCAAGCCGACGAAGGTGGTGCGTAAGTCCGTGGTGAAGAACGAGGAACACTCGGACTTCGAGGATTCCGCCGACCTCGCTGACGACGTGGAGCGCGACGAGTTGGACGCGGATGACCTCGTGGGTGAAGAAGAGACCGACGACAGCATCGAGTACTAACGGCTATAACGGAGGAACGATGGGATACGGAGACCGAGATCGAGGACGCGGCCGACAGGATGACGGGAAATACGTACGCCTGACCGGGCTGTGGGAGAATCGAAACAAGCGCGGGATGTTCACGGGTAAGATCCGCAACCAGGACATCCAGAAGATCATGCGCAAGTTCGAGGAGTGTGACGACAAGCGGGCTGACGTGGTGGTGTTCTTGTGGGAGAACAACAACAAGCGGGGTCAGAAAGATCCTGACTTCACTGTGCAGATTGCAGAAGCGGAAGATCGTGGTGGTGGTGGGCGAGGTGGTTATTCTAACAGGGACCGAGGCCGCGATGGCCGCGACCGGGACCGCGACGAAAGGGACGACAGAGATGGCCGCAGTGATCGTGGTGGACGCTCACGAGAAGATGAATGGGATTCAGGTGACGGTGAAGATGAGCGGGACGGACGCGACGAAGATGATCGCGATTCAGGACGTGATGATGACGGCGGCGAGGAAGATTCTGAGCGTGGAAGCCGACCGGCATCGAAAGGAAAATCAAAGTCTTCAAAAGGCGGAAGTAAGTCCTCCAGTTCTGGCGGCGTAAAGGACAAGGCGCCGGCCAAGGGCAAGGGTAAGAAGGAGGACGACTGGTAGCATGTCGATGCTTAATCGACGAGGGTTCCTCAAAGGGATCTTCGGGGCAGTCGCGCTTATCGCGGCTGCTCCGGCCCTGAGGGCTGCTGACGCAGTCATTCCTGGTACACCCCCTCCTACTCCAAGGGCCAAGGTGTCCCGCCCTAGGGGGAAGACAATCATATTCAAGCGATATCAGCCCATCATTAAGGCGGCTGGTGCAGAGGGATTGCCCCCCGGCACAATTACGTATTACCCCGCTGACAAGCCAGTGCCTGACGGGTGGCTACTGTGTGACGGGAGAGAAGTCCCAAAGGGTATGTTTGCGGGGCTGGAGGACGTTATGAAAAATAGCGGACCAGTGCGCTATCCATACGGAGACAGCGCGTGGCATTACAACATGCCAGATTTAACTGGGAGGGCAAGAGCGTGAGCTTTACGATAGCTGAAAACCTCGGAGTATTAAAGGCCCATGTGAAGGCGCTTGAGGCGCGGCTCGAAGCGCAGATGGGTCTGGTGACGATGTGCCGCGTGCAGATTGAGGGACCACACGATAACGCGCAATGGGGGTACATGCCGTGTTAAAGATTACGACATTGAATTCGGTGTACGAGGTTCGGCATAACGGGACGGTGTTTCAGGTGAAGAAGACGGGGGAACTCAATCCGTCGTCGATGTTTAACGCGATGGGTCAGGTTCGTGATTCTACGTACATGAAGTTGGGCATCGGATCGCCCGCACAATTCGACTACTGGCGCACGAGTACCGTGGTAAGCATTGAGTCATCCGAAGGAGGGACCGTTGACAACGCATGCCAAAGCCAAAGCCAAAGTCCAAGCCCGAGCGCCCAGGAGAAAGAGGAGTACAACGAAGCCGAGACGTTACCGTAGCAGCGGACGATCTGCGAGCGATGCTCTGCTCGATTCAGCAGATTGTGGACTCAGCGGAGAACTTAGCGGCATGCCCCTCGAAGATCGCCGACTGGTCTGTGCTACGAGCGAAGATAAAGAACGCGAGACGGAAAGTCTCCCTGATGTGGAGCTTGCTGCGTTGAACACGTGCTGGAACGCGATCAGGAACCTGGAGGAGAAGTCAGCCAAGCGTGTAATGTCGTACCTGTACGGTCGTACGCTGGCGCATCACGAGCTACCGGAAGAGGAAGAGGAGGGGTTCTAGTGTTAGTGCTGCCAAAGAGTCTGCGTATTGTGCGAAGCGAGAAGCAAGAGCAGAAGCTGGTAGAGCAGACGCGTGCATGGCTCAAAAACGACCACCGTGATCCCCGCATTCACGCCTCTGATTTGCTTGACCCGCGCAAGGCGTACTGGGATCGGCAGCATCCTGTCGAGCCGAGCACGCGTATGGTGGGGCACTTCTTCGTCGGGAAAGTGCTCCACGCGTTCTTCCTCTCTGCGTTGAATGGTGAGAAGGGCGTGAACTGGGCGAGCGATGCGGGCTCTGTCTGGGACAAGGCCCTCGGGATTATGTGGTCGAATGACTGGGAAGACAAGTCGAAGACTCCGCACATTCCGTGGGAGTTCAAGACTTCACGTAAGCCGAAGGAGATGGACGTTGATAAGGACCTTGACCTCTACTGCGAACAGCTCCTCATCTACATGGTGGCACAGGGTTCGACGACTGGTCGCCTTGTGGTACTTCAGCCGAATCTTCCTGCCCCTCGCGGGGAAGGTTGGGGGAGCTATCCTCAGTATCGAGCGTACACTGTATCGGTCACGCCTGCGGATCTCGAACTGTATAAAAAGCAAATACTCCGAACTCGAAAGGCGCTGGAGGTAGCACTAAAAACGAAGAAGCCCAAGGAGCTTCCGCTGTGCCGAGACTGGAAATGCTCAAGGGCTATGTGCGCACATTTCGACCTGTGCAAACCGGAGGGCAGGTGGAAGCCGTGACGCAAAAAGAAATGCGCTGCGGTGTCGTCGGGTGCGATAAGCCCCGCCGCGCCTACAAGGGGCTCGTGTATAGCCGCCTGTGTACTACGCACACGAGCCGGAAGCAGCGACATGGAGGGACAGAAGCTTACGCGAAGAAGCCCGGTCCGCAACTAAGCCGAAAGAACAGCGCTTGGATTTCAACGTCGGGGTATTTGCGCACTATGTTTTACGGTGTCGAGTCTTACGTGCACCGGCTGGTATGGACGCTAACTTACGGGCCTATACCGGACGGGTACGATGTACACCACAAGGACGAGAACAGGCTGAACAACGCGATAGAGAACCTAGAGGCAATGCCTGCGCCTGAGCACCATAGATTGCACCGGGCTAAATCCCGCAAGGAGTGCGACCAACTGCCCGCACTACGAACTGTGCAAGCCCGAAGGGCGATACGGAAAGAGGAGCTGGGACCGGACATGATTTCGACAATAGGCAGCAAACACGCGCAAGTCATCTGGCAAGAAGACGAGGAAGGCACCCCAGAGAAAGCGATCCTCGTCACGGACTACGAGTGCGGTGGCTTGATCGAGATTAAGCAAGGCGAATCTGAGATCGATGTCAACTACGAAAGTATCCCTGAACTCATCAAGGCCATGAAGACCGTGAAAGGAATGCGCGACTGATGTTGAAAATATACGTAGCCTCTTCGTGGAAGAACACGTTTTACACTCAGGTCGTCGAGCGACTTCGCGCCCAAGGCTATGACGTGTACGACTTCCGTGCGGGCGGGTTTGGTTGGCACGAGATCGACGAGAACTGGCACATGTGGACTCCGGCGCAGATGCTGGACGCACACCATCATCCACGCGCCGTGAATCATTACAGACAGGACATGGCCGCATTGATCGGTGCGGATGCCGTGGTGGCCGTGTTGCCGTTCGGTCTATCGGCCGGTATGGAACTGGGATACGCAGTCGGTGCGGGCAAGCATACCGTCGTCTACGCTCCCGCGATTCGAGAGGCGGATCTTATGCTGAAGATGGCGGACGCCTCGACGACGAACTTCGAGGAGGTGCTGCAATTCTTAGCTCGCGCACAGGAAATGGAGAACGACCTCGCGGCTGCGGACACGGTCGGGGAGACCGTTATCCATGTCCCGGCGTAGTCTGTCGCTACAGCGGCGTTGCGCGTGGTGGCTGAACGAGTGTCTGCGACTGGGGTGGGATAAGGCGCAGCTCCCTGCGTTGGAGAAACTGTTCTGGAAGTACAAGCCATGGAGCGCGAAGAAGATGGAGAAACGAGGACCGGCCATGGCGGTAGAAATCGGCAAGATCGCGGAGGTGCAAGAACGTGAAAGGGCGGCAGCTACCACTCAACATTGAACTTGAGCACGCCGCCATACACGCGTGTTTGAAGGGCGAGCTGGCGACTGAGCAACTTCACATTGAGGAGTTGAGCAAGACCGGCCAAGCGATCTTCAAAGCCATCGTGGGACTGGGGGGCAAAGGCAAGTCCCCCAGTACCAAGGCGGTGCTGCTGTCTGCGTCAGAGTTTCACGGCGGCGACGTAGGGGATCTACGTACGTACATGAAAGCCGTGAACGAGTCCGACATGCCGGAGATCGAGGAGGTCCTCGAAACACTGGCTAGGAAGAGGGCGATCAATGCCGTCGTTAACGAAGCCACCGATCAGATTGCCACGGGGGATTATTCCCTTCTGGGCATTAAGGAACTCGTCGATAAGACCGCCAGCCCGAAGAACAAACTGGTGCCGCTTCGAGAGCGCATGGGGAAAAAGATTGCTCCGCCAGTGGGCATACATGTTCCGTCTCTTCCGTCCATCAATCGGGAACTCAACGGGATCTACGGCGTCGTCGTTATTCAGGGCGAGCCAGCGGCTGGCAAGAGTACACTCGGACTACAGATTGGAGTCAGTATCAGCGTGGAACGGCCGGTACTATACTATGACTTTGAGCAAGGTGAAGAGGTCATGGCGTGGCATATCAGCGAGATGTTCGCCGGGAACCGGGCTAAGATCGATAGATACACCGAGAACCTGTACGTACGCCACACCCTCGGCACGCTTGAGCGCGATCTTGGCATGCTCAAGGTACCGACACTTGTCGTCGTGGACAGCATTCAAAAAGTCTCCCACTCTATCTCACATAAACGTGAGACTATAGATAGCGTGGTACATAAGCTCGAAGCGTTGAAGAAGTACGGGCACCACGTGATCTTCATTTCGGAGAAGGGCCGCGCGAGTTATGGGAATCCGTCGATGTCGGGCAGCAAAGAGACCGGCGAAATTGAGTACGCGGGCGATGCCGTGTACGATGTCATGAAAGTATCGGAGGACACATCGGAACTATGGGTGGTCAAGAATCGGCATTACAAGTTTACGGGCATGCTGACGACGCTCGTGCGGGAAAACTCCTGGCGTTTCCGAGAGGCGGGACGGTCCTCGAACCGAATCGACTAGGACTTCAAAGCGGAGACTTCGTTGAAAGAATCAGAACAGACCAAAAAGAAGGACGCGTACCTGCGCCGGAAGTATGGCATCACTCATCGGCAGTATGTGTGGATGCTAAAGGCGCAGAATGGGAAGTGCGCGTTGTGTGGGCGACCCCCGAAGCGTTTAGCCTTAAACGTAGACCATTGCCACAAGACGCTACGAGTCAGAGGTCTCCTGTGTTTTCTCTGCAACAAGTACTTGATTGGGCGATGGCGGGCAGAGCATGCCGCGTTACTACAGAGAGCAGCAACGTATTTACGGTCGAACTTTGACGGCAGAAAGGTGAAGGTCGCATGATGAACGACGCGGAGAAACTGGGGATGGTTGACGCATGATTATTATGAGCACGCGGTACGTGTTGCCGACGACAAGCAAACTCATCTTTGCACCTATCGGCGACATCCATCACAATGCTCCCGGCTTCGACCGGGACCGCTTCGTCGATTCGATCCAGTGGCTGCGAGAGACGAGCGAGAAGACAAACCGGAAGGTGATTGTTCCACTCATGGGCGACGAGCTAGAACTGTTGTCGGGATCTGAGAGGCGCAGCTATCGGGCGTCCGGTCTGCATGGGAGCACGCGCGCATGGATGGAACAGCGCATGATGGAGGATCTGCTCAAGCTGTATGCGGACCTCATCCCGATCAAGCATCTGATCCCACACGTGATAGCGGGAAACCACAACTTCACGTTTCAGGAATCCTCCGTAAAGACGAGTCAGAGGTACGTTGGAAAGTCAGTGTCACAGGTGCTTGCGGAGATGATTGGTGTACCCTGCTTGGGTATCTGTGGTGTGCATGTGTTGGAACTGACGCAAAGCGAGCGTTCGACAGCGTTATTTCCGTTCAAGATCTTCATGCACCACGGCTTCGGGGTAGCATCGTCGAAGGCGGCATCGATCCGCCAGCTGATTGCCCTGAAGGAGAAGTTCCCGATGTGCAATCTTTACATTATGGGTCACAACCACGTGAAGATTGGTACTACGACCGAAGGCATCGACTTTCGCAAGAATTCGAGATCCGGCGCGTGGGAGATGTGCGATGTCGTCCAAGGCTTCGTGCGCTCCGCTTCGTTCCTCAAAGGGTACGTCGAGGGCGAGTACGTGGACGACGATACGGGGAGCTACGTAGAGCAGAAGTGCCTAGTCCCAGCGGGACTCGGCATCGTGACGGCAAACCTCCGGTGGAAACAGAAACGGGATCGTCATGGAGATCTTAGATACACAGGGTTTCAACTCCACACCCAAGAGTGAGCCGCCATGCCACGAGCATCCGGCGTACGAGGGATTGAAGGAGCCAGAAAAATGCGAACGCTGTTGGACTAACTGGAGGCACGTATGGCAAAGCGAAAGACTGCGGAAGATGCTGTCGATCTGGACACGCAAATTGACAAGTTCATCAAAGTCAGCGCCGACTTCAGCGCGCTCAAGAAAATCAAGGAGACCCTCTCCAAGTCCATCAAGGATCTCCTCGGGAAGCGCGAGACGTACGACAGCCCGTGCGGCGAAGTCAAGTACGGGTACAACGAGGACAGCGAAAAAGAAGTCGTCGATATGCTCAAGCTCCAAGAGAAGTTCCCGGCCGCGTGGAAAGCGTGCGTGACGAAAGAGACGGTGCCGGGTAGGCGGGTACTACGTATGCCAGGAGGAGACGAGTGATGTCACTGACGTACGTCAATATGCCGGAGAAATTGGTGACGGGAGCGGCAAAGCCGACGAACCCGAAGGACATCGTTGCAACGACGAAGCTCCCGTTGCATCTGATTCCGATGATTACGCAGGCATACCTAGCCATTGGACACTTCAACGGACTGGGGAAGTATGGTCGGGATAACTGGCGTGCGTCGGGCGTGCTGGCGAGCATCTACGTATCGGCCGCACTGCGCCACATCAACTCGTGGAACGAGGGAGAGGAGCTAGATCCTGACGACGGAGTACCCCACCTCATGGGGGCCATTACCTCGCTGTCGATCCTGATCGACGCGCAGTACACGGGCATGCTGAACGACGACCGGAAGTATCGAGGAGCAGGAATCCCGGCACAGGCACGCGGACTGGCGGAAGCACATGTGGCACGGCTGGCGAAGTTACACGCGAGCCGGAGGCCCAAACACTATAACATACAGGACATAGAACTCGATGCCAAAGAAGACGTATGTCGTAAGGAAAAAACGCAGGGAGAGGTCACGTGCTGCGACTCGGCCAGCGGGAAAGGCCCGGAAGCCTACCGGCCAGTCGGAGTCCTCGCTCGCCCCGGCGAATTCAGAACCGCAAGGGGGTAGGCCGCGTATCGTGTGGTCTCTGATTGACTTCGAGGCCTGTCGGCCTGTAGTCACGGACGTGGGCGAGGTCAAACTGGGCGAGACCGCGCACCACGCGATAGATGTCGAGGGATGTCTTGGCGGAGTCTTCCAGTTCAAGGACTCGATGGGCATTGTTGGCACACTGGTGGCATTTCCAGGTATGCACCCAGAAGCCTTCGTGCAGAAGTTCGACCGGGGTGATGCCGATGAATTTACGTACATTGTGAAAGACGGCGTGAAGGAATTCGCGGCCGTTGTCAAGGAGGAAGCATGACACTGGTGTGGCCGACTCAGAGACAAGCGCTGGAGTGGGCGTTTATTGGGCTGTTCGTGCTGGCCGCGTGTTTGTTACTCGTGCCGCATGGTAATGCCGCTTCGGTGAAGGTGCCGCCCGGTCAACTGTGGACGTGTCACGTCGCAGAGGCAGAGGCGGACATGATGAGCGGGCCGGAGATGTACAGCCAACAGGGGAGACTCTTCGCGGTCTACCGGCTGGATCGTAACCATGACGGCGCAATGGATATGCTGACGATCCACGATGTGCGAGGTCAATCAGTCCATCGGTTTCCGCGTTACTACGTATACGACAAAGACTTCGACGGGAAACCGGACACGGCCTTCGTCGATGAGATGGGTAACGGGATCTGCGGTGAGATGCGCCCGATTAACCCGAAGGACATCGTGATGGAACCCGCCCCACAGCCGGAGATGAAAGAGGGCGAATCGTGTGACATGCACGAGGGAGAGAACGACCCGAACAATCCGAAGAAAGAACTGTAAGACGCGGCGGGAGTGGCAGCATGGGTAAACAGAAGGAAGTGCGCAAGCCAAAGTGGTCCCGATTCACATGGGTGAATGAGAATGGGCAAACAATTACCTCCAAGATTAAACCACTGGTGAAGCCGAAGGGGAGGGCGTGACGTGGAGCAAGTAGAAGGGTGTTACGGGTGCCGGATGTTAGCGAGGCGTGTTGCCGACGCCCAGGCGACCATTGCGGTGTTGCAGGCGCGGGTGCGGGAGTTGGAGGAATGGGTACAGGATCAGTCTACTGCGAATCTTGAGACGATGCGGCATATGGATGAAATGCAGTCACGAGCTATGGACGCTGAATCCCAACTCACACAACGCACGACAGAACGCGATACGGCGAGGCGGCGCGTGGATGAACTAGAGGCGCGTGAGGTCGATGTCGTCATGTTACGTGAGGATTTAGAGCAACGCACGGCGGAGTTGGAGCGCGTGAGGGACCAATATGCCGACCTCAGGAAAATGGTCCTGGCCTTACCGAAGGTGGAGGCGGTGCCCATGACTGACGCGGGGTGGACGAGGGAGAGGCCGACAACTGCGGGATGGTATTGGAATCGAATTAACGGGACGGTAGGCATTGCTCTCATTACGCGCCGAGATGGTCGGCTTTACGCTTGGCTGAAGTTCAAAGATGCTTGGCTGAGTCGGGAGGGCTGGCTTGATTATATTCACGGTGAATGGCTCGGCCCCATCACGCCAGACAGCTACGCGCGGGGGCGGGTGGAGGGGCTGACATAGGAGGACCATGGACGAGATGCCGACAATCAGACTGCATCAGGCACCGTCTGAGATCTACATACAAAAAGAGGCAGGGCAGTCTGTCATTATTCTTGACGGACTACCCTACCTCGAATTGAACCACACTAAGGACGCGGGGCTGACGGTACTAGTGCCGCTTTCGGAGCGTCCACGCGGTCAGGATCGAACAACGCCGCCCCACACCGTTCAGGCTTTGCCTGAGACATACAGACTTCAAACATCAGACGAGTCTGTTTACGAGATTCATGGAGCTGACGAGCCGTATCCGTTTGATGAGCCGCAATAGCGGCCTCCATCCTTGTGATCGGCGAAGTAAAGTAGCCAGCGGCGAACAAGACCATGACGGTGAGCATGACTGACGGCGCGCCGATCTTGTTCCAGATACGCTCGACAAGTCCCACGGATTGACTGTCGAATTGGATTGGGCTCATGCGACCATTACCTTCTTCGGCTGGTACTCAGCGTGGAAGTGATCGCGTTCCTCAATCACATCCCAGTCCGAGCCCAGTTCGCGTTTGAGTTGCGCGAGAAGTGCGGGCCTCTTGACTACGTGAACGACCCACGAGCGGAAGTCAATGGCGAACCCTGTGTAATGCAGGGAACCATCCATGTGCTTGCCGCCGTCTTTCTCGGTGATGACAAAGGGGTAGCCGTTCCGCGCAAAGATCATCGCAATCTCGATGATGCCGTCCAGAACAACGGGCGGCATCGTCGTGATAACCGCCCCGTCCTTTCCCTCCTTAATGTGCTTCATCATTGCTTCTGCTTCTTTCTAATAACCCCCGCCTCTTCCGCTAAGAAATCCAACGGTACCGGCGAAGGCACGTTCTTGAGAATCGTGCGCCCAGGATCTTTCCGTAGGCCAGTGTACGCGTCCGCCATGCGATTGATCTGTGTCATCGGAGTCCCGATAATGCCGGAGGCGAACCGCCCGCGCACATCGTCTCCCGGTGCCAGCATCATGATCGTAGCGTCAGTCGCCGTCGTACCCATGCCATAGATAACCCCGTCTACGACTCTCGCCACCATGTCGTTTCCGAACTTCTTTTTTAACTCCTTTGCAGACCCACGTAGTTCACCCAAGTGCCCAGTGATCGCGTCTCGAATCGCCATGGTTGTCGTACCGGCCAATGCCGCACCCACGATCAACCGTGCCGCCTTATCGACGCCCGTCATAAAGTCCGGCGCATCGAAGATCATCCGCTTCGCTTCTGCCATGTTGCTGACGAGCTGCCCACGGATATTCAGGAGGAGCTGCGGAGCCCAGTGTGACGAGGTCGCATATAGCGGCCGTCCGCGTACACCGCTCGTGCCCATGCTGGTATCAGCATAGACCTGCATCGCCCGCTTTGCGAGCGCATCGGAGAGCTGCCCCGTCGTGGTCATGGAGTCGAGGACTTCGTCAGGATTCAGTCGCAGTTCTTCGAGCTGGTATCGAATCCCCTTGTCGTCCGGTCTCCGTACGAGCTTCTTCGCAAGATCCTTGGCGTAGAAATACCCGAGCTTGGCCGCGCCCACACGTTGAATGCGGTCTAAGTAGTTAAACCCAGTCAACCGAAGCTGTGCCATACTCGCCGCACCTAAGAACCCATCGACGCGATTCATCTCTTGCACAAAGTTCGATAGCAACGCGCCACTATCCGGCACCATGTCAGTCACTCGAATGAGTTCTTCCTTGGAGCCGATAGGGGCCATCATCCTATCGAGCAGTGCGCCCCACGTGGGCTTCGCCAGTCCGTACGTGAAGAACTGGTTAGCCGCGCCGAGTGTCGCCCGAGACAACAGCGTCAAGGCGTTGTAGCTCTTGATCTGTTGTAGCCATCGCGCGTTCATACGCTCAACGTCCTCGTGCATCGCCAGTCCCTTGTAGCGGGAGTCCAGCGTGTCGAGCCACGAGACCGCGTCTGCGTCGAAGTCTACCTCTTGTCTCCAGTTCGCTTGGAGCTTTGCGATCTTTTCTTCATTCAGCTTGAGCTGTCCACGGTGATACGCCCCAAGGTTATACCGGAGCTGTATCTTCGCCATGTCCGTTTCGAGCCCGTGCTCCTTCATGACTTGCAGGATGGACTTGCCTTCTTCTCTCGCCACCTCTGCCGCATCGAACAGTCTCGCCTCTTCAACGCCCAAGAACCGCCGTTCAGGCGGACTCTGAACCCAACGCGTCTTCCCATCGTCGCCGACTATAGACTCATATCCCGCTGCCCGTTTCGTATACGTCTCGCGGAAGTCGTTGAACGACATCGGTGCTGGGTTATTCTTTGCGTACGACTCGTACATGCGGTTCATGAGCGTTCGCGACATCTTGCCAGTGTCGATGCCTGTGCGGTATTGGTGAGGAACGAACGGTCCGGCTTCTCCCATCGGCTTCTCTTCGCCGGTCACGCTGTTGCGGATATTCAGTCGGCGCACTCCAGGGTCGGAGCTAGCGCGTCCAGTTTGTATTTTCCACAGTTCATAGAGCGCGTCCACGCGTATTTGCGCGTCTCTTGACAGCGCGCTGTAGCGTGTTAATTCTTGTCCTGCTGAGTACCACAGGTCAAACCCGGCTATGTATTCTTCGTCGGGTATATTGGCATAATCTTTATACGACCATTCCCTTGTAGGGTCTCTGAAAATACCCGGACGGGTATTCTTAGGATAAATGGTTTGTAGCGCTCGGACCCAGTCCGCGAAGTTTGCGGCCGTTGACTGTCGAGCGAAGTCATCCATCCCGTAGTAAATACTACGCAACGCCTGCCCAGTCTCGCCAGTCATACCGAGCGTGTCGAGTGCCCGGTTGACAAACCGACGACCAGGACTTGGGAACGATCCATCCGAGATCGTGACGTTGCCATCGACATCGCGACTGAATCCGGCCTGATCGGGCGTCCAGTATCTGTTCGGGGCCCGTGGCCCCTGGAACCCACCGGCCTGCCACTCCTCGTACGGGCCCTGCCACTGCTGCTTATGCGCGGGCACTTCAGCCTGTGCTGCCTCGCGCTCTTTAATCATCTCCTCGCGTTCGGCCGCAAGTCGTTCCTTGGTGCGGATACGCGCCTGGATACGGCTCTCTTCTGCCGCGATTAACTCTCGCCGCGTGCGCTCAAAATCACGAGCTTGCTTAGGCTCCTTCGCTTGGACACTCTCTTCCGCTGTTCGGAGCGCGTTCTTGTCCTGTACCTTTTCCTCGGCTGTACGTAGAAATCCTGGCTTCTCGAACTCAGTGGTGAACTCCCGGTCATACGGAGTCTTCTCCCGATCCAACGCCATGAAGTCTTCGCTACGATTGCGAGACCGATAGGGCATCTCGCCCCCGGTCGTCTGCTCCTCGTAGAGAGGGAACGCGTTGTCGCCTTTCTTCGTGTGCTCGAACGGAACCACGAGCCCGCTGTTCTCGTCTACCACGTATCGCTGTACGCGCGTAGACTTTGTTTCTGCCGCACCGTGCTCTGCCCGACTCTCGGGCGAACGGAGCATCTTCTTCTCAAGCATCTCGTCAGAGAACACACCGGCCGGGCCAGTCCCTGGCGCGTAACGCGCTTCATCTGCCAACTCCGTGATCGTAGGCAGCGGATTGGTCGGCTTCGGCTTGCTCAAGGTGGAGAGATCAACCGACGTACCCTGCTTTTCAGGACCCTGCCACACCTGGACCGGAGGTCCTTGCCACTCTTGTTTTTGGAAAACAGGCCCTTGCCAAACGCCCGCATTGGCCCCAGGATCAACGATCGCCTTCTCCCCTTGGGAGAACGCCCGTTTGCCCATAAGACCTGACAGCGGGTCAGCCAGCACGCTTGCCACCAGGCTCTTGCCGAGGTGTTTTGCCGTCTCCAGCGTCTTTTGCCCCTCACTGGCCCCGGTGGCTTCGAGGACGGCCTGCCGTTCGCGATGTTGCCGGTCCAACGTGACGAGGGGATCTTCTTTGAACATCGTTCGGCGGATGGGTCCGCCGACGTACTCTTCGTATTTCTCTGTCGCCCACTCGATGGGCTTTACGACAGAACCGACAATCGTGTTCGCCAGTCCCTCGATCTTTTGGAAGGCCGAGGACTTATCCGTCGATGCCGGGAACGACTCCTCGAAGGACGGCTTGTCCTTGTAGATCATCGGAGTCCGCGCCGAGGGAGAACCCGCAGGAAATACGTAGTCCTCCTGCTGAGTCACTTCCTCGAAGCGACTTGGAGCGGGAGCTTCGTCGGTGACTTCCTCGAATCTCGACGCGGGAGCCTCGTCCACTACCTCTTCAAATCGCTGCGCCATCTACGCCTCACTTCTTCTCTACGAGTTTACCCTTCTCGATCGTGTACACTTTCCCTGTCTTGTTATCCTTGAACTTCTTGCCTTCTTTACCTTTGAGGTCCCCCAGGGCTTTCACCATTTCAGGAGGAGCCCCGCCCGACGACGGCGTCGGAGGCGGAGGAGGTGGGGTCCCAGGACCCTGCTCGATGTTGGGAATGGTCGGAGTCTTCACAGGACCGGCTGACTTCCCTCTCGACTCGTGCTGCTTCATACGGAGCGAACTCGACTCACCAGTCTGAGGACCAGCCTTCAAGTTCGGACCACCAACGACGGGCTCTTCTTCTGGCAGCGGTTCACCGCCGAGCATCGAGCCCAGGCGCTGACCGAGCGAGGGAGCCGAATGCACGCCCTCGACGTTCAGGTTCTTGAAGATCCCGCCGAGAATGTCGTCGAACATCTCATCGGTAAAGTCGCCGCTCTTGTGCAGCTCTTTCGCCGCCGCTAACTGCGCAAGCGCGTATTTGCGCTCTGCCTCGGACAGCATTGCGTTAAGCTTCGACTCTCTCAGCGAGAGTTCCGCGTCTTGACCATCAGAACGAGACTTTAAGTAATCTACGTAGGCTTCGTTCTTAGTGATCTCGCCCAGCATCTTCTTGCGCTTGGGGTCCGTGAGATTCTTCATCTCGACGACTTCCTGTCGCGCCTTTGCCGTATTCGCTTGTATCTGCGCGATGCGCGGCATGAGCGTTTTCTGTGTGTACTCTGTCTGCGCGTTCAGGTTCGCAGTCTTCGCCCCTGACAGGGTGACACCAGAATCCGTTCGCTTGACGTTTTGGTCTGCGCCGATTGCTCCGCTGGCAACACCCTCACCGTAGTGCGCCTGTGGATCTTGTCGGTAGAGGTTCGCCATCTCGGCTTTGACTTCCGCTTCCGAGCGTGCGCGCGGCTGCGGTTGCTGCAATGATCGGCGGTGTAACTCCGCCTGTACCATGTCGCGTTGTAGCTTCGACGCGGGAGCGTTCAGATCAGTCTCTCGGCCGGTGACAACTTTCTCCATACGAGCAGGACCCTCGACAGGAGCCCCAGGACCCTGTAACACAGTCGGCACTTCACGCTCGACCATGTTCGGGACTTCGGTCGGACTGTAGTACGGAGATTTCTTATCCAGAAAATCCCGGTCCATGCCCGCACGAAGGAGAGGCTTGTCGGCCAACTCAGAATGAGAGAACAACGCCTCGGGTTCTGATCCGTACGGCGTGTGCTGAAACTCGGGTTCGCCGAGCTTCATGCCGTCCTGCACCAGCTCCTTCCGCGTGCCCATTGGACGCGGCCCTTCGACGACGGTAGGCGTATAGACATCCTCCGTGACATCGCGCATCTGACCGGGGGAGGCAATCTCTCCCGGCTGCTTGCCGAGGAACCTCGCGGATTCGCCGAGCGAGATCGGATTGAGACGCTGATCCAGCTCTTGCAGCAGCGAAGCGCGCTGAATCATTTTCTGCATCTCATAGTAGTTATTGTATTGCTGCCACTCAGGGGAACTCGCCGACGAAAACCACGAGGGCTTTTCAGGTCCCTCTTGAGGCATGCCGGTAATTTTACCCAGCATGCCCTGCATCTCTTGAAAGTCTGCGCTCGCCATTGTACCCCCTACGACATCATCTTACCAGGGAGCAGCGAATCGCCGCCCACACTCGTCCCAAAGTTAAACCCGCTCGCGTTCGCGTTACCCTGTGATCCGAGGAACGGCGCAAACGCGTTCGCCGTGTTCGTGTTGTACTGCAACAGCGAACTCTTCCAGATCTCGGGCAACTGGTAGATCCACTGTGCCATCTGTGAGATCTGAGGCAGCAACTGCGGAAGCACCTGTCTCGTCGCACTCGCCGCGACGCCGGGCGTGTTCTCAGGAGAAAGCATGCCTCTGCCAGCACCTTCGGCCGACATACGACCGAGCGAATACGACATCATCTTCTTGACGGCTTCATCGGCTTGCGTACCCAGGCCAAACTGGCCGGGGTTAAACATGTCCTCGCCGCGTTGCCCACGGAAGGAGCCGAAGTCAGACGCGTTAATCTCGCTTTGGAGATTCTTCGTGTCCGCTAACGCACTCGCGGCACGACCGGCCGCATCGTTGAAATACTCCGTTCCGCGTAAACCGGATTCTTGTTTGGACTCAGAACTCGACTTGCCGAAGTTGAACCCGAAGAGGCCAACGAGCAACCCGAGCATGGCGCCATCAATCCACTCGAACATAAATCTCCTTACGTACGGATAATGAAATTCAATCCCACTGTCGGCTGCAAGTTCGTGTGCGATCCACCGCCCCCCGTGTTGTTGTTCACGGTGATGCCGGTTGTGGCAGAGTCAGTGTTGGACGCGTTCCCCATGGTGTCGAACGTGCCAAGCGCCAGCTCTGTGCTGCCAGGACCGCCAGTGGCACCGTTCTGTCCGTGCGAGTGACCAGGGTCCGTGATCGGGTGCGTGTGTGCGGGAATCTGTGCCGAGGTTAGCGTGACATCGTTGGCCCCAAACCATCCCGACAGCGCGACAGCAGCCAGCGCGGTTCCGCCTGTCGGCGCTCCGGTTCCACTCGCCCCACCGCCGGTCCCTGTACCAACACCGGCCGCTACACGGCCCCGCATGTCGGGGAGATTGAACGTCGTCGTCCCGTTTCCAGGTCCGAATGTTTCTCCAATGGCCGCGAAGAGTTGCGCATAGAGCGTACGGTCTACCGCGTCACCGTTACAGATCAACCACCCAGAAGGAGCGGTCGAGCGCCCGGTCATGACGATGGTACCGGGAGGAATCACGCGTCCATCTGCGGGCATCTGCACCGCGAGTCGTTCACTGAGATTGTCCAGCGCGCCTACCAGATCTGTACCTGGACCGAGCGCCGTCTGGACTTGGATAATGCCGTCCGCGAGCCCGTTAGGTTGGTTCGCGTCCATAGGGGAGATGTTGTTGAGCAACACGTCTGCCGTATCGTTCGTGCCTAACAGATACGAGCTGCTCCCGAGCATGAGATTTGACATATCACCCCTTGGGCTGGTGCTTCTTTCGTTGAACCGTCATCTGCGCGTTATACAGCGTGAAGTCATTCCCGTACGGACCTTGCTCGTCCAACGGCCAATAGGCCAGCGGGAAATCCTGTAGCACGGCCGCTCGATACATCTGCCGCTGAGTCTCGTAGTGGCGAAGCACCTGATCCGCCGTGAGCGCGTAGTTATAATATGCGGCCTCGTCTACCGCACCGGGCCACCCAGACTGCGCAAACCCTCCGTAGCCAATGAGCAGAGGGACCACACTGGGAGTCGTCAGAGGGACAGCCGACGTAGATCCTGCCAGCGCCCCGTCTACGTAGAGCGCCATCGTCGTGCCGTCGAACGTGCCGACGTAGTGATGATAGGAACCAGGAGCGGGACGAGCAATCCTGATATACCGAGCCGACGCAGCCGGAGTTGGATGTGCGTCATACGTATCGACCCAGAACGTGAACTGACCCGTAGACTGCCGGTCGTAGAACCCCCACCCGTCGTCCCATTGATTGCTCGTGGACTTCGCCACGGGCGTGCTCCACTCGTTTGTCGTCGCATCGTCGAGCTTCGCCCAGAACTCCACCGAGAAGGCTGACTGTGCAAAGTCCGCGTGGTGAGGCACGCTGATATGCGCATCGCTCACAGTCGGACCAAAGCCCATACCGTACCCGTTCCTCGTGGCCGAGGGGGCGTGGAAGGTCGGCGTGCCGACGATGGTGCCATGATGGGCGTATTCTGTACTGTCTGCCGCGCCTTCCACTGCCGTGTACTTCAGCCGCATACTCAAGCGCTCACTCGGAGTCGTCCCGTCGATGAACGCCTGGTACGGGTAGTCCGCCTGACGATCAGGAGCAATGCGCGCACGTAGCTCATGAATACGAAACGCCTCGGGCATACCTGGCGTGTGACAGTACGTATACTTGATCTTCACGGTCAGGCGATGCACGTGCGCTTCGTGCTCCGCAACGAACTCGTACGGCACACCCACACGCGAACACCACTTTGACCCATCGCCCCACACAGGACCAGAACCCCACGTCGCGCAGCCAGGACCGCCCTGCACGGGACAGCCCGACTCTCCGCCAGGAGGTCCTTCACCGGGATTCCCAAATCTGCGCGCGAGGAGTTCGAGGTTTAACATTAGTTCGTGACCGCCTGTAATGGGATGTTTTCTGTGAGCGTTCCATCGGTGTCGATGATGTCTACCGTGGCACGTCCCGTATAGCTATTCGCGTCTACGTGAATCGCCTGTAAGTACTTTTCTTTTGACGGAGAGCCCAGTCCCAAGAACGGAGGAATGTACTCCATGGACACAGGAATGTCGCTCGCGCCTATGGCGTCGATGTACCGACCGTTGACGCGCATGGTATACACGAAGGCTTCCGCGCCGGGATTTCCTTCGCCTCCGTACAGCGTACTCTCGCCCTGTTGGTTCGCATTCCAGACGCGTCCGATGGATTGCCCCAACATAGGGCCATACCACACGGGACCTCGGTCTGGATGCTCCATCAGACTCCGCATGTCCATCCAAAACTGGACCGTCGCGTATTGGTTGCTGTACACGGGGATGCCGATCATGAGAATGCGTTCATGGTACGAGATCCAGACTTGGTCTAGTGCCGCGAAATTAACATTGTTGAGGCCCAGCGTTGCAACCGTGGACTGCAACTTATCGCCGACATACCGGCCAACCACGCCACCGTCAGGAATCCAAAAGATATTCGCGTCAGACGTAAACCAAAACGTACCCACGCCTGGAACCGTGCAGAGCGAGTACGGCGAGGACGTGCCGACCGTTCCGTCAATGAGCTTGATACTGGCGTCGTTGTCAACCGGCTCTGCCAACTCCGTGACATCGTCGCCATAGTTCGTTCCGTTAATGAGGTAGTAGGCGCGACCTTGGAGAGCAATCGCGCCGTCCAAGATCGTGTCTGCGGTCTTGAGGGTCGTTGGATGCAGCGCCGTGAAGGGCCCTTGCTGACTCGGCCGTAAGGTCGCCCAGCTACTGTTGCGACTCCACACGGTATCTGATCGAGGATCTGTACGCTCAATGCCGTCGTTCGTGATGCCCAGCAGTCGGTCTCGTACCGGCACAGCGGCCGTACGGAGGATTGGGATGTTTGTCCCAGACAGAGTCGCGTACGTAGTTCCATCATAGTACGACAGTGCGTTCGTCGCGTTCGCGATGTACGCCCGCTCCTTGATCGACCACGTAGACATGAACACATTCTTGTTCGCGCTCAGACTGGATGTCAGCACCGTCTCAACACCGGCACCAGACAGCACGCTCAACCGATTGTTGTACGCAATGAGGTTCTTCTTCTGGGGAGCGGCTGCTCCACCGAAGTAAAACATGTGTCCGCCCTTAATCGCATACGGACCCAGCGAGGTCGAGTTCACCCGCTGGTTCGAGCGTCGAAGGCGGACACTACCGAAGAACTCGCAGTTCTGCATCAGCCGCGACTCCCCCGGCTTGAGGTTCTCGTCGCTGGAGCGCAAGTTGATGCCCAACTCAGGATCGGCCCAGGTAGCACTGCTCTCAGCGACTTGATTACGTAAAGCCATTAGGTATCCGTGTACGTACCGTCTACGATGTTGCACGCTGTACTTGCGTACTCAGCCAACATCTGGTTATAGATCTGCGTCTCAGTGTTGCGCCGGTCTTCGTCGAAGCGTGTCATCACTCGAATGCCGATGCCCTGGAAGTACAGCGCGTTCCATTCTCGGAGATGCCGGAGAAACACCGCGCCAGCATCGTCCAACCTGTCTAGCGCAGCCCAGTACTCCCACTCCATGATGTACACGCGATCCGGTGCCTTGTCGAAGACTCCCGTACGACCGCGCATAATCATCTGCCTTGGACGAGTCAACTCGTACGACTGCTCCCATGCGTTCATGTGGTAAGAGGTGCGCTTCTTGACTTCCCACCGCATGGCTTCGATCATGTACGGCGTTGCCGCCGCGAATGCCGTTCCGTCCACAGCCGTCAGACCGGCCACCTTCGTCGTGTTGTCATAGGTGAGGATCTGACCCTTGCCCGTCACGGCCGGAGTCGTGTTGTGGACATACCGACCGCGCATCTCAATGCCCGCGTTGTCGAACCCTGCCGCGAGCGTGATCGAAGAGGACGAGCCCGCCTGCGCGGTGCCCGTCCATCCCGTTTCGTCTCGTGTATCGATGAGGTTGATGCTGGAAATTTCTTCTGCATCTACCGGCCAGTCGTATTTCGACAGACCGATCTGTGTCGGCACCGTGGTCTGCGTCAGCAGCGAAGGATGACACGGCGCGACGCGGTGCAAGTCCGACTTGACTGCCGCCATGTACAGCGTCAGCCCGTCCGTAATCTGCGCCGAGGTGGGAACGGTACGTCCGCCCCACTTCAGCGCCTCGGTGACAATCTGTGTCAACGTCAAGTTACTCGGTACGGCCATTCGCGTGTCCTCCGTGGGATTAGCTGGATCTCCGTTTATCCGTCAGCCTTGCCTTGATCGTCACCCACCATGGGCGTGCTGTTAGGCCGCTCACCGGCGCAGACGTGGGTTCGTTAAGCCAGTAAAGAAGCCGCTCAAATTTCTCACCGTGATTCTGTTCTGATCGCGACGTAATGCAATCTCACGCATGTACGATCGAAAATCTGATTGCGTCATGGTCCCTGTGCCGATTTTATTCGCGTAAAACACCAGCCCATGCCCTAACCGTTCGGCGGTATCGAGCGAGGCTTTGACGGCGGCGAGATTGCTGCTCTCCAAAAAGACGCGTGGCACACGCAGCGGATTCGGGACGCCCCAAAACAGCGGGACGCCAGGACCGATGCTCAGCATGGAATAGGTGTACCCAAACTCTCTCAGCACCACGTCAGCGTCGTCTGTGCGCCCCCCTTGCGGGAGCACAAACACATTCGGATCGAGACGGATGCCGAGGCTTGAAAAATAGGTCGTGCAATCCTGAATTTCCTGACGCATGACCGATTGATCGACCGTCGAGAGATTCGTATGAGAGTAGGTGTGATTGTGAAAACTCCATCCTGCCGATTGCATTTCATTGATTTGCGAGACAGAGAGTGGCGTGGTGACTAGTGTATTCCCTGGGCCATTGATAGCACTTGAGCCAACAAGCCCGAGCGTCTGCATGAAGGTGAACGCTTCGGTGTAGTCGGTGTTCCATCCGTCATCAAATGTAATCGAGACTGTTGGGCGGCTATACCAGTTGGTGTGGATTGGCCCCACGTAAAATACCCCGGTCTTGGTTGCTGGCACACGCACGAGACAGCGCAATCGCACAAACGTATTGCCGATAGACGGAGATCCTACCGTTTGACTTGGTAGGTGTCTGGAGAAGTCAAGATTCGTCCACGCTCCAAACTGACTCGTATCCACTATACGGTTCCAGGTGTAATAATTGGAAAACCCTGTTTCTTGGGCGGCATACCAAATCATGATCGCGCCGGTATCGCCCGTATAATGAATAGGCTGATGGAAGGAACGTATATTGACTAGTGAGGTATTGATTAGAAAATCAAACCGATACGTTGAGTTACCTGTCGGTGCTGCCGCCGTGACTTCAGCGCGGAAAGCCTTGCTCGTTCCTGCCGGACGAAGATATGTAGAGTCAGTGACTTCCGAGACAGCCCACGTCGCTGTCCCGTCATGGACTTGGTGCCCAGCGATACCAGAGAGCCCTAGTGATGTATCACACAGGACAGACCCCGTTTGAACAAGATAGTTTTGTGGCAAGCTGCTCATCGGTAGCTCACAGTCACATTGACATCGGCGGTCGTAGTAAAGGCCACATACAGGCCAGTAGCAAAGACGGCGTCAATAATGACGCTGCACGGCGCAAAGGCCGTGGCCGGTAACGTCCAACTAAAAATCTTGGTTCCGCTCGCTGCCGTGTTGTCATAGACATCGATGGTCCCAGCGGTTGGCGCAGCGTCGTTGCAACTAAAGGTTAGGCTGTGTAGAAAGCCGGGAGCACTCTTGACGGCGGCATTAGCAGCAACCAAGCTATACGCGTATCGCTGCTCCACTTTCATAACGTCGTTTACGACATCCTCACCCGCAAGGGTTTCTAACAGGCGGCGAACATCGACGCGCATATAGGCACGGGGGGTTTCCCCCCCGGCCAGCGTATATGCTTGTTTACCAGACTGACCATTTACCTCTGTCTCAGCCATATGTCTCCTATGTTGGATCGAGTTCCGTCATGGGGTCGCCAGCGGCTGTCGTCGTCGCGGCTGTCCATGCGATAGTCGTGTCGTCTTCTTCGTAGATTGAAAGCGTTCCGCCCTGGTTCCTCACGCGGTTCCGTAAACCGCGCAGTGCGTTCCTGACGTTCCGTGAATTACCAGACCCTCCGCCCGCCAGGTTTCGATTGAGGAGTTCGTCTGCCATCTTTTGGGCTGCTGCCGTTGAAACCGCCGAAGCCGAGATCGCATCCGCAGCAAACGAGGAAGCTGTGATGCCACCAGCCGCAACAGAGCCCACCGAGCCAGTAACATTGCCGCCCACGTTGCCATCGACATTGCCTCCCACGTCTCCGGTCACGTCGCCCTGTACAGACGCCACTCCTTCGCCGAAGGAACCTACCACGGCGTTGTCTGCTCGTAGTGCCGCCCACACGGCCGACACGACTGCGCTTTGGCTCGCGCTCGATAGCGCCACAGAGGCAGAGAACGGATTCGACTGCCAGTGGGCCAGCGTGTTGCCCACGGTGAAAATGTGAATCGCGTCGTCGTTCCACTCCGCACCGGCCGCATCACGGAATGTGACGACGGCCTGTTCACACTGCATTTCAGCGGCCGAGAAATATATCGAAACAGAAGTCCCGGCCGCAGGCTCGACGTACGGAAGCGTAGCCAAGTTGGCCGACGCTCCCCCATCTTTCTCGATTTTGACATCGCCACTTGCAAGCGTGGGAGTGGCCTTGTACTGCCCGGTTGCACGGTCTACGAGTTTGTAACCGCGCAGCGTCCACGCTACGCCATACTGAGCGAAGTACACCATGTTAGTTTTTCCCTACTACGTACAGATGGTCAATCCAGTGTTCCCATGCGGTAGTATTGACGTTGCCGAAGTACGGAGGAGACCCGTCCCAAGCCTGGGTCCACATCCAGCGATTTAGCGTTTCTCCGCTAGGTCCGCAGTAATTGACGTTGGTGTAATTCCCTACCATAACGTCATTTACCCACCAGCGCAAGATACCGTCCTGGCTTGTTCTAGTAGTACTGGCCTTTACGTATCCCTCTATCTTATACCAAACACCCCGCGTCAATGAAGCATTGCCTATGTTGACGTTAGGCCACCAAGGCAATGACGGGTCCGTGTTACCGTTAAACACGTGCGCATTGGATATGCCAGATGTGTTGATATTAAATAGGATGGGGCCCGAACCATTGACCAGGCTAGAGTTGTTCCAAGTAAAGCACCCGTTCATACCGAAATCACTGCCAAGAAAGAACAACTTGTTCCCAACCGGCAGTCCCTGGAACTGGGGATTGCTTCTCCAGTACAGACCAAAGTACATCTCCCTGTAGCGCGTGGAGCTGGTCTTCTCCAGCTGACAACCCCCGCTAAGCGCGAGCGCCCCCATGCGGGCTTTCCAGCAGCCCGATGGAGAAAGTGGCGATGTAGCGTCCGCGTCTAGAATAACGGAGTTAAACACGTCGAATAGGCCCACAGTGTCAGGGTCAGCGCTACAATTCACGTCAGCCAACACCGTACCCCCAGCGGGCGCGTTTGCCCACGAGCTAGATGCGGGGTTGCTTACTGTCGCGGCGGCTGTCTTGCTGGAACTGTTGTACGTCGCCGTTATGGTAGAAGAACCGGCCGCTACCCCCGTCACGGGAATGTTGGCCGAAGTCTGTCCTGCTGGAACATTCACTGTAGCGGGCACAGTAGCCTTAGTCGGATCTGAACTGCTGACGGCGACTGACGCGACCGATGACGGCGCGCTTGACAGCGTCACAGTCAGACCCTGAACCGCGCCTACTGACACGCCAAAAGACGACGGAGATAGCGCGCTAACGGTGGGGTTAGCCGGAGTAGACCCGTCCGTCGTAAAGTTAATGACAGGGTTTAGCGAAATGTTGTTGTTGTATATCGTAGACGAAACCCGCTGCGATATAAACGTCAACTTCTGTCCGGCCGTCATGACCGCAGAAAACGAGTACGGCTCGGCAGCGACTGTGGTCATGTCAGGGCTGGTAAACTTGGTAGTTGAGTCGTGTTTCGCTATAAACCGCACGCTACCAGGCGCGCTAAAGAGTCCGGTCGATCCAGACACCAGAGCGGTACCGTTGGCAGGCGCAGTCCACTCCAAAACGGCATCTTTTATTGTGCCGCTAGAGCTGTGCCTGAATCCCCCATTCCATATGGCGAGGTATAACTCGTCGCCGACCCACTTTGCGTTGGCCGAGTCATAGACTAGCTCGGCCCCAGAGGAGTCTTTATATCTCCAGCCGTTCTGACCTTGCACGCCAGAGAACTGTGCTGTAAACGAGTAGTTAGACGCCGACCCGCCGCCAGCAGGAGGCGGAGGCGGAGGCGGATCTACCGGAGGAGGCGGAACGATGACCGTGTCAGTCACGACAAATCCCACAGCGCTGACAGCTTGAGGGGCCAGCGGTCCCGCCGTCTGAGTCAACGTAAAGACTGTTCCCGTAGGCACATCCCATTCCCCAGGGCCATCAGCATTGTACTGCCTCACGCGAACACGCACAAACGTCACGGGCGTTTCTAAGCGAAACTCGGCCGACACTTCTGCCGCCGCCACAGCAGGAAGCCGCATCCACGCGTGCGGCACGCCAGACGCGTGTTCTACCGGCACGTTGGGGACAAACGACGGGCTATCAGTATAGATGTCGATTTCTGTACCCAGCTCGTCCCGGTCTCCTGAACTGTTGTCAGTCCACGACACCTTGCAAGGAATAAATTGACTCAAATCGTCCTCCTACATAAACCGTCCGATGCCACGCATGATCGCGCGCCCGATACCGGTAGGACGCCCCATCGCGCCACTCACGGGCGGAATAGCCGCTATGCCAACGTAAAATCCCGCGATGAACTGCCGGTCAGTTGCTGCAACCGATTCATCGGGATATGTGCCTGGAAGACGTAGCCACGGAAACAAGTGCCCCACAGCGGACGCCCGAAGCGTCCAGTCTGCCGAGGCAGCGAATCCGGCATAGGTACCCGCGAGACGCTGTCGCCCGGAGAGCCCAATGAGTCCGGTCGGCTCCGGCAAGGGGTCCCCATACGGGAACCCCCACCGAACAATCGCGGCACGCTTATCCCTGGTGTCTACCGCCATTATGCCCACTTGCCCCGCGTGAAGGTTGTGCCGTCGTCGCTGACGGTGCTGGTCGCGATGTTGCTGCTGTCTGCGTCGTTACGCAGGGTACTGGTCGTCGAAGTCTGCGTCACCTTGTTGCGCGCAAGAGCGAGCAGCCAACTGACGGCTGTCTTGAGATTAGCCGTCAAAGACGGGACCGCTCCCGGCTCTGCGCAGACGACGTTGTCCAGACCCGTCGCCGCAAGTGTAACCAGACCGCTAGACAGGCTGACCTCTCCCGTGCCGGTGCCACTCTTCACCGTCACCTTGGGATACCCTGCCGTATCCGGCGAGGCGACCGCCGAACCTGCCCAGTGTGTGACAGAGGCGCGAATATCATCTGCCTCCTGCGGGTACGCAACGATGATGGTAGTCTTCGCCCCAGAAGAACTCGTTTGTACGCGTATGGCGACCGTATCCGCGTTCATCTCTGAATTTGTCAGGTCTAAGTAGTACACCCCAGACGAACCGATCTCTGCGGCCTCATTCGTGCAGTCCGCAAACGAAGCCCCGTCCTTCGAGACCTCGCTATCGAGGCCGGTCGCGCCAGACACGGGATCACCGTCGGCGTCGAGGATGGGAAATGTGACTCTCCACGCGGCGTTTTTGTAGGGAATAAGACGAGCATCAGTCGAAGCCATGTCACCAGATCCTTGGGCTAAAAGATAAATTCACGTACGGAACTCCCGCGTGGCGTTTTCGCGCCGGGTGTCCACTCGGAGACGATCCCGCAGGCTTAATGACGCCCGCCGAATATACCCAGCCCTGCGAGGTGCTGTTTGACCAACTCATCGTTGTAGAAGACGCCCCCGGCTCAGTCGATGCCGCATACTTAATTGCCCCTGACGACGAGATTGCGTTCAGCCGGGAGGTCTGATCGGCCCCCACGGAGAGTGTGCCGTTATGCGTAATACACAGACAGTCCACGACCATCTCGTCCGTACCAGAAGAAGCCACGACAGAGGGGGATGTGCTCGTTCCGCTTCCTGAGACATATCCCGCTATCGGGACAGTTTGATCGACGCCGGTAAAAGAAAGCCCCATTAAACCCACGCCGAACTGGCTGCCAGAAAGCGTCAGAGACAGCGTGTTTGCGCCGGAGGCCGGATTGACAAGGTACCAAATCTCTGAGTTGTACTGGAAATCGCTGAGGTTGCCTAGGCGCGTCAACGCGACACCGTTATACGTCAGAGCAGACACGACGGACAAAGAGTGATAAAACGCGATGCAGGCGACTAACAAGCGATCAGATCCAGAACACGTATGTGAAACCGTATACGGCCCCGGTCCATCCGCCGACACCGACGAAGACGAATCAAACGCGACGGCCATGCTACTCCTTGCAGGCCCCCCCGTGTTTCAGGGGGGCCATAGGGTTACTTAGTACTTGCCGCTCGCGCTATACAGCGGGAGCTTGGCAGAGTGCGCCATACCATCACCGTAGTACAGTCGCCGAGGAGTCCACGCCAGCTCAAGCGCCAGAAGATGCTTGGCTTCCGAGAGACCCGCCGCGAACGCGTCCATCTCCATTTCGATCAGGAGCGCTTCGACGTTGTCGGCAAACTTGTTCGGGCTGATGGAGCCCCACGCGGTCACACAGTGCGCGTTCGCCGTCGCCACCGGAACGAGGTCCTGCGGAATAACGGTGTCGAGCGCCGTCGCGGGTGCCGCGATTGCGGTCACGTTGTACACGATAGGCGTGTACAGGATCTTCCAGTCAATCGTATCGGCCACCTCAGTCGAACCCGAAGACCAGTGCAGCCGCATGCGCAGCGCGTACTTCGGATCAAACGTGCGCGGCAAGGCGAAGAGGTGCATGACGCTGTTTCCAGCCGCCCCCATCTTCAAGCCGGTCACACCTGACGTACCAATCTCGATGACGGCGGTATCGTTCGCCGCACCGGCACCGATGGACTTAATGTCGGTAGCAGTCGTGGCTTCATAGTCCAGGCCGGTGAAGCACTGGAACGGTATCACAACGCCATCCGGTCTCCAAATAAAATCCCTGTCGTTGTTGAACTTCACGATTCCTCTCCTCTCAAATATGGATTCCGAGGAATCCGTTACTCGTAGAACGCGATGCCGTGATACGTCTTGCCGTTCTCGTTGATGTCCGAGTCAGCGGGCAACGAGAATCCAAGAGTCGTCCCATCGTCAACAGGCGCAACAGCGGCTGAGATGTTGGCAGCAGCCGCCGCGATGTTGATGAAGGTCGTCTGCGAAGACGTATGCCAGATATTGACATCGTCTCCGTCAGTCGCGTTGTGGATAATCATGTACGACGGCTTGAACCCCAGATGGATGTTCTGGGCAGCAGTCGTACCCGCATACGTGAAGACCGCGAAGTTTCGCGGCCGGTTGACTAAGATAGTCGCAGCAGCCATGTGCTCTCCTTATTTGAACTCGATAATGTAGGGCTGGACTTCCTCGACGTACGGAGTCGCCTGTGAGCGCTGCCCGTCTCCGCCCGGTTCCCAGTGAGGTACTTCGTACTCACGTACTTTGTCGTACTTCTCTTTCAGGAACTCAAAGACGCGCTTTGATACTTCCGTCCATCGGTTGGGCTGCAAGGACCACCGTTCCTCGACAGGCTTGCCTGTCGCAGTCGTCCCGTTGATACTACCGGAGAGCGCATAGCTCACTCCGCGAAGACGAACCCGGTAGGATTCTTTCGTCGCGATGGACGGCTTCTCGTCCTTGTGAGCTGAGTCCGCTGCTTTAGCCATTAGTCTACCCTTTCCACCATGGTGATTTTCTGACGGTTGCCCGCCCGCGCTTCCTCGAACCGCTCCGCCCATTCGCGTTCGGTCTCGAAGTCACGCTTGACTTCTACGTGATCGCCACGATCCTTAATGCGAAGGAGACCCCCAGAGCCCCCGTAGCTACAGTGACTCCCCTGCCACCGCTCTGCCATGGCGTAGGCATCTTTCTCCTTCATGCCCTTCTGAACAGTCACCCCTTGCAGCGTCACGCGGTAGAATCGAATTCCGAGGTCCCTCGCCATTAAGTCTCCTTGTACACTGACCCCGGCCTGTTCACGAATCGTGAACAAGCCAGGATCGTGAACGCTTACAAGCTGACGAAGTGCTGGATCTCAAGCAAGAAGGCTTGATTGAGAATGGTCCGAGCGTCGTACTTCAGCCAGCCCACGGTCGCCCGTTGGTTGAGAGGGTCAGCCGTACCGGCCGAGCCCAGGTCTTTCTTGATGACTCCGCCGTTACCCATCGCCATGTTGATACCGCCAGCGGCTTCCTTACCAACAATGAAGATGGAATACAGGTCGCCGTAGCCACCCGTATTTTTCACATCGGAGTTCGCGGTCGTCACACCAGTCGCCCCAGGCAAGAAATACCCGTTCGGCGAAATGAGATACCGCACGCCGTTCTTGTCGCTTCCGCCCTCACCGACCAAAGTGGCCGAGCCGTTGGCATAGTCAACGGGGAGCACAAAGCCCTCGATGTGTCGAAGGTCGAAGTAGCTCCGCTCGTCAGCCAAGCCCCAGTAGGACGGCATGATGCTCGAAGACCCAATCCGCTGCGATGCGAAGACGGCGGGGCTGAACGGCTGCATCTTATTGATGCGGGCCGTACGAATTGCCCGGTCCAAGATCGCACGATCAAGGATCGCGTTGACAGTGGCCGGAGACGTTCCGCTCGCATACACGATATTCGTCGCGTCCGCCCACATGTCGCGATACAGCTCGTCGAAGGTCTCACCGGCTTGCTGTCCAAGCAGCTCGATGTTCTCCAACGCCTGCGGGTCCGGCTGAGTATTAAGCACCATATCGGAGTCTTCGATGAAGTCTCCGTAGGGCTTAATCGTCATGGACACGTCAGTCTTCGTTTTCTTTTTACCGGCCGGAGGCGTACCTTCGTTCAACGGGGTCTTGGCTTTCGCCAGGGCCTCGAAGCGCCGGAAGATCATGGTCTTACCAGTCCGCTGTTTCAAGCTGTACTTGCGCACAGGAACTTGGTGAATCAGCGGGTACGTCGAACGCACAAGCAACAGCGTGTTGTACACGCTCTGCGTAGCGTCTGAGCTGGTGCTGTCGGTGAATTGGGTAGTTAAGTTCTCAGCCATTTAACCGCCGCTCTTTAGCCTCTCGATAAAGTCTTCAAAGGATTGAGTGCCCGGTTCCGGCATCTGGATGCCCTTACCCTTCGTCCCGCCCTTGACGCCCGTTTCGAGAGCTTTCGATGCGGCCTCCTCTACGTTGTTGATGAGTTCTTTCCGTGCTGCCACGGCATCGCGTCCCACGAGCTTCGGATTGCGAATGATCGCGAGCGCCACCGCGAGCATCTGGCCCATCGGGCCCATCTTCGCCATCAGCGCCTTATGCCGGTTGTATTCGCGTTCGCCAGCCTTAAAGGCTTCGCTCTCGTGGTCCTTGAGTGCCGGGAGGGTCTTCAGGAAGTCGTCTTGAATAGCCGCAAGACTTTCCTCGATGTGACCCCGTTCCTCGTCTTCTTTCTCTTTGGATCGCACAGTCACTTCAGCGCGCTTCTCTTTTGCTTCGTCCAAAAGATCCTGCGCCACCTTCGCACGGGCGACTCGCTGCTTCGCACTTTCCTCGGCCTCCGCGTCTCCGCGTGCCTGAGCAACGTGCAGCTTCGCGGTAGCATCGACAAGCTCATCTCTCCACTCATTCGAGACGCGCTTGAAGTCGGGATCTGACATCTTCGTCAGCTTCACGACTTGACGATCCTTCTCCGATAGTTCCTTGGTGTCGGACTTCTCGGCGAGTTGGTTCACCTTCGCTTCGAGGGATTCGAGTTTCTCGTCCTTCTCACGGTTCGCTGCGCGAACGCGCTTCAATTCTTTGCGAAGCGCCTTAACGGAGGCCGGTTCACTCTCGTCTTTAGTGTCTTCCTCTTTGCTCGGTTCTTCCTTCTCGTCGGATTCCTTTTCGGTCTCAGCTTCGTCGGGCGCAGACCCCGGTTCTTTTTCTGCCGTTTCGTCTGCCGATTCCTTCGCCTTCTCTTCCTTCTTTTCAGGGGCCTTGCCCGCGAGCGCGGCCGCGAATTCAGGAGAGTTAAAATCCATCTCGGGAGAACTGTCCATAATGCCATCTGACTTCGACGACGCAACTTTAACAGCCACAATACCTCCACCGCCCGAACACCCCGGCGACAGGCGCGTACGACGACTACGCAAACTCACGTCCGTGGGACTAGCTGGTAAGGCCGTCCCGATTTAGGTTCACAAGCGCACGAGACAACGTGCTGACGATTAACTCTTCCTGCTGTCGTGCGTGCCCTTCATCGTTATTCATGAACGCGAAGTGAACGTGCAACAGCTCATGCACCAACGTCAATTCATAGTCGGCGTCGTCTCCTTCCTTATGCGCCGAAATATCCTGTACCGAAAGGATGTCGATGTCTGCGTCCTTCGAGTCTGTGTAACGTCTACACAGCCCAAGCACGTCGTGGTCAGACATCTGGTATCGGCGCTTTACGTTGACGGTGATGTTCCAGTCCTGCAACCTCAGCAGCTTCTGCCACATCGGAAGCCAGGTGTATAACTGCGAGATAAGGTCTACGTCGTTGGCTGGCACGTCAGACATGGTTTATCCTCTGGGTCAACGAGTGGATCTACGAAGCCGTGATCGAGCGCCCAGCGATAGCCGAGCACCAGTCCACGGAGACGCCACAGCGCCACAGAGATGCCTGCGTTATGCCCATGCTTGCCGGACTTCTCAGCCGCGCATAGGGATTGCTCCATCGCCGCGAACTGGTCGGGTAGCATGTTACCTCTTGTTACTCATTTTCGGAGACTGCGTGTGCGAGGGAAGCTCCTTGGCCGGAGTCGCCTTCGCTGAGTACGATGCCTCCTTCGACTTCGATTGACTCGCCGTATTCACTTTGACCGATTGATCGTACGAGCCTTCCTGCCGAACGAACTCAGTTGCCATTAGCATTTCTCCTTAAACTTAAACCCGAACCCGGCTGGTTTCTTGGCCTTCATCTTCTTTGGCTTTGACGGTGACATCTTGGGGGGCATTGGGCTTTGGCTTGCCATCCTGTTCTACCTTCTTTTTCTCCAGATAGGTTTTAACCACACGTAGACCCGCGACAGCGGGACACGCCTGCGGAAAGAATGGGCAGAGCGCGCCACCGATTACTATTAGCGCGCCCACCCCTGTGATTACATCATCGTTCATTCCTGCTCTTTCTTCTCGCCCTGTCCTCCGCTTGTGCCCTCCATGCCTTCACCGCTCGACGGGGCACCGCCGAAGGAGTTTGCTCCCCCTCCGGCTGCACCGCCCTTCATCGCGTTCATGACGTTTCCGATTGCACCGCCTGCACCCGCGCCTTGCGGCGGCGTGGTTGGCGGGAGCATCATGTCCCGCTTAAGTCCTTCGGCGAAGCGGGTCGGAAGATCGGCCATGTCAGCGAGCGCCGCGAACGTGCCGGGGCCGACGGGCCGTCCGGTACTGGTCAGCACTTGCGTCATCGACATCGCCTTCTCGAACTGCGCTTGACGTTCCGAATCGGTATTCGGCGTCACGTCGAGCTTCAGATCGAACTGGATGTTCGTCAGCGTCGCGAGCGTCTGATAGATCATCGCTTCCGGCATGGGTTGCCCGGTCAACGGGTCTGAGAAGATGGGCTGGTTGTTTGCGCCCAA
>ERZ761594.120-NODE-120-length-38540-cov-370.072392_pt1 | contig 38540 bp, 52 predicted proteins | sample MGYA00511036_ERZ761594 | MGnify/ENA primary metagenome ERZ761594 (study PRJEB28899, sample SAMN03785561) | bioreactor sludge metagenome | biome: EBPR Sludge; feature: EBPR Bioreactor; material: 0.22µm filtered reactor supernatant | place: Saint Lucia: Queensland... | reverse complement strand
CTGGATCCGATCGACGACGCCGCTCTCGCGATACCCGGCGGCCGAGGCGTAGCCGAAGCTCGCCATGCTCTCGGTCCGGGCGATTGTCTGCGCGCGGCTGCCCGTCCAGCCGTTGAAGGTCTGCTCGAGTTCCGCGGCGATCTCGTCTGTCGTCTTGCCCTCCTGTCCGGCCCGGGTGATCACGTCCTGGATGACCGAACGCGTCTCGTCGGTCACCTCGGTGACGCGCTGGGCGAGGAGTTCCCGCGCCTGGTCAAGGTTCGGGTTGGCGAGATCGAAGTCGAGGTCGACGCCGAGCTGCTCGTTGATCGCGCCGTACGCGGTGTCCCCGGCGAGCTGGTACAGCTTCGTGAGAATGCGGTCGAGCTCGGCCTCCTCGGCCGCCCAATCGATCGCCGCGTCGTAGCGATCCGACGGCCCGGTCGTGGAGAGCCCCTGCCGGAGCTTCGGCACGAGCCGCTGCCCTTGCGCCCGGAAGAACGCGCGGATACTCGGCTCTCGCGTATTCGCCACTTTTCGGATCAGCTTTCGCGAGTTGACCGCCTTCGCATACCGGCCCGCGTAGCCGCGGCCGCGTGTGGTTGCCGAGAGCGCCTTCAGCTGCGGTGGCGGTTCCTGAGCGGGCGGCGGAGTCGCCGCGGGTTCCGGCTCCGGGATCGGCTGATCGACCGGCACAATCTCGACGGTGAAGCTCCGGCTGTAGAAATCGTCCGTCTTCGGCACGGGAATGCCGAGCTCCCGCAGCGCCATGTGCTGGCTGAGAATGCCGGCGCCAAACGCCTGGATCACCCAGGGTGCTTTCGCGTTCCGATCGTCCTGCAGCGCTTCGATGTCGCTCGTGTCGAACTCGAGCGCAAGCCGTTCGCTGCCGGGGAACTCGGCAAGCAGGTCGAGCGACAGGACGCCGTCGAAGCGGGTCCAGAGCGGGATGATCGTCTGCCGGTAGAGCTTCGCCTCGTCGACCTCGGCGTTCGCGCGGCTGTCGCTGTGCTGGAGGCCGACGCGGATCTGCGCGACGCTCGCGGGGATGCCGAACGCCTGGACGATCGCGAGCTCGGAGAGATCGTGCAAATCGACGTAGGCCAGCTCGTTCATGTCGAAGCCGAGCCGGACGATCTCCTTGATCGCCTGCATGTACGCCGGCCGGGTCGCATTCGCGAGTCCGCCGCGGCGAGCGACGAACGCGTCGAGCAGCGCCTCGATCTCGGTCTGCGTGAGTTTCTTCGCCTCGGGGTCGGGCACCAGGCCGTACATCGGCACGGCGCCGGTTTCCATCATGCGCTTGAGGAAGTCGCGCATCTCGTTGGAGATCGCGATCTCACGCAAGCACGCCTCGAGCGGTCCCATGCCGTAGGCCGATCCGTCCGGGGTGTCGGCCCAGGTGAAGACGAGCACCTCTTCCGCCGGTAACTCGAAAGGCGTCGGGATGCGTGGGACGCGGTACTCCCAATCGTGCCGGCCGTCCCGTCGCTTCTTCGCCTTGAGCCAGGCGGACTGGAGCGGCCAGAGACCGATCACGTTGCCGAGCCGGTCGCGTTCCTTCTCGACGACGCAGAAGCCGGCCATCGCCGTCCGGATGCCGATCGCCGACCAGAACGCGGCTTCGTCCATGAGCGGGTTGGGCCGCTTCATCAGGACGCGCATCGGGTGACCGTCGACGTGCTCGCCGTCCTTGGCTTCGTCGACGACACGGACCTTCGCGGTGCCCAGCGCGTGGGCGATGATGTTGGCGCAGCGATAGACAAGCGCCAGGCGGTTGTACCCGATGTTGGCGGCGCGCTCCGGATCCCACTTGGGCCACGTTGGTTTGGTCTGGCCGATTGGCGGCATGGCCTGGGCGGCGAGGGCGAACGCCTCGACCGGACCGACCGCGTCGAGCGTGGTTGGCGCGGACGCGTGCGCCAACGGAGCGGGAACCACCGGCTCGTAGCGGACAATGGAGCGGATGCCGTCGAAAATGCCCATCAGTGCAGCGCCACCTCCGGCCGGGGATGCGTCAGTGCGTGCCAACTCCAGAAGGCCGCGTCGACCAGGTCGAAGGGTTTGCGCAGCAGGTACCGTCGGAGCCCCTTCTCGAGCGGATCGTGGGTGCCAATCACGTGGATGATCTCGCCACGTTCGTAGGCCGAGAGCATCTGGTTGGCCCGGTGCGCTTTCGGTCCCACCGAGCCCGCCTTCGCCTGCTGAAACTCGAGCATCGGTTCGTCTTCGGGGATCAGCCCTTCCTCGACGAGCTTGCGCCAGGCCAGCTCGTACGTGCTCTCCCACGTGTCGCCGCCCTGATCGGTCTCGACGCCCACACAGGACGCCTTGAGCTCGCGGGCCTTGAGGATCGCGCGCCGCAGCACATCCGCCGGCGAAGTGCGGTGCTCCCAGGAGAAGAGCCGGTAGAGCAGGCCGTCCACACCGAGGCCGTCGGCCTGGATGCCATGGGCGTCGCTCTGGTCGGTGTCGGTGACGGCGGGATCCACCCAGACCTGTACGTCCTCGAGCACGGGCACCTCGTCCCAGCGGCAGTGCCGGAAGACCACATGTCCGAAGATGCCGCCCTTCATCACCGCGACGTCGTGCTGCTTCTCGGCAAGGAACGCCGTCTGCCCCATGTCGTCGAGGTCCGTCTGCAGGTCGGTGAGCGACTTCGCGGGCCAGGTGCTTTCGCCGGCGGTGATGACCGCCTTCTCCTTGCCGTCGACCGCTCGCTGCTCGATCACGAGGCCTTCGATCGCCGGGTGCGGTCCGGAGACGATCCGATCGGCGAGGAAGTCGGCGCGGCCGTCCGCCAAGCGGGCGACGATGCCGTCTTCGTGGATGAGGTTCTGGGCAACGAGCACCGCGGCGTGCGCGGCGCGGGCGGGCAGCAGGCTCTTGGTCAGGGTGGCGATCTTCTTTGTGACGGTGCCCGGTGAGTCGAGCAGTTCGTCGACGTCGTCGACGATGATCAGGTCCGGGCGGTCTTCGTCCACCTTGGCGCCGCGGGCGGCGGTGTCGAGGCCGATCGCATCCAGCGTGAAGCCGTCCGAGGTGCGTAGACGGTTGCGGCGCCAGCCGTCGCTGTTCCCGTACTTGCCGAGCTTGCGCTTGCTGGTGGCTGGGAAGTGACGGGCAAACGCCGGCGACTCGAGCATGCCGGCGACGTTCTTGACGTGGGTGTCGGCCTGGTCCTGGGTGGCGCAGACATAGAGGGCGTACCGGCGTTTGCCCCGGGCGGCGAGCATCGCGGCCGCGACCTCGGTGCTGGTGCTCTTCGCGAAGCCGCGCGGCCAGATGGCGACGAACGGGCGAGCGGGCGTGCCGGCCTCGATCGACCAGACCCACTGCCAGAATGCGACGTGATACGAGGCATACGGAGGCCAGAGGTAGCCGGGGAAGACGGCGGCGATCCAGCCGGCCCAATCGTCGGGCGGCGGCGTGGTCGCCTGCTGACGCCGGCGGATGCGGACGGCGGCAAGGGCGAGGTCGGCCTCGGTGATCCTTACGGCTGCGGCGACCATGCGTCCCATGCCCCCGCGGCGATCGCTTCAGCTTCCTGGATCAGGTCATCCGCCGGGATGCCCAGCTCGTCGGCGAGCTGCTCGGCCTTCTTGCGGATCTGAAGGTTGACGTCAACACGGTCGCCGTATTGATGGCGTCTCCGCCCCTTGAGCAGGAAGATCATCGCCGTCGTGTCGCCGCTCTTCGTGCGATCGATCAGCTTGTCTTCGACGGCATCGAATCCTTCGTCTTGGGCGGCGAGGCACGCGGCATTGAACGCGGGGTCTTCGTTCCGCCACGCCTTGAGAGTCGATCGGGCGATCCGCGCCTTGCGCGCGGCATGGCTGAAGGTGGGCCACTCCCGGAGGGCATCCAAGATCACCTGGTCTTTTTCAGGTGTCCGCTTTGGAGTGTTTGCCATCCGAAACCCAAACCCTTAGGCCGTGTTGAGCCTCGCGAACTCGCCGTGATACCGGCGCGCAGCGTCGTCCCGAACTCGCTTGGCCTCTTCCATCTCGGAAAAATGGCCTAGCGAGACTTTCTTGCCATTCACTCGCAGCTGCACAGCCCACTTGTTGCGGTGCCGATGCCAATAGACGCCGGTTACACCGCTCGTGTTGTTGCGATGCTGAGCGCGGTTCTGCATGTTCTCTGCGTGCGTACAAACGCGAAGGTTCTCTCTCCGGTTGTCTAGGCCGTCGCCGTTCCGGTGATCAACCTCCAATCCGTCTTGGCATTGCATCAAGAGCCGGTGCATAAGCACGCTCCCTGTTGCGCTGTTGGAAATCGCATAGATGCGCTCGCCCTGGTGGAAAATCAGATTCCACCGAAGGGCAGACACCATCGCCGCGTCTTCGTCGTCAACGATCGCAACCCGGCCCGGGTACTTCCGTGAGTGCAGAGGAATTTCGACTGCCAATCTCACCCGCCTTAAATGTCGAAAGCCGTCGCGGTCCAGGGTGACCCGGACACACGACGGCCTAACCGTCCAACTAATTGGGTGAGAGCATAACATGCGGCTTGGACTCTTTGATCACACGTCCGTTCCGCCAGGTCCGCACCGCTCCACAGTGACAGGTGACAATGACGCAGTCAGACCGCCACTCGACCCGGGTTGGGGCGTCGGTGAGGTTCAGCACGTCGATCTGGTCGCGGTCGCGGCCGATGGTGCCGAGGACCGACCGGCAGGCGAGGCAGGACCACGGCCGGGCCAAGCGTCAGTGCTCCGACGTGTCAGGTTTCGCGGCATTCTGTTGCATCCTGCCCCCCTACTCCGGATCCAGATCGCCGGGATGCAGCCCCTGCATCGTGACGAGCGCTTCCGGCGTGAGGTGCTTCAGCGCCCGGCAAGAGCGCACGCGTTCCCACCGCTCCCGGTCGATCACGACGTGCGTCTCGCGGATCGCGGCCAGGACGGCGGCGGGTTGCTTGCCCGGCGTGTTGAGGGCGATCGCACGAAAAACGACGGCTTCGAGGTCTCTGCTGGTCTCACTCATCGGTGCTCCTTTCGGCTGCCTCGATCTCCCGCCACTTGGCGAGCGTCTCAGCCTTCTCCTCCGCGCTGCCATAGCGGAGGAACGACAGGTACTCCTCGACCGTGCCCCGGAACTGGCCGCTCTCGACCATCCAGCGGGCGTGCCTGATGAAGTGATCGGACCTTGTCACATCGCACCCCCAAACATGCTGAGCTGACGGTTGGCCATCTGGAGATCGGCGGGGACGGCCTCCCACGATTCGAGCTGCGCGATCAGGTCACTGCACTGGCGGATGTCGAGCTCGGCGAACGGCACCAGCCAGCGGCGACGGCAGTGGTAGTTCAGCATCGCGGTCGGCAACCGCAGCTTGTCACAGAGCACAGTGACGTAGGCGCGCCTACGTCACTGTGCGCGGTCATGGTTTCGCGGTCTTCCGCTTTGTCGGCAGGAACTCAATGATGTGCAGCCCGTTCTTATCCAGCAGCGGCTTTACCGGGTGGTAGGTGCCTCTATCCTCGATCTCAAGCGTTGACTCGTGCGTTCGCTCCTGTTGGACCTCGTACGCGATCCAAAGCAGATCACCCGGTTTGAACGCCGGTACGTCTCTGGTACTCACGCCGCCACCAACCCTTCCGGCGCGTCCCACGTCCAGATGCCCAGCTCGCCGCGCGCCGGGATCGGCTCCGGCAGCCGCTGCACGTCGCGCAACAGCCAGCCGTACCGGCCCGGCGTGAAGTCGCCGAACCGGAGTTCCGGCACGCCGGCGCCAAATTCCGCGACGATCTTTGACACGTTGAACGGGGTGAACACCAGGCAATCCGCCAGCACCGCCGTCGCGATCACCTTGCCGCGCGTCTCAGGGAACGCGAACTTCGGCAGCGCGCTGTCCCAGAACCACGGCGAATCCTTCAGCGCCTCGGGAAAGCCCGGACTGCACTTGGCGATGCTCCACTCGTTTTCGGTCAGCCCCTTGGCGGCATGGATGGCGATGCGCTGCCCGATCAGCCAGTCCGGCGCCTTCCAGCTGCGGGTCTCGATCTTCTTTGCTTCGATGGCGACGAGTGTTGCGTAAGGCTCCCTAATGGTTATGCAACGCATTGATTCGTCCTTTCGTGGTAGAATGAACGCAATGACGATGAGTGAAGGAGCGGGGATTGACTGCTGTTGCGTATCTTGCGGGAGTTCTCTTGGGAGATGGCTGGTGCACAGATGGGCCATCTGGATCGATTGGCCTCCGCGTCAGCGACGAAGATTTTGCGTGCGCGTTCGCGGTCGCATTGGAAATCGGGACGGGCTCGGTTACACGACCGCACAAAACCCGAGACGGGTATTGGGAGGTTCGGAACCGAAACGACAGTGGCCGGTTTTCTCAGATCAAGTCGTATCAGCCGGAGACGGACGAAGAGGTTGCCGCGTGGCTTCGTGGGCTTTTTGACAGCGAGGGCAATGCGACCCTGACCCAGAAAAGCGGATATGGAGCGGAGTCGTTCAATCGGTCGGTAGCGTTCTACTCGACCAATATGGAAACGCTTACCAGAGCGGATGCCTATTTGAATCGACTTGGCATCACAACGCGTCTCCGGCAAATGCGTCACAGCGTTGGCCACCTTGGAACAAAACCAACATTCGAACTCGCGGTCCGGCATGACCGCGAGAACTTTCTCCGGTTCGCCTGGCTGGTTGGTTCGAACCTGGCCCGCAAGAGAGCTACCCTTCTGGCGTTGCCGTTGAGCTACCAAGCCGATCCCGCTGAGTCCTGTCGGTCTGCGCAGTTGATCGGCGCAGCCGCGAAGCACCAGCGCACCATTGATGTCACGTTGCCAAGCGTCGTGGAGGGTGTCCGGAAGTTGCTCGCAGATGGCATCAATCCGACGCAAAGAGCTTGCCGGTCCGCCGTGCCGGGGTACTCGTCGATTCAGCGGTATGTCGCTCAGCAAGACCTGATCGACATGGCTCGTGGCATTCGACCGATTGGCGTGACGAAGAACGTGCGCGCTGCGTAGGGTGATCGCCTTCACGCCGTCTTCCTCCCTCGTGCCTGCTGGTACGCCTCGGTGATGCGGCGGAACGTCTCCGCGTCGCCGCCGGCGTCCGGGTGGTGCCGCTTGACGAGATCGCGGTACGCCTTCTCGATCTCCACTTCGGACGCGTTCGGTGCGATCTCCAGCGTCCGCCACCAGCTCGCGCCGTCGGTGCTGGCGGGCAGTGCCTGGAAGCCCTGAAACGCGGCCGAGATGATCTCCCGCACGCCCCATCGCTCGAGGCCCCGCAACGCCCCGACCATCAGTGCCACGGCGTGCAGGTTGTCTTCGATCAGCCGCCACTTGTCGGAGGGGATGCACTTCTGCTCGCCGTTGAGCGTGAAGTAGACGGCGACGCCGGTGTCGTCGATGCGCGGCTGCCGGGCGGCGATCTCGCCGTTCTTGAGCAGGACCGCGTTCGACGAGATGATCAGGTCGCGCCCGCCGAGCAATCCGATCTCCCGCCGGACGCCGTCGCGGGCATCGACGATCCCCGTCTTGAACTTGCTCCACTGCGGCTCTTGGCAACGCGGCCAACCGGCTGGCCAGCACAGCGGGTATGCGGTGATCAGATCGCTCACGCCGCTTCTCCCATCCATGCCAGAAAGGCATCGTACGAGGTCTCCGTTTCGTCGCGCGGCTCCGGCCGCACCGTGAAGCTGTGGAACGTTTGGCACTGCGCCGCCAGCGCCAGCACCGCGGCCTGCCCGGCGGTGATCGATCGCCGCTGGCTCTTGAGTTCGGCGAGCACGGCGCGGTTGCCCGCCGGGTCCAGGATCAGGAGGTCGGGCAGGTCCACCAGCTCCGGCGCGACGTCGGACCGCCGCACGTGGAAGAGGCGACCGTTGCGCATCGCCACCAGGTCAGTGATGGCGAGCTGCATCGCGTCCTCTCGCATCGCGCGTCGGTAGCGAGTGAGCGGGGTCACGTCTTGACTCCAAACCACCGCTGCCACAACAGCACACCAAGCCGAGTTTGCCGGGCGCTCAACCGTGCCAGAGCCTCCGCAACCGCCTCCGGAGCGAACACGACGCCAGGCTCCGTCGGGAACACGATCGCTGGTGTGGGGTTGAGCGTGATCCGCCCGCGTGCCCGCTCGCAGCGGATGGAGCCGAAGAGCTGCAACCCCGTCGCCCGGTCTTGGATGTGGACAACCACCGTGCGCTGGTGTTTTGGCTGAGTCATGCCGCCTTCCACCCCTGGATCGTCGCGTGCGTTGTCGCGAGCCACCGCGCCGCCGTCGACCGTGACGAGAAGGTCCGTTTCGTCGCCGGCTGCATCGGCCACGCGGAAGGCTCCGCCTTGACGTGCCAGCGGCCGGTGTCCGGGTTCTGCCGCACCCATCCGATGACCACGCCGTCGCCGGTTTCGACGCTCAGGTCCGCGTTGATCGTGCCGATGCGCTTGCCGGTCGGCGAGCCGTACTCGAATCGTGATGCGCTCATGGCTTCGCTCCGATCACGCGCGCGACCTTCTGGTACTGCCACGAAGCGAAGAGGTCGTCGAGTTGGTCGGAGACCTCCCCCCGGGTGATCTCCCGTCCATCCCGGAGGAACACCCCCGGGGACCACGGCACTTGTTCGCTGGGCTGCAAGATGCCGAACCGCAGGGCGAGCGCGGCCTGCTTCTCGCTGATCTGCGTCGACGATCGCCAGCTGGCGTCCCGTTCGATCAGCGCACGTGCGCCGCCCTTCCGGGCGATATCCTCCGCGACCCCCTGCGCGTACCCCTGATCGAGGTCTTTCGCGACGACCTCAAGTCGGTCGCCGTCGCGGTAATGGCGCACGACGCTGTAGGAATCGCCATTCCCGGGCACCACGAAGATGCGGGACTCGGTGTCCGGTTGGATCGACCAGGCGGCGACCGCCCCGTTCCGCTTGATGTCGCGCCAGCGCAGCCGGGAGCGGCGGAACACGTCGACATCCTCGGTGACCAGTTGCCCCTCGAGGAACGTTTCCTGCTCGGCCTCATCCTCCGGCGCACCAGCCCTGATTGCGCCGAGGAGCGACGAACCGTCGCCGATCGGCCGGCCGGCCAGCGTCGCAACCGTTTGCAGGTCGTGGCGCTTTGTCACCCCAACCACGTCGATGATCAGGCAGTCCGCTTTGCCGGGACTGGTGCGCAGCCCGCGGCCGGCCATCTGCTGGTAGAGCGACCGTGAGGCCGTGGGACGGGCGATCACCACGCAATCGACCGTGGGCTCGTCGAACCCCTCCGTGAGCACCATGCAGTTGACGACACAGCGCGTCATGCCGCTCTTGAGGCGCGCCAACACCGCACGCCGGTCGAGTGGCAACATCTCGCCGTGGACGACTTCGGTGGGGAGTCCGAGCGAGCTGATCTCCGCGGCGGTCTCGTGCGCGAGCTCAACGCCGGCAACGAAGACGATGCTCTTGCGATCCGCCGCGTGATCGATCACGGCCCGCGCGGTGTGCCACGGCTGATCCGCCGCGACCATCGCGTCCTGCAACGCTGACTCCGAGAAGTCGCCGCCGGTCCGCTTAACCGTGTCGAGGTCGATCGCGAGCATGACGCGCTTGGCGCGGATGTCGCAGAGGTAGCCATCGGTGACGAGCTCCTCGATCCCGACCTGATACACGATCTCGTCGAAGAGATCGTCGAGCCCCTTGCCGTCGCCCCGGTCCGGTGTCGCCGTGACCCCGACCAGGAGCGGCCCGCCGTCCTCACCAACGCCAAGCGCCTCATACACGTTGCGGTACGACTTCGCGGCACTGTGGTGCGCTTCGTCCGTGACGACGATGCTGTAGGGCCGCGACGCGATCTGTTGCAGTCGCTTTCCCGTGCGGACCGTGGGGACCGACGCGACGACAACCGGCGCCCACCAGTCGTTGCGCCCGGCCTGCACGATCCCCACCGCCGCGCCTGGCATGACCATCCGGATCTTCTGCGCCGCCTGGTCGAGGAGTTCTTCTCGGTGCGCGAGGACGAGCGCGTTTCCGCCGCGGTCGGCGATCAACCGGCCAAACACCACCGTCTTTCCGGCGCCGGTGGGCATGACCACCATTTGCCGCCGGACCCCACGATCCTCCGCGTCCCTGACCGCGGCCACTGCCGCCTCTTGATAGGGTCGTAACGCGATCATCATCACCTCACTGCATTGCGATGTGCGGGAGTTGCGCTAGTTGCACGAGTTGCCAGAAAACCGCAGAACTCCGCGCGATTTGGTGATTCCGTCGTCTGCACGAGTTGCGCGAGTTGCGCGACATGCACCAGGCAACTCGTGCAACTACGTCACTCGCATCACTCCGTAACTCCGCAGACTTCTGCGCTTTTCTGTCAACTCGCGCATCTCACGCAACTTTGTCATCATGGTTTGTGCGGCGAGACCGTCATTGCCGCTTCCGGGTCCTGATCCGGCAGGTGCCAGACCCAAATCGCGTTCGCGAGTCCGAGGTGTTCGCCGAGACGCGTGTGCTTGATCCCAAGTCGGCGTTTCGCGCTGTCGATCGCGCGCACGGAGATGCCCGCGCGCTTGGCGTCTGCGACGATCGAATCGCGAGACGCCACCTTTTGATGGGAGAGGTACTGCGTCAGAAACTCTTCGGCCGCGGTCGCGATCTCCTTTTGCTCGTTCGACGCGAGCGCATCCCCGACGAGATCGTCCGCCGAGTCGTGCTTAATTCCGGTCCAAATAACCCGCGCGACGTCGTCGTTCTCTTCGGACGACTCCAACCGGAACCCAAGCGACGGTGGCTCTTTGCCAAGGTTGCCCTTCACCGGCGCCAGCACGCGCGACTCGCGGTCGTCACGGTCGCGTGCCACGAGGAGCCCAAACCGCGCGACGCCGATCACGCCGATCGATCCACCGCCGCGGTAGAGCGCCGATGCGTTCGCGCTTTTGTTCAGGTGCCGGACCAGGATCGCGCTCGCATGCGTGCGCTGGAGGGCGGCCGCAAGCGGGGTCAACGCCGCCCGGATGTCCTGATCGCTGTTGGCTTTGAGCTCCGGATCAATGAAAGCAAAGAGCGGGTCAATCACCACAAGCCCGACATCGAGCTCGCGGATCGCCGTTTCGATCAATGGCACGTCGAGCGGCAACATGACCAAGCGCCGCGCGTCCGGGTCCGGGATGTTCCCTTGCTCGTCCGTGACCGGCAACTCGGACAGGATCGTGATCTGCGAGAGCTCCGCTTTGGCGGCGATCAGCCGGGGCACGATCGTATCGGCCGGGTCGTCCTCCGCGCAGATCAGGAGCACGCCCCGCTCTGGTTGCGGATCTCCATCCGGTAACGGCTCCCCGCGACTCACCTTCGCCGCCCAGTCCATCAGGAGCGTCGACTTGCCCAGCCCGGGATCGCCGTCAAGAATCGTCATCTTGCCCCGCGCGATGCGGCCCCGCGATCGCCAGGCGATCCGCTGGGTTTGCACTTGGTCGGCGCGGATGCCGATCTGGAGCGCCGGTCGCAGCGGCGTGATGGTCGCCATGGACACCGCTTATCTCCGTGCGTAGGAACGTGACCGTGGCGACGCAATCCGCACGATCGCGGGTTGCCCGTTGGGCCGCACCATGTTGGGCTGTGTTGGTTGTTGCACGCGTGCAGGCCGTTCGATGCCGGCCAGATCGCGCAACCGCTCGGCGACGCGCCAGAACTCCGGTTCGTCCCACAGGTGCCGGGCGAGCTCGAAGAGATCCCCGCCGCGTTTGCACCCGAAGCAGTGCCAGAGCCCCTGCTGGTCGTCGAAGTGAAAGCTCGGCGTGTCCTCGTCGTGCCCCGGCAGCGGGCAGCAGCACCAGACGTCGTTGCCCCGCCGGCGTTCGAACTCACCGTACTTGTGCGTGGTCCGGTGGATCAGGTCCGAGACGCGGATCCGTTGCTTGATCTCGGTCCGCTCACGGGCGCGCTCGAGTTCCCGATCGGGCGACTCGTTCGGCCACGCCGGCGCGTTCGGTTTCCCGGCCAGGCGCTTGCGGCGCGTCAGCTCGTCATTGATCTGTCGGAGCGTCCAGACGAGGAAAACGCGCGACTCCGGCGCGAACTGCCAACCCTCCGGGTGCGCGTCGATGTCCGCCAGGTCCCACTGGCGACACTCCCGTTCGCGCAGGAGCGCCGCCGTCGAGAGCGATCGGAACGGGTTGACCGCCCAGCCGTCGCTCATGGCCACACCCGGAAGAGATGAAGGACAAGTCCGTTCGGCAACTGCACCGTGCCAACAAACGATTGCGGGATGTTCTTCACGGCGTCGGGAATCGGGTGTCCAGTTGCAACCCAGACGAAACGAACTGGGCTCGGCTTCCTCCCCTCCGGATGGCTCATCACGGCCGCCCATAGGCACGGCACGCGTCCTTGCACCTGCAGCGACAGATCGATCGACGCTGGCATGTCGACCGTGAAGTCATCCGTGTCAACCGGAAGCGGGAACTTCCAGATAGTGAACATGCCCATCACGCGGTGTAGCGGTCGTCGCCGGCGTCCCCGGACGGCGGCATGCCGGACAGCGTCGTGACATCGGCGTCGAGGATGCCGGTGGGCGGCGCGCTCTCCACGCGCCACTTCGCCGCCTGCCACGCCGCCGCGATCCAGGGATGCGACCGGCTCGTGATCTGGTTTGACCGCATCGCGGCCGCGATGTCGTTGAGCCCGTTCATGCCGCGCTGCTCGGCGTCGGCGATCTCCTGGTCCCAATCGATCGCCCAGAAGCGCACGTCGGCATCGCTCGCCGTCTCGAGCTCGAGCGCCAGGTCGTTGGCCATCGCTTCCGTGAGCTGGGCCATGCTGGCGATCTGCGGCAGCTTGAACCGCGTCAAGCGATGCAACGCGTCGTGATCGAGGCCGCGTTCGGCGCCGACCGCATGTAGCCGGGCGAGCTTGTTCGGGTTGGGAAGTGTCGATGCTGGGGCATCGAGGATTTCGCCGGTCTCGACGCTGACCGCGACACGCCGTGCGGACGAGATCGTGTCGATCTCGGTTTCGTCGAGCCATCCGAGCCCGCAGATCGAAAGGGCGACGCGACGCTTGGCCTTGGTTTCGGCTTTCATCAACGCGTTGGCGCGCTCTTCCGGACCAAGCTCGATGAACGTGCCATCCTTCTCGAAGAAGGACTTCCCGTTTTCGTTCTTCTTCCACTGACCGCCCGCCTTCCCCAGTGGAACGATGCCGGTCGCGGTGTCGACGCGTCCGTTGGGCAGCGTCGCCTTCGCTGTCACCATGTGCAGCCCGTCGATCGTCTCCCGTGAGACGATCTCGACGCTCACGCCGTGGATCGCGCGCAACTGGTCGGCACAGTCGCGCGTGGCATAGAGCACGAGCTTCTTGTCGAGTTCGATGTACTGAAACGGTCTGGTCAGCGGGTTCACCCCAATCGACCGGCACGTCTCGTTGTAGTAGCTGACCCGCTCTGCGGGCGTCAGTTGGCTGAGATCGCCCTTAATCACGACTTGTTCGATGATCGCGGCGGTGGCCTGCGTCGGCTGAATCGTGCGAATGGAACTGGGCTCGATCGTCGCCAGCCCGTTGGAATGCGACATGTCAGGTATCTCCTTGTGCGGGGCGGCGCCCGCGGTCTAGGCGAGGGACTCGGCGACGGCGATCGCCTCGCCAAGCCGATTGACGAGCTGCTTCGCCGCCTCGACGTCGAGCGCGGCGATGACCGTGCGGCCAGGCGTGTGGTGATCGAACGCGGAGACGAGTACCTTGTTGCGAAGCTCATCCTTGATGGACTGCCCAGGCTTGGTCGGAATCTCCGCGTTCCCCATCACGCCGATCGTCACGCCATCAACTCCGCCACACACCGGGCAGGCATCGGCGGCATCCACCGCTGTCCGGTACGCGAAGTCGTTCATGCCGTCTTGCATCGCCAGGTAGGCAGTCGCCGACGTGGGCATGTCCGTTCTCATCGCGGCGATCAGCTCGCGCGCCGCCCGCTCGATTCGTTCGTTGTTCATGACGAGGTGCTCCCATCCGCAGCCTGCGCCGCCTTCATCTCGGCGATCAGGTCGGCGATGCGGACGCGGCGCTCGGCGACCGGCTCGGTCGTGCCGCGCTCCCACATCGAAATCGACGCACCGGACACGCCGAACGCATCCGCCATCGCTTGCTGGCTCCAGCCCTTCCACGCTCGCAGCGCTCGGATGTCGGCTGGATCGATCCGAGCAGGCGGCTCGGCTTGCCTCAACGCGGTCGGCGCGAGCCCGGCGACCTGGGCGACGCGTGCGAGGTGAAACTCATCGACCACGACGAACAGCCGCTCGCCCGTCGCGTGGCAGACGTCGAGCAGCTCGCTCAGGAACTTGGCGTTCACGACGGTGAAGACGCCGTCCGGCACCTCCACGCGCCGCGAGCTGGCGATCAGGTCGCTGGCGACGGCATCGAGCCGCCGCCGCTCCCGCATGCGATCCGCGTAGGTGCTCGGCACGCGACCCGTGTAGATCTCCGGCTCGGCTACCGTCGCGACCATCGCGATCCTCCGTTGCCCATCAGGGCGTCAATTCGCCGGTCCCACGCGCAGCCCCAGCCGTATGGCCAGGGCGCGCGAGCGGGGCGGGCAAAGCGTGTCCAGCGCATCAGGACGCCAGCGCTTTCACGCTGTTTCTGGCAACCGCCGAGGCGACGCCATCGTCTTGATTCCGCATCGCCGCTTCAGCAATGCCGAGCAGGTGTGTCCGCTTGAGTCCGGCCTCAATACAGTCCCAATCCGGCTCACCCCTCCCTGTCCATTCAGTCGTGGTGCTGTCGCAGCGCCACCGCTCTTTGAGCGTGTGCGCGTGGCTGATCCGGACGCGAATCTCCGGCTCTTCGATGCGCACGGTCACGTCTGTTTCGCCCGCCTCGCCGTGGAGCAAGTCCTCGACGGACTCTTCGAGCGCCTTGACGCGAGCCACGAGCGTGGACAATTCGGTCTCAATGACGCGCGCCCGTGCGTGCGCTTCGAGCCGCGCCTGCTCGACTTCTGCCCGCACCGCCTCGATGCACCCGAAGAGCGCGTCCAGCCCATCGTCGGTAGCTGAGCTCTTCTCCCAGACCTCGACGGCCTTGTCCCATTGCTCGCTCACGCCGCCACCAGCTCTTTCGCGGCCTGGTAGTCCGCAAACGCTTGCGCGGCGTTGTCCAGGGCAATCCGCCCCGCCTCGGTGATCTGCACGACGACGACGCGCCGGTCGTGCACGCCCGGAATGCGCCGCACGAACCCGCTCCGCTCCAGGCGATCAACGAGCCCGGTGACCACGGCGGGCGTCACCCCGCTGTGGTCCGCAACTTCATGCATCGTGCGCGGCTGCTTGCCGATGAACGCCAGCGCCGCCGCCTGGGTCGCCGTAATGCCGACGTGGCCGTCCGCCAGCGCATGGTTCGCCTGCCGGACCAAGCATTCGGCCTGGTGGATTGATTCCACGTCCATTCCTGCTACCCTTTCTTGCGTCAGTGATCCGTGTTCCGAGCCCTGGTGCGTGCCCACGCATCGGGGCTCTTGCTATGCCGTAAAACCGGCGACTAGCCCCTTGGATACCGCGAGGCTGATCACGACGATCTGAACCGCGTTGGTAAGTCGCGCGGTCGCTTCGAATGCGACACCGTTCCCGGCTGCCAGCTCTGTCGCACTCATCACCGCAAGTAGCTCCGCCGCGCTCGCGAGCGTTCTTAGGTCATCCACCGAAAACAACTCGTGAATGTGAGCGGTATCCGCGGGGATCATCTGCTCCTCGGCCCGGAGACTCCGCGCGCTGACGATTTCTCCCGCTTTCAATTCGAGCGCGCCCATTGTTTGCGCCCACGCGCTTTGCGCGATGTCTGCCATCTGCCTGTCCTACGCCGCGTGCGGCCCGTCGCCGCCGCGCTCCCGGCGGAACGGCACGACGGTCGCCGCCGCCCGCTGCCACCGCTCCCGCAGCGTCCGCCTCACGCTCGGCGAGTCGATCCCCGCCGAACCGCCCGCGATCCCCGCGATCACGTGCATCGAGGTCGTGAGCACCGCCAGATGCGGCGCCAGCTCCGTCGACCGCACGTGATAGATGCGGATCGCTTCCTCGTGACTCACGTGGCCGTCCGCCAGCGCACGCCGCCACAGTGCCTCGACTTCCATGTTTGCCTCTTCCACGACCGTGGACAGGGGCGTTGGCCTGCTCATGGGAACCCGCTCCTCGTCACTAGACGCAACCTCCGGCTCGCCTGCTACGTTCGATGCCGCCGGGGTGCCCATTCTTCGAAGCGCCCCGGCGACATGGACCGCTTGGTTTGTCCGCCCTGCTGAGGAGTTACATGCGCCGCCTTCCTTTCGCGATTGGACAGGGACCAATCGGGCGCACCGCCCGTCTCCAGACCCTCGGCGACGGCATAAGACGCCGAAGGTCCGGAGACGGACGCCCCGGCATGTGCCGAGACGCCCGCCGCACGTTGGGAGAGGAACGGAACCGCCAGACGTGGTGTCTGGTGCTGGCGGTCCTGAGAACAGCAATACCGGCGCGCAGAGCGGTCCATCCCAGAACCACCCTTCGGGGGAGGCGTGAAATGGGTCACAACCCCGTTGACGCGCTCAACCGTTTCGGACGGCACCGCTGCTCTCAGGACCGTCCGCACGTCGTGCAGACGATCCCCGTGCTCGCCGGACACCAGCACCGGCCGGACGCTGGCTGCGCTGACGCGAGCGGGAGCGGTCATCAGGAGTCGTACCGCGCGGCATCGTGGCCCGCGGCCGCGAGGATCGCCCCGACGATCACGCCGAAGCAGGAGCCGACGAAGATCCCGATCAGGACGAAGACAAACCAGGGCACCAGGACCACCTCCTCTGGCGCGACTTCCGCGCCCGCAAAATCAGGCGGCGACCCGTCGTCGTCGCTCATCGAGACTGACGCGGGTGGCGATGCAAGCGGCCCACTGGGTTCGCTGCGCGTCATCCGCCCACCGGACCAGATCAGGACAGAGGTCGAGGTCGCGGGCTGCGCGGCGGGCTGCTGCCGCCCGATCGGGGTGCTCCGCGTCGATGGCGCCGGCGCGGACGAGAGCGGTGCCCAGTGCGGCGTATGGATCAACGGTCTGCCCAAACATCGGACACCTCCCAGATCGCCAGCGCGGTGGTTCAGTTGCTCCCAGGTGACCCAGCGGTATGTCATGTCACGCCGCCGTCGCGACGAGGTCGGGCGTCCGCGTCACGCGCTCGCCGCTCAGGCTGTCCACGACCCAGTAGTTGAGGCACCTGCGCCCGAACGGCAGATCGGACGGGCGAGTCGAGCGGAGGCACGACAGCCCGACCGCGTGCGCCTTGTCGGGATCGGCGAACCGCCCGAAGTACCAGTCCGCGGTCGAATCCTCCAGCCGCAGATACACCTCAAACGGTCGCGCCGACGCATCGGCGGCAATCCGGTTGATGTAGTCCTCAGTCCGTCTCATCGCGCGTCCCCCTCCCGATCGATCGGCCACCATTCGACCAACTCCGCCGTCTCCGGCAGCGACGGCTCCAGCTCGCCGTCTTCGTCACGCTCACCCGGCAGCGGCGGCCACCAGCCCGCGTCTTCCGGATCGTTCGCCCGCAGGTACGCCCACTCGCTCATGACGCTCACCTACGCCGCCTCCTTCGCGCCCGCCGCCATCGCCCACAGCAACGGCAGCACCCCGTCCGCAATCAGCCGGTGCACCGTCTCCGGCGTCACATCCGCCGCCGCGGCCTCGTCGCCAGCAGCAACGCCACCGCGAACGCCAGGATCAGCAGCGCATCCATCGGTGGGCTCCATCAGGCGGCCTGCGCTTCCTGCTCGGACTGCGCTCGCGCCGCTTCTAGGACTTCCCTGACCAGGACGCTCTTCGGCACGCCGCGTCGCTCCGCCTCTTTCGCGATCCACGCGATGAGCGAAACCGTCAGAGAGAAACTGGCGGTCGGGAGCGTCACTCGGGTCACTCGCTCACTGTTTCGGAGGTCCGTCATTGCGCTTCCTTCGGTATGTCATGACTCATTGCAGGGAGTGTAAGCCCGGCTTGCGTCATTGTCAATAGCCGATCTGCGCGCCATCCTGGAGACGGTCGGGACCGTCGTCTACGGCCCAGACGGGGTATGGATTCGCTACGTGGCTCCCTTTGATGCGTTCGTGCCGGAGCCGTGCCTGGTAACGTGGTAGCTAGTCTGCCGCCATCCCCGCGAACAGCGGTAGTTCTGCGTTCGCCGATTCCGCCCGCTTCAGGTTGCGGACCCCCACCTGCCAGTACGACGGCTTGAGCTCGATGCCGATGGCCTTCCGCCCCAGCCGCATCGCCTGATAGCACTCGGACGCGATGCCACCGAACGGCGTCAACACCGTCTCGCCTTTGTTGCTCCACAGCTTCACGCATCGCTCAATCGTGCCGAGTTGCAGCGGGCAGATATGCCGTTCGTCTTCTTCTGACCGCGCCTCAACGACGTTCAGCGTCTCGGTTTCGCGAATGCCGTACCACGTCGCGAACGCCCCGGCATCGGCGGCGCGGTCGCCGTCATCGCCCGGCCAAGTCGGGTTCGCGTATTCGATCCACAGATCGCGTGACACGTCGCCGCCAACTACGGGTACAGCGTTTTCGCCCGGCTTGCGGAATTTGAGGATGTAATCGGGTAGCGCCGGACGGTTCCATGTTCGGTCGCGTTCCAGTTGGCTCATGGTGAGCGCCTTGGAGTGCGTGCGAATGGACTGTGCCTGCTGGTTTTTGTCGATCGGAATGCGGGCGTCGAACACCCAACCCGCCGCGATGTAGGAGCGGATCACGTCGCCAGAGAAGTCCTTGAGACCGATGTATCCGTCTCGTGCCAGCATCGCCGGGGTATCTGCGACGTGCACCGCCGTCACCCGCCCCGGCATGGTCACCCTCAGCACCTGGTCAATGATGTAGCGGTAGTGGTCGAAGAACTCGCGCTCGCCCGAGTTTCCCAGGTCACGTTCGGATGGCGAGTAGACGTAGAGGCTCGAGAACGGCGGCGAATAGACCGACAAGTGGATGCTGTTGTCCGGCAAAGCCATCAACACTTCCGCGCTGTCGCCGTTGTACCAAGCAACGTCATCGGTGATGTACTGATCGATCACGTTCACGCGGCCACCTCCAGCCAGTTCGGGAGCACCATCGGCACGGTCGGGTTGTACGGGATCGTCTGTTGCGCGTGGCCCATTTCGGCCTGTTCGTAGGCGGCGACGTGCTTGACCAATTCATCGGCCATCGCCATCGCCTCGCGCTCCTTCCTAAGCACGTTGTGATAGATCGGTTCCTCCGGCTCGGTCAGCACGATATGCGCACGTACCTCCCGTACTTGCCCAAACCGCCAGCATCGACGGATGGCCTGGAAGTACTGTTCGTAGCTGTCACCCATGCCGACGAACGCCATGCGGGCACAGTGCTGGAAGTTCATGCCGAACCCGGCGATGCTCGGCTTGGTGATGAGCACGCGCGTCTCGCCGCTGGCGAATCGCCAAAGCGCATCAGCCTTCGCGTCCGCGCTCATGCTGCCTTCGACGTTGACGCCATCCGAGATCAGCCGCGCCATTTCGTCGGCTTCGTCGTTGAGCCCGCACCAGACAATCCACGGCTCGGACGCATCTGCGTTGACCAGTTCCGCCGCAGCATTGGTCCGCTCGCGGATCGTGCTCTTACGAACGTTCGCGCGGTCGGTGATGCCCTTGAGCGACGTGGCGAAGAGTTGGCCCGGCGGCACGTACTCGCTCGGCAGAATCACCGGCTCAATCGCCAGCGCCGGAAGCTGGTACGCGCCGTCGTCGTACCCGAGATCGGACGGGCGTTGCAGCGACATGCCCCACGATGCCAGCCACCGATAGAACGGCTCGCGGGCGTGTCCCTTCAGTCGCCATCCGGCATCGTCATGCACGAAAAACATCGCGAGCATTTCGACACGCGAGAGCACGCCGAGAAACTCGGCGTGGTTCGCCAGCTCCGCGGTGTCGTTCGGGGCGGGTGTCGCGGTGCAACAGAGCCGGTACGGGGTCGCGCTGAACTGCTCAATCAGGCGCGTTCGCGTCTTGCCGTCGTGCGCCTTGAGGATACTCGACTCGTCCAGCACGACGGCATCGAACGCGGCCGCGTCGAACTTCTCGACCATCTCATAGTTCGTGATCGTGAGTGGCCCGGCGTCGGCCATCGTGCGGGCGTGAACGAGATCCACGCCCAGCGTCGCCGCCTCTCGCACGGTCTGTTGTGCGACCGCGAGCGGCGCCACGAACAGGACGCGCCCGCCCGTCAACCGCCCCCACTCAACTTGCATGCGCGTCTTGCCCATGCCGGTCGTTGCGAAGATCGCTGACCGCCCTTTGCGAAGCGCCCAGCGCACGAGGTCGCGCTGAAACGGGAATAGACTCGGATGAATCGCGTCCGGCGAAACTTCGATGCCTGACGACGGGACAATGGGGACTTTGCTCGCAAGGAACGATTCGTACGATGGGGTAGACTGTGGCATTGCTTCCTCCTGGTGACGACAGGTCGGAAGCCGAGCGGCTCAGGTGTTGACCTCACCTGGGCCGTTCCCTTTGTCTGGTAGGTTCAGTCGCCTAGAGCCAGCTAGAGACCACCAAACCTACCGCGACCATCGGGAGCGCGGCTTCATTCATCGGAGTATAGCGCACCGCACAAGGTGTCCGTGAACGTCGTCTACATGCCGCAACCTACCGCGCTCACTCCCCAGCCGTAAACACAAGCGCCGACATCCACTCGCCGCCCTCTTCCCGGCACCCGCGCCCCTCGAGGAATGCCCGCTCCCGCTCCGTGAGCCCGCGCCGGAGACGCGTGCGCGCCCAGGCGTGGCACCGGCGGTTGTGGCGGTCGCGTTTGCGCGCCCCGCGCTCATCGGCGGCGACGGGTGCGGGCAAGACGGCAGCGATGGCGGCGCAGAGGAAGACGCGACGGGTCACTTGGCGTCCTCTCGTTTCATCGCGCAGTACGGGCACAGGATGCGCTCGCTGCTGGCAGTGGTGTAGTTCGTCGTGCCCGTGCCCGGTCGCCGCACCCAGCCGGACGGCAGCGGCAGCGCCCCGTTCTGCGCGGCGTGGTAGACCTGCGACTCGGCTTTGCAGGCGTCACAGATGGCGCGGTAGGCGTTAAGGCGGACGATCATTGGCCCACGTCGGACGGCTTGACGTTGCCGGACGCTTGACGCCGGGCATCGTACTTGCCTTCCGCGCCACGGAACCCGAGCGCACCGAGCGCCGCGATCCCGCCGGAAATGAGCGACGCCTTCAGTTCGTCCGTTGTGCCGTAGGTCGTGAGGAAGATCAACGCGCCGGAGCCGAGTGCCCAGTACGTGCCTCTGAGCAGCGCCGTCGCCATCGGGGATTGCAGGTTCATGGGTGTACTCCTGTACTGCTGTTCGAGCGATCTCATCTTTCGTCGTCTCTGTCGGGCTCCCGCTTTTCGGGCGGCTTGTGCTTGATCGCTTCCATCCGCTCCCGGTGTTTGCGGATCTTGTCGCGCTCCTCATCGTCCGGGTTGAACATCGTATCGACCGGGATGCGCGCCACGTCGATGACTTCGCGGGCGATGTCTCGCAGGAAGTTCACTGCATCACCTCGGCTTCACGATGATTTGCGGCGAGAACGACGATGCCGCGACGTAGTGCCCGTCCGCGGTCAAGATCCAATGGACGTTCACCGTCTTGCCCTTGGCGTTCACGGTCGGGATGGTCAGCACCCGTTCGACGTTCGCCTTCTCTCGCACCAGGAAGTTCGGCCCGGACTTCGGTGCGTGCGCGTCCGGCTTGGAGCGACGGACGGCGGTCTTCAACGCCTCCACGTTCCGGCGCGCCACGCGATACCGCACGCCGTCATGGTCCGCGTCGGACGGCCACGACTGCACGATGGATTGCTCCCACCACTCCGGCAGTTGCGAGGGTTCGTAGACCGGCGGCTTGGGTTGCTCGGTGATCGTCTGCGCGGCTTTCAGCACGTCACGGACACGGGCAATCAGGGCGCTCGTTTCGTTCATCACCTGCCAGCCGGGGCACGCTTTGTAGGCCGGCCCCGTGATCTCCTGGTGCCAGATGACGAACGATCGCTGTGTGCCCGGCACGATGGGGAACTGGTGCCACGGAATGCGCTTCTGGTCAGCCCAGTACGCCGTCAGTGCCACGATGCTGCGCCGGGCGGGTTCGTCCAGAGGCGTGTCGTAGTTGCCGCTGATCTCGATGGCTTTGGTCAGACGGTTGACGTTGCTGACACCGAACCGCTGCACGAACAATGCGCCGTCGCCGTAGGGCGCTTTCGCCGGCCCCGAGCTCTCGCCGTAGTGGCCGGACGCAGGATCCATCCATTCGATGATTCGCCCGGCATCGTCCGCACCGTCGATCGACGTGACGCCGATCCCGTAGGCGGTCGCCGCGTTGCCACCGAAAAACCATCCATCGGTGCCCCAGAGGGAGCCGATCATGCGATGCCAGACGACGGCCTCTGGCGCGGCGGGCGCTCCGGCCTTGACCCATCCGCCCAGCGGTAGGTGCCGTTCCGTGACCACGGGATAGGGCACGCGCCCAAAGACGAGGGTATCGCTCACCGGCGTTTCCTCCTGTTGCCAACTCGTCACGCGCGCCGCGACGATGGCCGCGTACGCGCTCGGATCGTTGCTATCGTTCGCGGGCGCGTACCGTTCGATCAGTTCCAGGATGGTGACCGTCTTGTCGTAGACGCCGCCCTTGTAGGCTGGGTCGGTGATCCGATCCCGCCATGCCCGGATGCCATCGGTCAGCGTGTCGAACGCGAGATACCCGCCGCCCTTTTCCGGTCGCAGATTCAGCGGGTTCTTGTTCGTGGGCACGTTGTCGTTGAACCGGGTGAAGTACCGCGACTCCACCTCCATCATGGCGAGCGCCAGCGCCGTGTACGGGTACGCGGCGTCGTAGGCCGTCTCCCATTCGGCGGCGATCGGTGAGCCGGCCGCGTCAAGCTGGCGGCGCCAGCGGTCCGGGGTGACGTTGCCGAGCGTGCGCCATCGGCTGTCAGCGGTGATCACAGCAACCCTCGCAGCACGGGCAACACCACATCGCCGACCGCCCGCGCCACGGTCAGGACACCAGACACGAAGATCGCGACCTTTGCCCAGAAGCGCCAGCCGCGGGTGACGATCTCAGCCGCGCGATGCACGACCTCCATCGAGTTGGCCAGGTCATCGAGCTTGTCGCTCAATTGGTCGAATCGGTCGATCTTGGCAGCCATCGTCCCGACCTGACCCTCAACCGCATCCAGGCGGACGGTGAGGTGGCGGATCGCCTCCTCTTGCCCATCCATCCATCGCTGCAAAAACTCGCGATCCGTCACACACCCGGCGCTGCCTCTCTAGGGCTCGTCCGCTCTGTAGGGCCTTCTGGCCTCTGGTTAGTCCACGTCGTACCCGATGACCACGGACGCCGAAACATCCATTGTCGTCGGGGTCATGCTTGATGCCGTCACCGCCCGTGCTTCCACCGTCGCGCCCTTCGCGATCTGGATGGCCGCGTCCCACGGGAAGAACGACGCCGCGTGCCGCGTGTAGCCCGCCGTCGTGCTGAGCTGCACGTCGGACAGGTCGTAGTCGGTGGTATCGCTGCCCTCGATTACCCGCAGCCGCAGCGTCACGGTGCCCGCGGTGACCGCCTCCGAGTTCCACAGCCGGGCGATCAGGACGCGTCCCTGCGCGGGCAGCACGTACGGGCTGGTGCCCATTGCCCAGGCGGAATCACTGGAGGGGAACGGCGCCCGCATCAGGTAGGCGGCGTCGCCGGACGCGCCGATGTTCGCGCGGTACCAGGTCAGGGTCTCTTGCAGGATCGTGCGCGGCTCCGGCGCGTCGCCGAACCGCTCCAGGCGCGCCAGCGATTCGGCCAGCATCCGCGGCGTGACGATGCCTTCGCTCTCGCCGATGGCGCGTTCGATCTGTTCGCGAGGATCGATCAGCGGGCGGGTCATCGCTGATACCCCCTTGACAGCCTACATACCAGGTGGTATATTCCTATCAACGGAACGGCAGACGACACAGAACGGAGACGACAATGAAGGGCACTGAGAAGCAGATCAAATGGGCCGAGGACATCAAGGCTGGAATGATTGCGGAAGTCGAGCGGTTCGCGGAAATGGAAATCAAGGACGGCGAGACCGCCCGTGCCGATCGCTACCGATCCGCGATTCCGTGGATTGAAAGTCACGACGAAGCCGCTTGGTTTATCAATCGGGGTCGGTACATGCGATTCACCGACATCATGGCGAAGGCGACGCGCCACGCCTAGAGAGAAGGGGAGACGACGATGCCAATGTTTCAGATTCGCCAAGGCGCCACGATTGATTTCACCGTTCGCGCTCGCGACATCGACCACGCTGCCGACATTGCGGCACGCCGACTCTACGGGCGCACGCGCGTCGCGCGGCGGGTGACTGGGACAAACGGCATGTCGGGTATGTTCCAGGCGTACCGTTCTGATCCGCGCGGAGGGCTGAACAGCGTCGGCAGCACTTTCCATGTGGGAGCCGCCTAACATGACCGCTGACGACATTTGGAGGCCCCATTGGACAAAATAACGTCTGCGGATGTGCGAAGCATTCGCAAGAAACTCGGACTCACCCAGGCGGCGTTCGCGTTGCGCCTCAACGAAACCGTGCCCGGCCTTAACGTCAAGCAGCCGCATGTCGCCCGCTGGGAGTCGGGACGGGTGAAGCCCTCGGGTGTGATCGTGGCCGCTATCGAGCGCATCAGTTCGCCACCACCGTCGCCGTGCCGGTGATCGTGACCACGCCCCGGTTCGGCTGATAGGCCCGCCCGTAGATGTCCAGGTCGTAGACCGCATCCGTCGACGCGCTCCACAGCCGCACCGTCTCGCCCTGCCGCACGTGGGCGAGCACCGGGTTGCGCGCCGGGATGTCCAGCGCCACCGCCGCCGTGGGCACCGATCGCCGCGCCAGATCGGCCCGCGTCACGAACTCCAGCGACGACTCCCGCGTGTGCCCCGGGTACCGCTGCGTGTCCTGCGAGCGTCCCCACTCGAGGATGCTCGCGGCGTCTTCCACCCGCGCCGCCCCGGCGCGCTCCCACTGGCGGTCGTTGGCGACGCCGGTGAGGTCGTTGACGATCGTGCTGATCGTGGGCCGCACGCTGCCGGCGACCACTTCCCGCCCTTCGACGAGCAGCACGCGATTGCGGCGGTCGAGGAAGCGGCGCCGGTAGGTGAAGGTGAGGACCTGATCCGTGTCCGGCTCCACGAGCCACGCGCCGCCGGCGTTGGTCGCCAGCGACGAAACGACGCGGCTGAGCTTGTCACCGCGCCACTCGGTCACCACCGGCGCGCCGTCCTCGTCGATCAGCAAGCGCCGGATCCACAGCGGGTCCGCTTGCGCGCTGTCGGTGATGGCGCGCCCGATCAACCCTCCGGGACTACCGGAGACTTGCCGGTAGGTGCGCGGCACGATGCGCTTCTCGAGCAACACGCCCATGCTGGCCGCGCTCAGCTCCACCGTGCCGCCGTCGACCTCGCCGGGGTCGTCTTCCACGATCCCCCACCAGAGGCCGTGCATCCCGAGATCAACCGCGATCCAGCGCCCCTTGAGGTTGCTGAACGGCAGCCGGTGCGCGTCGGCGCGCGGCAGGCGGAACGATCCGCGCCCGGGCCGGTTGACGAGCCACGAGACGATCAGGTTGCCCACGGGCACCGTCCGCGCCTGCCGCCAGCCGGGGTTCGCGATGGTCGCCAGGTGGCCGCTCATCAGCCCACGTAGCTTTCACGCCACGCGGCCTCAACCGTAATGGTCCCGATCTCTTCCTCATCGACGTAGAGGTTCAGACCGTTGGTGGTCAGGTAGACCTCCAGGTTGACCGCGCCCGTCGTGGCGCCGCTGCCGCTGATGGTGATGAGCGGCCACGCCTCGATGGTCGCGCCGTAGACGCTCACCACGTCGTCGCCGGTCGGCGGCCCCGCGTAGACCTTGCGCCCGCCGCCGTTGCTGTACCACTGGTCGTTGGTCGCCAGCGTCCGCGCCGCCGTCTGGTCCAGGTCCTCGCCGTTGGTGGTGACGCCATCGCCCCACCCCATCGTCATCTCGACCTCGACCGCCGAGGTCAGCCCGACGCGCTTGGAAACGAACGCCCATTCGTAGAGCTCGCCGGGAACGACGGGGATCGGCGTCGTCTTCTGCAGCGTGATCGTCCACGGCCCGGCCGGCGCGACCGTGACGTCGACCTTCAGCGATTGCCCGTTGCCGTCGTAGTCCTCGCCGGTGTCGGTGCTCAGTGACGAGGTGACGCCCGCGCCGTCCGTCTTCGTCCAACCGGTGCCGGTATCCGCGGAGGTGCCCATCATGTTGACGAGCTGGTGCAGCGGAAGCAGCTCGCCCGCGACCTGGGCGATCGTCGCGCCGTCCGTGTCCTGCTCGTAGCGGTAGATCGTGCCCGCGTACGGGAGGTGATCCTGCAACGCGTTCAGCAGGTAGGCGCCGAACAGCGGCGTGGTCGCGTCCGGCTGCGCGTTGATCCACAGCTCGTCACTGCCGGTAATGGCGGTGTAGTGGTTCGCCCCGCCGATCTGCACCAACTGGAACGGCGGCTCTTCGTCGGTGCCGCCGCCGAGCCGGAGCGCCGGCTGCGCGTCCCACATCGCCGTCTCGCTGCCGAGCGCGGGCACGCCATTCGTGAGCCCACCGATCCCGCTGATGTCGAGCAACACTTTCCAGATCGTATTCGCCCGCACTTCGATACTGCGGTCCTTGCGCTCCGTTGACGGGATCACGACGCCATCCAGCGGCAGCACGCCGACCCACAGGCTCACCGGCTCGCTGTCGCTGCTCACGTCGCTGTAGCCGGTCGCGCCGGAGCTGGTGATCGCGGTCAGGGTGGCTTGCGTCTGCGAGTCGGAGGCGACCGTCTGCCAGTCCGAACCGCCGGGCTCTTGCGTCCGCACCTCCACGATGCCGATGCCGCCCTCGTTCTTCAGCCGGTAGTCCCATCGGAAGCCGATGATGCCGCGCGGATCGAAGAAGGCAACGCCGTCCGCCTGCCCTTTCTCCGGCCAGGTGTTCGCCGATCGCACCGAGCGGCGCGCGTAGAGCGACGGCCAATTGTTGATGTCGTGCCCGCCGCCGCTGCCCTCGTTGATGAACCGCCCCTGCGCCTTGTCGTCGTTATTTGGCAGCATCAGGTAGGGCGTCCACCCCGCCGGGGTCTGATCCCCGTAGGCGACCCTGCCCCCCTTGTTGAAGTACTTGTTGAGCCGCCACAGCCCGCGGTGCGCGGTGTTGTAGACGCTCTTGTTGACCATGTAGTTGAGCACGCCAAACCGTTCGATGTAGTAACTGTCACTGGTTGCGGGCGCGCCGCCCATGGTCGCCGTCGTCAGGACCGTGGCGGTGTTGCTCAGAATCCGGTACGGCCCGATGCCCTGCGTGATGTTGTAGACGTAGCCGTCTTTCCACTCGTTGACGCCCCACGCCTGCGAGGCGTCGGTGAGGCTCGTCGTCGTCCCGTTCGTGGTCACGATGCCGCCGCCGACCGCAATGCCCGACATCCAGATCACGTAGCCGGATGCGCTCGGTTGCGTGGACCAGTTGCGCGTCACCGTGATCTGTGTCCCGGTGTTGCTCGCGATCTGCCGCCGTTGCCCCGCGCCCGTGCCGCTCACGACCTGGACGTAGCCGCCCGCCCATCGGTTCGTCTCCCACGCGGCGCCGCTATCGGTCATCGTGTTCGCGCCCGCCGAGGTGGACGTGCCCGCCGTGCCTTCCAGGTCGTCGGCGCGGTACGTTGGCTCGGTGTCGGTGCGGGTGCTCAGATCGTCCGGCGCCGTCGCCGATGGGTTGCCGTACCAGACTTCCAGCGTGAGCGATTCGCCGGCCGGCACGTCGATCTCGATGTGGGCGAACGTCCGCTTCGTGTTGACGTTGGTCAGCGACCGGTTCAGCATCTTGCCGTTCGCCACGATCCGGAGGTCGTCGCCGTCGCTCTGGCTTTTGCTGCCGGAGACGAGCGCCGCGTGATCGCCGATGTCGAGCGTATACGGCACGCTCCACCAGTTGCGCGTGGTGTTGTTCGTCACTGTGTGGATCTTCAAAAGATCCCATCCGACCGCTGCCGCGTGCGTGGTTCGGGCGACGCTCTGCTTGAGTTTGAGCGTGGGGAATGCGACGCCCGGCGCGCGGTTGACCAGCGGCATCGCGGCCGCGAGGTTGAACGGCATGACCGTCGTCTCGCGGTTCGTGCGCCGTCGCCAGTTGCCGCGCACAACGAAGTCGACCAAGACGCCGTTGTAGGCGTTGTATCGCCATGTGCCGCACATCGCGGGGATTTCGAGCTCCAGCCCGTCATCGCCGCCCGGCGTGGTCGGCCCGTCCGGCCCATCGGTGAGACGCACGATCAGCAGCCGTTCGTCCGGGTTGCCCGGTTGCAAGTGGCCGAGCAGGCGCTGGATGCCGTACCCGACATCCTCCGCGCTGGTGCTCCCTTCGAGCACCGTGAAGTCCAGCGTGATCGTGCGCAGCCCCTTGACCGATCCGGCGTTGAGCGGGTCCTGTCCGGCGCGCGGCAGCTCGATCGCGTTGACCGACGGTCCGGCCTGCGGTCCCAGGGCGAACCCGCCCGCGCAGTTGAAGTCGGACCACACGCGGCCATCGTAGGCGGTGGGCTTCATACCGAGCGTCATAGACGGGAGCCTCCCCGGGCGTACTCGTTGATCTGCCGCACCATGTCGCGGGGATCGTTGCTGTAGAGATTGAGGTTCTGGATCACGATGCTGGGCGCGCTGCGGCCCTGGCCCTTCGATGCCGGCGCGGGCGTGACGTAGGTGCCGCGCGGCACGTTGTAGAGGCCGTCCTGCATCGCCCAGGCGGTGCCGCCGTCACGGAAGCGCAACAACTCCGGCCCCGCCTCTGCCATCCGCGCAACGACGCCGCCGTTCGCGTAGCCGACCACACCGCCGTGAAGGCGACTGCCGCCGCTCGGATTCGACGCGGAGACGCCCGCGTAGACGGTTGTGCTCCACGCCGTGTTGGCGAGCGCGGTGAGCGAGCTCCAGGCAGACGAGATGTCCGCGTAGACCTTGACCGTCGCGGACGCCCCGTCGAGCCCGCGCACTTCGTTCCACGCTTCGTCGATCGACTCAATCGCCTGGCTGTTGTCGCCCTTGATGACCACTTCGTAGATCGCGTCCACCAGGTCCTGGATGGATTGCGACAGATCGGCGATGCCGTCCATCAGGTTCTGCTTCTCGGGGAAGATCACCCGAATCTCGCCGTCCGCGCCCTGTTCGATGAGGCCGTATTGCTCCAGGAGATCGGCGAGCAACGGATCGGCGCGCGCCATGCCTTCGATGAGATCGGTCCCGATCGTTTCGGACAGTTCGCCCATGGCGACGCGGTAGGCGATCGTCGCCGCCTCGTTGACCTTCGCCGCCTCGCCGCTGTCCATCATCGCCAGCGCGCGCCGCTGTTCGGCCTCGCCCATCTGTTCGATGGCGTCGATCGTCTCGGCGTACTGACTCAGCATCTCGGCGTTGTAGCCAAGCTGCTTCACCTGGATGCTGGCGACGTCGTCTTGGATCTCCGCATTCGCCGCAAAGATCTGATTCGCGTCTTCCTGCGCCGTGCGGTAGGCGTCGATACTGATGACGCCCCGGTTCAGGAGGTCGTCCACGCGCCCGATCACGCCCTCGTAGTTCACGAGGTCTTCCGCGAACGATGAGAGCCCCTGTGACTGGGAGGCGATCTGCTGCGTCTGTCCGATGGTGACGCGGTAGCCCGTCTCGAATTGATCGCGTGCCGTGCTCGCGTCCGATGCCGCCATGTAGAACGGGGTGGACGATCCGCCACCGGCGCCCGCGCCTCCGCCGCGCCGGTTGAAGACGGGCGCGTCCGGCATCACCTGCCAGTTGTTCAGGAGCTGCGAGACGTTGCCGGGATTGCTGATGAAGTCGAGCGCGGCCTGGTCGATCTGGGCAAGGATGCGCTGCCGTTCGGCGCTGTACAGCGCGGCGTCGGCTTGCGGGTTGGCTCCCTCCCGGAACGGGAAGTACGGCGCGTTCGTCGTGTCGATCCCGGCGGCACGGGCCAGCCCGGACGTGCCCGGCGAGCCGACGTAGTTGACGTTGTTCGCCCCGCTGATCGCATCCGCCCGCCATTGCGTCTGAATGCGATTCGATCCAACCGTGTTGTAGCGCCCGGTCACCGGATCACGCACCGCGCCCGGCGCGATGGAAAGTTGCCAGGACAGCCACTCTCCCACGCTCATCCCGGCGGCGGTCGCCTGCTCAATGATGTACCGCTGGTAGTCGCCATCCCCGGACATATCGGACGGCACGATGTCGAGTAGGTCCAGCTTGGCGGGGAACGCCTGCTCCGGCTTGAAGTTCGCTTCGGATGGCGTGAGGTAGATGAGCTGCTTGATGACGTCCTCGACGCTGTTGCTCGCCATCAGGTCGCGGTACTTCTGCGTGTTGTAGGGATCAACGAACGGAATGGCCCAGTTCAGCAGGTCGCCAGCCGCGGCGAATCCCTGATTCGCCAGGCTGTTCGCCGTGGTCGTGCCGTAGCCCGCGTACGATCCGTCCTGGTAGTAGCCGTACGCGAGCGTACCGCCGATCGCCGCCGCGCCAAGGTACGGCGCGATCCGCCCCAGCGCGCCCAGCCCGCCGAGCCCGGTGATCGCGCCCGCCAGTGCCGTGTAGCCCGCGGTGAGTCCGGGGAGGAGAAGGAAAACTTCCTGAAGCGCGCCCGTGTGTGCGCCGATGCTCTCGGTGAGCTCGTCCCATCGAATCTTCTGGCCTTCGAGCCATCCGAGATTTGTCTGAGCATAGGTGGCCGCTTGCCCCGCCACGCGCTGTTGGATCAGCGCAAGCGCCTCTTCTTTTGTGGCGTTTTCGTCGAGCTGGAATCCGTAGCGGGCCAGGATGCCGAGATTCCCGCCCATCACCTTCGCGATGATGTCGGCAGCCTGCGAGAGGCTTATGCCGCGCTGGCGGGCAAGATCCATAACGAGCCCCATCTTGTCGAGGCTCACCTGAGTATCGTTGGTTACGGTGTTGAGTCGGACCAGCGCTTCGCGGACCTGATCGTCGGCGAACCTCTTCTTCTCGCCGGCATCAATGGCTCGCTCAACCGCGATGCTGTAGTCGTCGTACGACTTGCCCGTGTTTTCGACGGCCTGCTGAAGCCGCGCTTGTCCGGCTTCATCCTCAACAGCCGCGCGGCTGAACTCACCGAGCGCCAGCGTCGCCGCCCCAACCGTTGCGCCGATGGCGAACGCGCGCCGGTTGAAGTCTTCGAACGACATGCCCATCCGGCGCGTCGTTGTTTCCGCCGTGCGCCCGAGGGTTTCCATGTCGCGCGTAACGGACTGGAACGCCTGCGACGCCTGATTCGATCCTGTTATCTTGACTTCAAATCGGTCGCTCATGGCGTCACCTGGGATAGCGGGCTATGGACAAGCGCGAGCCGTCGTTCGGTCGCATCTTTCGCACGGTCTGGAAGACGTTCTGGGCCATCCTCCTGATGGTGGTCCTGATCCTGTTCGCGATCTACGTGCTACTGTCGCTCAGCGGCGGCTAGCTAGCCCACCTCTCCCGCCGGGTCCGTCGCCAGTCGCTGGTAGCCCTGCGCTTCCTGCGACACGTCGGCGACCGCCTCCCGGTGCGCCTTCTGATCGAACGCCGCCTGCGTCCACTTCATCGCCCGCTGCCGCCCGAACTCGTCTGGGCGCATCGGTCCAACGTCGTACCAGAGGTTGAGGTCGAGCCCTTTCGGCTTGACCGGCGGCGGGTTGTCCGTGTCCTCGTCGAACCATTCCGCGGACGGCAGTTCTAGGCGCCGTCGTTCGCTCCAGAGGACCCATCGCCGGATGCGCTCGTCTCTTTTCCCCGGTTCGGGCCACCCCCGAGGTGCAGCGTCTTCAGCGTGTAGGCGAGCCAAACCAGGGTGCGCGGCCGCACGTACCGGAACGCGTCGGGCCCCGCCTCGGCCGGCGGCGAAACAGGCACCATCGTGCCGGTCTCGCGATCGATGCGTCGGTAGTTCCATGCGCGCACGCGCGGGCAGACGTGCGGGTAGAGATGTCCGAACGGCGCCTCAAACGGGTTGGGGATCGCTTCGGCCTCCTCAAACGTGAGGCTCGCGTCGATCTCCACCCAGAGCGGCTTCGCGCCGTCGCGCGGCGTCAGGCCCGGCCAGTCGCATTCGATCCGGATCCAATCGGCGCCCTGGTAGAACCCGTCATCGTCCGGCGCGACGGCGGGCAGTTCCCACCGCTTGAGTTGTTCGATGGCCTGCTCGCCGGTCATCGGCTCCGTCGTTTCGGGTGCGTCCGGCTTCTTCGGCATGTCCGTCCTTTACTACGCGAGTAACGCGCTCTGCGTGTTCTTGATCGCGATCTGGAGCGGCACCGCCTGCCCCGCTTCGTCCATGTAGCCCCGGAACGGGATCGTCACGGTGTTGTTGTTGCCGCGGCGGTCCATCACCGGGTCGTCGAACACGGCCTCGTAGACGTCGATCGTCGCCGCCTTCTTGGTCCCGGCGCCGGTGTCGATCGTGCTGCCCTCCTGTTTGATCCGCAGCAGGACCGCGCCCAAATCGGTGTACTTGTCCCACTCGTAGCGGCGGTCGAACTCGAGCTTGAGCTGCCCGGTCACGCGGACCATGCCGCGATCCACCCGGCTGGAGAGCTCGTCGACGTTTTCCATGAACCGCTTGAAGCTGGCGTTGAGCTGGCTCGTGACGCTGAAGCTGATGAACCGCCCGGTCACCTGGTTGGTGCCGATCGTGCCGCCGTGCGCGTCGATGTAGAGCTTCGTGCCCGGGCCCTTGATGGTCTCCCGGGTGCGGTCGCTGATGCCGCTGGTGAACGCGGGGTAGAGGTCGATCACGTCGCCGCTGGTCATCGTCGCCGGAAGCGCCGTGAAGGTCAGGCTCGTGGCGTCGTTGTCCAGGACCTCGCGCCAGAGCTCGTCGATCGTCGCCTGCGTCGCGCTCTTGATGTGCATCCAGCGCCCGATGAGGGCGTCGATCGTCTGGCCCCAGGCGCTCTTCACAAACGTGGTCGTGCTGCCGCCCGTGCCCGCAACGTCCTCGAGGACCGCCTTCAGTTCCTTGCGGATGCCGATGACGCGGCTGTTCCACTTCCACGCGCCCTGGGGATCGTCGATGTCGCCGGAGATGGTGAACTCCGGGAAGAAGCACGCCTCTGACTCGAAGATCATGATCGGGTCGCCGTACTCGGCGCTGAACGTATCGAGGTCGTCGCGGCTGCCGGAGTGACGGAACGTGTAGGTGTAGCCGTGGGTGGTGTTGCCGTCGTCGGAGCCGCTGACGCCGCCCGCCATCGCGTAGCGGAGGAGTTGCGGATCCTCGTAGGTCATCAGCTGGTAGTAGGTGCCGTCGACGATCGCCGGGCCGCGCGTGGGCGTCAGGTCGGCGAAGAAGGTGCCGCTGTACTCCTCGCTGTCGGCGAGCTGGTGCCGCCGCTGGAGAGCGAGCATGCCGTACCAACGGTTGGTTTTGGTCACCTTCGTGCCGCGGGCGGTCTCCACGCCCGTCTGGCAGCGGTAGAGCTGCGCGAGATTCGGAGGTCCGACCGGAACCGTCATGCGTCACCGTCCTTCTTGACCGCGCTCGCGGTCGCTTTTGCCTTGACCTCCGTGTAGAGCGGAACGCCGTAGAGCGGGTGCGGCGCGAACGCGTCCGCCCGCTGCTGCCCGGTCATCCGGTCAACGTCCTTCTGCGTCAGGTCCCGCTGCGGCACGCCGCGCACGAACGCGCCGTCCGAGTGCGGGGTAAACCGGTAAACGATCTCGTCGCTCATGCGAACCTCCGGAGTTGCACATTCCAATTGATCACCGCGCCGTAATAGGTATGCCCGGCGTAGGCGATCTCCTGTCCCAGTTGCACGCTCGTGATCTGGCAGCCGTCGCAAATGTCGCCATTCGGGCGCTTGAGAAGAAACCCGTCCAAATTGCCCGCGTCGAACAGGTCGACGAGCGGTGTGATCAACGGATCCACCTCGGCAACCACGTACGGCGTGTCGTTCGCTAGTGCGCCGAGCAGGAGTCCGCGGACGTTGAAGTTCCAATACTGCTCGGTGCTCATGTACTCATTGGTCGTATCCGACCAAAGCAGCACCAGCACGGGCGTTTTCGTGATCCGGCCTGGCGGTGGGTAGTGCGCGCCCTTGAGTCCGGCACACCCGGCGGCGACGGTGGCGATTTGCGCGATGGCTTCGGTCGGCGTCACGCCACACCTCGCAACCGCGCAACCACCCGCTTCGGCACGTCGGCGAACTCCCGCCGGATTTGCGGCTTGAGCTCTTCGAATGCCTTGTGGAGATAGGGGCGCTTCTTGATGTTCTTCTGGATCGCTTTCGCGATCGCCCATTCGTTCGGGAGATAACCGCGGCGAGGTCCAACGAACCCACGTCCGGTGATGATCGATCCGACGACGTTGCCCGCCTCATCGCGAACCCGGCGCGTTCCCTTGATGCTTTCGTTCGTCGCGGGGATGCCCTTGGACGCCATCCACGGAAGCAGCGCGCCCGGCGGTGGCATCTTGGCTCCCGCTGGTCTTCCGAACTCCACGGCGCGTGCGTACGGCAGGTTCGTCCCCACTTTCGTTGTGGAGACCAGCGAACGGGTTTCGGTCACGCTCGTAATCGATCGGCGCAGGTGCCCACGCCAGACCGGCGCGTACTCCTTGGCCTTGCGCTCGACAAGCAATCCGCTCTTCTGGCTGGCCTTGCGCAGCTCCTCAGTGACGATGCGATCCGCGCTTTTGAAGCGCCGTACCCACGCCTCGAGTTCGGGGATGGCAATTCGGAGATCGCTCATCAGAACACCGGCAGCGGCGCAGGCGCGCTGTGGGCTGCAAGCGCCTGTAGCACGAGTTCAAACCGCCACGGGTTGCGCGGCCGAAACGTCAACCCTTCCGGACCGAGCTCGCCGGCGGGACTGCTCTTGCGCATCAGGTACTCATCAACGACCAGGAAGTTGATTGCCTGTGTCACGAGCTCCGGCACGGTCTCGCCGACCGGTCCGTCACTGGCGACCCCGTCCACCTCGATCCACGTGTCGCCATCGGCGAACGGCCAGACGGCGCCGTCGATCCGGCGTACCTGGTGGATGTCGCCCGTGACGGTTCGGTTCCACACGCGCCAATCGGTGGCCGCGAGCGTCTCCTCGAGCGCGCCGCCGATCCGAATCTCGCTGATGCTCCGCAGCGGCTTCGGCAGAAAGAGCAGGACGCCATCACGCGGTCGCGGCTCGACGGTGAGCGTGACCTCGTCCGCGGTGACGCCATCGCCCCAGATCGGCGAGCGCGTGACGTCGTAGCCGGCCTTCTGCTCAAACGCCAGGCTGACCGCCGTGTCGCAGGCAGCGAGCAACGCGATGTCAGACGCGTGGTCCGCATCCTCATCGTCGAGATGCAACTGCGCCTGCACAGCGGCCAGGTCGGCGTATCCCATCGTCGTCTAGCTCGTCTCGCTCGGCCCGGAGCCCTGGGCGTTCTCCTCCGGCTTCGGCTGCTCCTCGATCGGCTTGTCGTCGCCCTTCGGCTTCTTCGCCGCCTTCAGCTCGTACCCTGCCGCGCGCAGCAGATCGGCGAGCTGCTCGCCGCTCTCCGCCTCGCTGACCTCCATCAGCTGCCCTTCGACCAGTTCGGCCTCCTTGAACAGGCTGAAACCGGCAGCAACCAGACAGGCCGCGTACTCCTCACCGCGCCGCGCTTGCCTGGCCAAGATGGGGTCTGGCTTGGGTGCGCTCGGCTCGCTTCCTGGTTTGACGAAGACGGCGCCGGGCGGCAGCACGGCATCCTTGCGGACCCGGAACCGGTGCGCGCGTCCGTTCTCCCCAGTGATCGTGTAGAACCCGTCGGCGGGCGCTTTGTTCACGCTGGTGTCTCCTTTCCGGATGATCCGGAGTCCGGGCGGACCGCTGGTTGCCTGCGTGTCGTGCAGCGCCCGGCGCACCGGGCGGTCCGCGTCCGGGAGCACTTACTTCTCGAGACCGGTGATGGAGAAACTCGCGGTGACCGTCCCGGTTCCGCCAAAGACGTAGGTGGCTCGCCAGCAGTCACCGAACGCGACGGCGGTGGATGCGGCGAGGTCGGCCACGGTCTGCGTCTGCGTCTGCGGGGTCACGGTGGCATTGATGGTGGTCCAGGCGCCGACGTCGGTCCAGGTCGTGCCGCCGTCGATGCTGTTCTGCCACTTGATCGCGAGCGTCGGGTTCGTCCCGCCCATGCCGCCGGTGAGCTGGACCTCCGCCTTATGGAGGTTGCCGAAGAGTCCGCACTCGGGATCGGACGCGACCGGCGTATTCGCCCCGACCATCGTCTTCGAACCGGCGGCGAAGTAGACGATCCGGCGCACGCTTTCGCCGTCGGTGATCAGCGCACGGGTCTCCGCCCCGTCCGGATTGCCGACAATCTCGGGACCGGCTTCCGCCTGGCGTGCCATGGCGATGCCGAGCGCACTGACCAGCAGGAGCGCGATCAACGTGTACGTCAGCCATCGATGCTGCTTCATGTTGAGGTCCTCCATCCCCGGGGCGATCAGCCCCGGGGACCAACGGTCGAACGAATCAGAGCGCCGGGCTTACGCCCAGGCGCGGAGCGTGACCACGGCGAACGCCGCCGGCCGGAACACCGTCAACGCCGCACGCATCTCGGCGAGAACGGTCAACATGTTGCGGACGAACTGATCGTTGATGGTGTCGATCAGGATGTTGGCGTCTTCGCGATCCCAGATCGCGGCCATCGTCCCGTCGCCGACGATGACGGTCCCCTCCGGAATCGCGCGGTCGCGGGCGATCGGATAGCTCCAGAGCCGGCTCACGCCGCCGGCGTTGAACGGACCGCCGCCCATGTACTGCTTATTCGCGTCGGTGACCGTCTGGAATTTCTCGATGTCGCGCGGGTTCATCGCCATAAAGGTGGCCATCGCGTCACCGGTGAGCTCGACCTCGGTCACGGCACGCAGCGCACGATCGAAGTTCTCGATGTCGGTGCCCGCGTTCATCACCGGATCGCCACCGAAGTAGGTGTCGTCGAGTTCCTGAATGTCGCTGGTGTTGAGGATGCCGGTGAGGTTCGCACCCGTGCCGTCGCCGTTCCACACCTGGCTGTTGAACCGCCGCTCGAGGCCGACAAGGAGCCGGTTCTCGACGTAGCTCTGCAGCTGGACCGCGTCGGCGATCGCCTGGCGGGTGAGCGGGATCCAGTGCGCGATGGTCTTGACCGCCGCGGACGCCTCTTCGAACGTCAGCGCCGATTCCGGCTTGCGCCCGTTGGAACCGAGCGCCGTCACGTCGAACGACGTCGCCTCTGCCGTCTCGGCCGCGTTGTTCGTGAAGACGAGCTCGCGCAGGAAGTAGATGGTGTCGGTCGTGGTCCGAGCGCCCATCAGCACGTCGCGCGCGGTCAACGCGTAGTCGCGCGGGCGATAGATGCCCGGAAGCACCTGGGGCGGGATCATGTATCCGGGCAGGTCGCCGGTGTCGATCAGCGTGTAGCGCTGAACCGGGCCGTCCCCGGCGTACACCATGGATGGGCTGTGCGGCGACACCGCGCCGAGCTCGACCTTCTTGCTCGATCCCTTGAAACCGCCGGCGATGAACTCCTTGACCGCGTCGCTGTCGGCGAACCGCTGGCCCGGCGATCGGCGATCGATCTCCCGGCCACCCGCGCCGCGAGCAGCTCCGCCGTCGCCCGTCGCGAGCGCCTCGGCGCCGGCCACCCGGCCGGCCGAGCCGCCTAGTTCGCGCGCGCGGCCGCTCGCCGCCTCGATCGAGGCCAGGCGCTCCACCTGCGGCGCCAGGTCGTTGAACTCGGCGAGGAGCGCGTCGAGTTGCGTCTCTTCCTCGGCCGTCCGCTCCGGCTTCTGCGCCAGGGTGCTCATGTCTGTTGCGACCTTGTTGAGCTTGGCGCGCAATTCTTTCAGGTTCATGCACTCAGTCCTTCGGGCACGAAGAGCCCGGCGTGTCGGGCCAGGGCGGCCGCGACGGCTGCTTTCCGCTGGTCTCGTCGTGCCGCCAGTTCGTCGGTGCCCGGGTTGCCCGGCGCGGCCGATGGCTGGTGCGCGGCGACGATCGCCTCGACGGCCGCCAGTTGCTCAGCGGTGGCGGTGCCGTCCTTGATGGCCTGGAGGAGGGACGCGAGCAGCTCGTCGCTCGCGTGGATGACGTCGGGCTTGGCGGTGCCGATACCCGCGAAGGTGACCGTGCTCGACTCCCACCAACGGAACTCGGTGATCGCCCGCAGCTCGTTGATGGGCACGTCCTTGAAGTAGGACGGCGCGGTCTTCCGGTTGAGGAGCTGATCGTCGGCATCGGTGCCGGAGCGATCGGCGATCGGATCGAAGCCGACCGAGAGACCGAGCGGCAGCCCGAAGCGGAGATTGCTCATCGTCTCCGCGCCGCGCTGGGTGCCCTCGTTGACTTCGACCGAGATCCGGAAACCCTTGTCGTCTTCGAAGGCGGCGGCGTGCTTGCCGATCGGCTCCCAGGTGTCGTGCTGGAAGAGGTGCGGCGCTTTGTGGAGCTGCTCCTTCGCCGTCTTCTTCGCCGAGCCGGGCACGAAGAACGTGCCGCGATCGGAGAGCGTGAACCACGGGATCAAGTAGCCGTCGAAGCCGGGCTTATCCGACAGCGGCTTGGCGGCGAGAAAGGACACGACGCCGTCATCGGTGAC